>JACCDI011202684.1_pt1 | contig 23816 bp, 34 predicted proteins | sample 7442791 | NCBI WGS metagenome assembly JACCDI01 (sample SAMN15323434, study PRJNA562643) | freshwater metagenome | isolation source: river surface water | place: USA:Blue River Watershed | collected 2017-08-15
CATAATCTGTAATTAACTCACTTAACCATAAAACAATCATGGCACCTGCCGTCAACCATAACATGATTTCCAAAGCTAAGCCAAAATTCCAATTTAATAAAACTTGTCGTAAATAAAAGGCTAAGGCGGTACTTTGAATAATCGCCCAAATTAAGGTAATCAATCGTGTTAAGCGATTAATCGACCGTCGACTCGAAAGATCACCGTCTTTTTGCAGTTTGGAAAGTTTTGGCACAAATCCGACCAAAAATTGGGTCACGATGGTGGCGTTAATATATGGAAAAATATTCAAAGTAAATAAACCAATGACAAAAGTATTCTCACCCGAGAATGTACTTATTAAATTTCTAGTAACTAAATGGTTTTGAAGATATAACGCTAAATCAATTTGATTAATTCCAGGAACGGGAAGAAAGGTTCCAATCCGAATCAATAAAACTATGCCAGCTGTTATGAAAACACGTTTAAAAATAATAGTTTGAATGTGTTGACTAAGTTTCACAATCTAGTTTTTAATGTAAATTTCGCTTTTTTTCCACTTCCGATTTTGTAGTTAAATTTTGTAACGCACAAATGGAAGCCCTTGCATTATTTAACAAATTATTCGATCCTAGTTGTTTGGCAATGACATTTTTAACACCTGCCACTTCTAAAACAATACGAACCGCACCACCGGCAATCACACCGGAACCTTCTATCGCCGGTCTCATAATAATTTGACAAGCTCCAAAATGACCCATCACACGATGGGGAATACTTAACGATTTTGTAATCGGTAGGCTAATCAAATTTTTTCTACCATCACTTTTTGCTTTTTTAAAAGCATTGACAACATCATCCGCTTTGGCGATTCCAACACCTACTTTTCCATTTTCATTTCCAACAACTACAATCGCTCGAAAACTTAATTTTTTCCCACCTTTGGTAACTTTCGAAACGCGACTAATTTTGATTAAGCGTTCGACTAACTTTGGTTCTTGAGGATTCAGATTACGTCGAAAATTTTTTTTTTTATTGATTTTTTTTAAATCACTACTCATAACAGATTTTTAATCCTTCTAATTATTTACAAATTTGAATTTAAAATTGAAGACCACCTTCTCTTGCTCCATCTGCTAGTGCCTTAATTCGACCATGGTATAAATAGGGACCACGATCAAAAACAATTTTCTTAATATTTTTTTGAATACTTAATTCTGCTAACTTTTTACCGATTACTTTGGAAGCAGAACAAGTACGTCCATTGGATAATTCCAATTTTATGGAACGATCTAAAGTGGAGCAGGAAACTAAGGTTTTGGAGTTACTATCATCAATAATTTGTGCATAAATATTTTCATTGGAACGATACACGGATAATCTTGGTCGTTCTAAGGTTCCTTTGATTTGTCCTCGCAAAGACGCACGTTTTAATTTTTGATATTGATGGGGTTTTAACTTTTTATTTTTATTTTTTAATTTTAATAAAGTTCGTGGTGAGAGTTTCATAATTAAAATTTCTATAGTGTTAAATAGATAAACGTAGAAGACGGTTTTTCTAAGGAACAATCCATCCTTCTTCAAAATTTTTTGGGACTACCATCTGGAAACGACTATTTTGCAGATTTACCTGCTTTCAAAAGAATTTGCTCATTCTCATATAAGATACCTTTCCCTTTATAAGGTTCTGGTTGTCGCCATGATCGAATATTAGAGGCAAATAAACCTAATTGTTCTTTATCACAGGATTTTAAAGTGATGGTTATATTTTGAGTGACTTCTGCGGAAATATTGCTTGGAATGTCGATTTTAATCGGATGACTATATCCTAAATTTAAAATGAGTTCGTTATTTTGGACCGCTGCTCGATATCCAACACCTTTTAATCGTAAGACTACCGTAAATTGTTCGGATACTCCAATGACCATATTTTGAATCAAGGTTCGATATAAACCATGGAAGGAACGTACCTTTTTGCTTGGTTTCGTTAAGCTGACATTTAATGTATCTGTCGTTGAAAGGATAGTAATGGTACTAGGAATGGTAGTTTGTAAGGTACCAAATGGGCCCGTTACAGTAATTTCTGAGTTACTATAATTAATATCCACATTTTTGGGGATACTAATCGGTAACTTTCCGATACGTGACATAAGAGAACTCCTTTAAATTTACGAAATACAACATAAAATTTCACCACCAATTCCAAGATTTTTAGCTTTGACATTGGTCATGACTCCTTGGGAAGTTGAAATAATAGCAATCCCAAAATTATCTAAGACGTTTGGTAAATCTTTGGAACTGGTATAAACTCTCAATCCCGGCTTACTAATTCTTTCAATTTTACCAATCATTGGTTCTTTCGTTTTCCCAATATACTTGAGAGAGAGTACTAAATAGTTTTTGTTATTTTCTTTATAATTTTCAAATTCTTCGATAAATCCTTCTTCTTTTAAAATTTTAGCAATGATTAACAATAGTTTAGTCGCAGGAAGTTCAACAATGGGATGTTTCATCCGAGTTGCGTTTCTGATCCTTGTTAACATATCTGAAATTGTATCGTTTACCATACGTTCTCCTTATAAGTTTACCTTTATTCTTGTGACCAACGTTTTCGTTTTAGATGTCGTTTTTTATCCCAAACTTGATTTAATTCCGAGAATGAGTCATATTTTTCATAATATCCACAATCATTTAATGGAAATCTTAAAAATTTGAATAAAATGATTCCGTTTAAGATTTTATCGATGGATTCGGAACGATATTTTGGGGAAGAATGTTCCAAAACAATCGTAATCGTAAAACCTTGGACTTGATCCACATCTTCATAATTAATTTCCGGGAAAATCAATTGCTCTTTTAAACCAAAGGTATAATTGCCTGCTTTATCAAAATTTCGAATGGATAAACCTCGAAAATCACGAATTTGTGAAAAGGTAAAAAATAATAATTTGGTTAAAAACGAATACATCTTTTCACCCCGTAAGGTCACACTTAACCCTAATTCCATATTTTCACGAATTTTAAAACCAGCAATCGCTTTTTTCGATTTGGTAATCATCGGTTTTTGACCGGTAATTTTTTCAAATTCTTCAATATTTTTTTTTAAAATATTGGTATTTTGAGTGGCTAATCCAAGGCCGCGATTAATTTGTATTTTTTTTAATTTTGGAACCGTATGAATATTTTGAAATAAGTTTGGACTATGCTTAATTAAGGTTGGTTTAATAATTTTTTCATAGTTTTGTTTGATATCGCCCATCAAATTATGGATTTCCGCAATTTCTTCTAAGGAATGTTGATTTAGCATATTTAGAGAGTTATGTTCAATTTAATTTTACATTGGAATGATGAATGGGTGCTTCCATTTGTTTGATTTCACCAATTTCATTTTCAGTCTTTGGTTTGAAATGCTTAAATTTGAAATTAATTCCATTCACAATAATTTTTCCGGTCGTTTTATTAATTTGAGTCACTTGACCTGTCTTATTTTTATAAAATCCAGAAATAATGGTTACTTGATCCCCAACTTTCACATGTAATTTTTGTTTTTTAACCATTTATAATACCTCCGGAGCTAAGGAAACAATCTTGGAATAATTTTTGTCACGAATTTCCCTTGCCACAGGGCCAAAAACACGCGTTCCCCGTGGATTATTTTCAAGATTCACGATGACCGCCGCATTATCATCGAATCGAATATACATCCCATCTTGTCGTCGAATATTTTTTTTGGTTCGAACAACTACCGCTCGAATGACATCGGAGCGTTTGACGGGCATGTTTGGTAAGGCTTCTTTGACAACGGCAATAATGGTATCACCAATTTTGGCATATTTTTTATTTCCGCCTAATACCCTAATACACATAATTTTTTTAGCACCTGTATTATCAGCTACAGTTAGCATTGTTTGAGGATAAATCATAAAAATATCATTAAGGTTATGAATGATTATTTGGAAAAAATTTTTACTAACTTCCAACGTTTTCGTTTGCTTAAAGGACGAGATTCTTCAACTAACACCTGATCCCCTATTTGACATTGTTCTAACTCGTCATGCGCAACATATTTTCGAGTCTTCACTAAGGTTTTCTGGTAAATCGGATGGGAATACCGGTTTTCCACTTTGACAACAATACTTTTTTGCATTTTATTACTAATGACAATTCCAATTTTTTGTCGTAACGGCATCTAAAACTCCTTACTTTTACCGTGAATACTATGATTGACTATACCAATGGATACTTCGCTTCTTAGTTGGTTTGCTCAAGGTTTTTCAATCTTAAGGTTAACAGAGTCTTTAATTGGGCTAACCGTCGTTTCGCATTTTTAATCTCATGAGATTTAAATTTTTGACGCGTAGCTTTTTGAAAGTTAAGCTTAAATAATTGATTTTCAGTTTCCAGAATCGTGTTTGAAATTTCTTTATTTGACAGTGAAATAATCGTCGTAAATTTCGATAGGGCCATATTTTTTACTTAATAACTCTCTTGAATAATGAATTTAGTTTTAATCGGTAATTTATAAGCGGCTAAATTTAAGGCAGCACTAGCAATTTCTTGGGGGACTCCTTTCACTTCGAAAATGATGGTACCTGGTTTTACAACGGCAACCCAATAATCTACCGCACCTTTTCCGGATCCCATTCGGGATTCTGCGGCACGCGCTGTCACGGTTTTGTCAGGAAAAATTCGAATCCATAGTTTGGCACCACGTTTGGTATAACGAGTAATCGTTCTTCGAGCGGCTTCGATTTGACGGGACGTAATCCAAGTGGGTTCTAAGGCTTTTAAACCGTAGTTACCAAAGCAAAGTTCATTCCCACGAGTTTTCGTTCCTCGCATACGGCCCCGATGATATTTTCGATATTTTGTTCGTTTTGGACTTAACATATATAAATTAATTCAATAAAAATATAAATTTTTTAGCTTTCTAAAACTGCGTCTTATTTATTTAAAATCTCACTTTTAAAGATCCAAACTTTAATCCCTAAAACGCCATAAATGGTATTGGCTTCGGTGGTCGCATAGTCGATATCCGCCGCTAATGTTTGCAAAGGAACTCTTCCTTCTCGAATCCATTCGCTCCTAGCAATTTCCGCTCCATTTAAGCGGCCTGAAACTTGAATTTTAATTCCTTTCACATTTTGTTTTTGCGCCCGTTGTAAGGCTTCTCGAATCGCACGTCGAAAAGCGATTCGTTTTTCTAATTGCTCCGCGACTAAATGAGCCAAAAGTGTCGCATTTAAATCTATTTTTTCAACTTCTAAAATATCAAGGATAAGTTGACGATCCGTGGGTAACCTTTGTTTAAGATTCTGGATTAAATGATCCAGACCGATTCCTTTTTCTCCAACTAAAATACCTGGTTTTCCCGTTTCAATATTTAATTGAATTTGATCGTAAAGACAATTTCGATTAATTTGTACATTGGAAATACTATTCATTTTCGCAATCGAATGAAGATAGGTTCGAAGATCGTTATCTTCTTTTAAAAGAGAAGCATAGTCATTAAATTTAGCGTACCAGGTTGATTTATGTTCTTGTGTAATTCCTAACCTAAATCCTAGAGGATGTGTTTTTTGCCCCATAAAATTAGTATTTTTAACTTAAATTTATTTTTTAATTGATGACTGTTAGAATCACGGTAATGTGACACGTTGGTTTTAAAATTTTAAAAGCTCGCCCTTGCGCACGTGCTCGAACTCGTTTTAGTTTGGGTCCTTCATTGACAAAAATTTGGTCAATCTTTAATTTTTTTTTATCCAGATTATGATTATGTTTCGCATTTGCTGCGGCAGACCGAATCACTTGCCAAAGGGGGTTTCGAGCATCATAGGGTAAAAATTGTAAAATCATTAAGGCTTCTTGGTAGGAACGGCCTCGAATTGGATCTACCACGCGTCGAACCTTATGCGGAGACATACGTATATATTTTGCAACTGCTTTCACTGATGGAGTACTTGACATGAAAAATTGTGGTTAAAATTTATAGTTTATAGGCAATCTCCAAACCTTGGGAGTAGTTTCCACGAAATTTAAAACCTCTTTTTTTGAGAATTACCATACCGACTCTACCTTTTTCTTCGGTCGGCTAGTTTTATAGATCAATTTTAAAGTAATATAAGTCGTTGGTTTGGAAATTGGACAATCCTTAGGAATCAATCGATTCGTTTGAAACGTCTCTTCCAGATAGATTGCGTCAATCCAAATATCAAAAAAATTGATCGAAAAATTATTTTGTAAGGAAATAACGGGAGAATACAGAATCGCTAAAAGATTCTTTTGTTCTCTTGGATTGCTTTGCAATAGATCTAAAATGTCATCGATGGCATAATAGATATATTTTTTTTGAAAACTATTTAAAATAGTTTTAGCCATGGCTGATAATTTCTTTTCATATTTGATTTGACCGGTATATCGTTGGACTACAGGTTCCTCCGTTTCCGATTTCGCAGCGTCCAAAAGATTGATTGGTTTCATTTTCGTTGCTTTCCATTTTTTTAGGTTTAAGAATCTTTCGCTACCCAAACATTTCTGATCTTAACGAAATCAATGTATTGTTAAATTTTATTTGCGTTTTGTTTTTTTATCCGCTTTAATATGGGATCGAAAGTTTCTGGTAGAAACGAATTCACCTAATTTATGACCTACTAGTTGATCGGAAATAAAAATGGGGAAATGTTGTTTCCCGTTATAAACGGCAATGGTAAAACCAATCATACTTGGTAAAATTGTGGAAGAACGAGACCAAGTGGTAATGGTATCTTTTTTAGTGGCCGAAGTGTTAATTTTTTTTAATAAATGATGAGCCACATACGGACTTTTTTTTAATGATCGTGACATAGGTTACAGACTTTCCTTAATTTTTAAAGTTTGGTTTTAAGAACGGCGACGTAAAATATAACGATTACTCAATTTTTTTGTTTTTCTCGTTTTGGTTCCTAAGGCAGGTTTTCCCCATGGCGTGACTGGTTTCGTTCTCCCAATGGGTGCTTTTCCCTCACCCCCACCATGTGGATGATCGCATGGATTCATTACCGATCCACGAACGGTAGGACGTTTACCAAACCATCGAGTTCTCCCAGCTTTTCCACTTTGAACTAAAAAAGCATCGTTATTGCTAACTTCACCAATGGTTGCAAAGCATTCTTTGCGAACCAAACGAATTTCTTTGGAGGGTAATCGTAACGTAATATAATTCCCTTCTTTGGCTAAAATTTTGGCCGAAGTTCCCGCGGCTCGAACAATTTGACCACCACGTTTTGGAATTAATTCAATGTTATGAATGGAGGTTCCTAATGGAATTTCCGATAATGGTAACGTATTTCCAATCGTCAGTGAGGAGCCGGATCCAGAGCTAATCCTAGTCCCAATTTCTAAACTTTTGGGATGTAAAATATAACGTTTTTCTCCATCGATATAATGAATTAAAGCAATTCTTGCGTTTCTATTGGGATCATATTCAATAGATGCTACTTTTCCTTCCGTATTATATTTGTTACGTTTAAAATCGATTAAACGATAGCGTCTTTTATGTCCGCCTCCTCGATGTCGAATGGTAATAATTCCTCGATTATTTCTACCTTTTTGGCGATGATTTTTGTGTAGTAAACTTTTTTCGGGAGTAGTTTTGGTAATTTCACTGAAATCGCATAAAGCACGATTTCGTGTCCCGGGGGTATATGATTTATAAAAACGAATACTCATACTTAATTATTTTTTTTTTATTGATTAACTATCTCCAAATAAATTAATGGTATCATTTTCCGCTAAACTTACCATGGCTTTTTTGTATCGCGGTTTCCAACCAATAAATTTACCGACACGTTTTTTTTTACGCGGAAGATGGCAGGTAGTAATTTTTACGATCTTAACACGAAATAAATATTCAATTTCAGCTTTAATCGTTGGTTTATCCGAATAGCGATCCACCACGAAGCTGTAACATTTATTTTTGGATAGATTATTTTGTAAATTTTGGGTAGATTTATCCGTAATAATAGGGTATTTAATCACTCTTCTATTACTATTCAAAAAATTTGAAGAATTAGTCACAAGAATTTTCCTTTAGATAATTGATAGCTGATTCAGTAAATATGATCTGTTTCGCTTTTAAGAGACTCAAAGTATTTAACGTTAATACAGAAATTAATTCCACATTTGGAATATTTTGTATGGATAATTTTAATGGCATTGTTTTTTTCGAAACCACGACTAACACTTTTTCCTTGACATTGATAGAACAATCCTGACAAACTTTTAAAAATTGTTTGGTTTTGGGTTCTTGTATGGCGGTTTCTAAGTTTTCAATGATTAAAATACTATTTTTCTTATTATAGAGAAGTGTTTGTAAAGCTAATTGGCGTTCTTTTTTATTTGATTTTAAGGTAATTTTTTTCGGTTTGGGACCAAAGATGACACCACCACCTTTCCATAAAGGAGAACGATTAGATCCTGCTCGGGCTTTTCCAGTACCTTTTTGACGCCATGGTTTGCGACCACCACCTCTGACTTCACTTCGTGTTTTGGTTGATACCGTCCCTTGTCGTTCGGAATTAAAATGTCGTATCAAATCTTTATGTAACAGATAATTTCCGGAAGTCTCCGAAACTTTCAATGTTAAGTCATACGGTAAGTCTAATTTTTTTCCAGTGATATCCACGGAATGATATGTTATAAATTTTTGAACAATCATGCTTTCCTTTACTCTAATTTTTTGTAATTTTATACTTTCCATGACTTTACTGGGAAGTAACAATACTTAATAAATTCCCTGGTTTACCTGGAACCGAACCTTTCACTACCAAAATATTTTCTTCGGAATTGATTTCCATAATTTTAAGTTTTTGAATCGTGGTCATTTTATTTCCTAATTGTCCAGCCATTTTTTTACCAGGTAAAACACGACCCGGAGTAGTTCCCATCCCAATGGATCCAGGTTCGCGATGATTTTTGGAACCATGAGTCATTGGCCCTCTTGAAAAATTATGTCGTTTTTGGAGCCCGGAAAAACCTTTTCCAATACTTTTTCCTTGAATATTAATGAATTGACCTGGGACTAATGAGTTAATATCTAAAACTTGGCCAACCTCAAAGGTATCCTTTTCCTTGACTGTGAATTCTTTTAAGTATTTGATAGGTTGTAGATTGGCTTTTTGTAAGTGGCCTAATTCTGGTTGTGTTAATGATTTTTTGGAAACGTTTCCATAACCTATTTGAATCGCATCATAGCCATTTTTTTGTTTTGTTTTGATATCGGTAATAATACAAGGACCTACTTTTAAAATTGTCACCGGAATAATATTGCCGGAATCATCAAAAATTTGAGTCATACCAATTTTATTTCCTAATAAGCCTGCCAACATAAGATTTCTTTTCCTCTCGTTTATTGTTTAGTAACCTTGCTTTTTACGGTTTGTGAGACAGTCCTGGATAACCTAATTAACATTAGAAAATCTTTGGCAAAATTGTAAAAAAACGATACCGTTTTGTCCATAAAAGTTAAATTAACAATAGTATTAATATTTAAAAAAAGATTACGGTTCGGGAGACTATCCAGTCTGGAAGGATTCCGTTAGAATACTAGTAGAAACATAAATAGAAAAGGTAAAAGAACTATGGCAAAAGTTGTAGGAATTGATTTGGGGACAACCAACTCAGTTGTCGCTGCGATTGAAGGAGGTCAACCAACGGTCATTGTGAATGCAGAAGGTTTACGAACAACACCTTCCATTGTGGCTTATACCAAGAAGCAAGAATTATTAGTTGGTCAGATCGCAAAACGGCAAGCAGTGATTAATCCTGAAAATACATTTTTTTCGGTAAAACGATTTATTGGATCCAAAGAAACAGAAATTTCAAGTGACTCGAAACAATTACCGTATAAAGTCGATAAAGATGAAAATGGTAATATCAAAATCAAATGTCCAGCCTTAACCAAAGATTTTAGTCCAGAAGAAATTTCGGCTCAGGTTTTAAGAAAACTCATTAATGATGCCACCACGTATTTAGGGCAAGAGGTGACCCAAGCAGTGATTACGGTTCCGGCTTATTTCAACGATTCTCAACGACAAGCTACCATGGATGCTGGAAAAATTGCTGGGATTGAAGTCTTACGAATTATTAATGAGCCTACGGCGGCTTCCTTAGCTTATGGGTTAGATAAAAAACAAAATGAAACCATTTTAGTGTTTGATTTAGGTGGTGGAACCTTTGATGTTTCTCTGTTAGAGGTTGGTGATGGTATTTTTGAAGTTTTAGCCACTTCCGGTGATACCAATCTGGGCGGTGATGATTTTGATAACGTTTTAGTAAAATGGTTAATCACGGATTTTAAAGAAAAAGAAGGGATTGATTTAAGTACGGATATTCAAGCTTTACAAAGGTTAACAGAAGCTGCGGAAAAAGCAAAAATTGAATTATCCACTCTTGAAAAAACAACTATCTCATTAGCTTTTATTACAGCCGACAAAAATGGTCCAAAACATATTGAAAAAGAATTAACAAGAGACGTATTTGAAAATTTATGTAACGAATTAATTAATCGCTGTCGGAGACCTGTGGAGAAAGCCTTAAGTGATGCAAGGTTAACGAAGTCGGATATTGATGAAGTGGTCTTAGTGGGAGGTTCGACTCGTATTCCCGCCATTCAAAATTTAGTACAATCCTTAACCGATAAAAAGCCAAATCAATCGGTAAATCCGGATGAAGTTGTTGCGATTGGTGCCGCCATTCAAGCTGGTATTTTAGCTGGCGAAATTAAAGATATTTTATTACTGGATGTCACACCACTTTCGTTAGGGGTGGAAACATTAGGCGGAGTTATGACCAAAATTATTGCTCGGAATACTACTATTCCAGTTAAAAAATCAGAAACATTTTCAACCGCGGTGGATAATCAGACCAACGTTGAAATTCATATTTTACAAGGTGAACGAGAACTAGTGGATGGAAATAAAAGTTTAGGAAATTTTAGACTCGACGGAATTCCAAAAGCTAGTCGAGGTGTTCCGCAAATTGAAGTAACCTTTGATATTGATGTGGATGGAATTTTATCGGTGAAAGCTAAAGAAAAAGAGACGGGTATCGAACAATCCGTAACAATTCAAGGGGCTTCTAACTTAAATGAAAAGGACGTGGAAAAAATGTTAGCGGAAGCTGAGAAATACGCTTCGGTGGATAAGGAGAAAAAAGAAAAAATTGATCTTAAAAATCAAGCGGAAGCTTTATGTTTGGAAGCGGAAAAAGAATTGTCTCTTCTAAAAGATAAAATAACGCCTGAAAAACAAGAAAGGGTTAACCAATTAATTGGGACTATTCGACAACAAATTCAAATGGATAATTTGGAACCAATGAAAGCCGAACTAGAGCAATTAAAAACGGAAATGAAAGCTATGCTGGATACCAACGTCGGAAATAATGATTTTGATTCTGACTCTATCTCTGATTTAAATGATTTATAAGTCATAAATAGAGTCTTGTCGATGATTTGAAAAGTTTAAGAACCACTTAAACTTTTCGAATCATCGACGATAATACATTCCGTGGTTAAAATCATACTCGCAATCGACGTTGCGTTTTGCAAAGCCGACCGAGTCACTTTGGCTGGATCCACAATACCTTCCTCATACATATTTCCAAAAACGTTTTTCGCAGCATTGTACCCAATTTCAAACTCTTGGTCTTGTACTTTTTCCAGAATAACCGCACCATTAATTCCAGCGTTTTCACTGATTCTTCGTAAAGGAGCTAAAATTGCTTTGGAAATGATCCTAGCACCAATTAGTTCATATTCTTTTAAATTATTTTTTGCCCAGGTCATTAAATTTTCAGAAAGATGAGCTAACGTTGCACCACCACCTGGAACAATCCCTTCTTCCACCGCCGCGCGGGTAGCATTAATAGCATCTTCCAATCTTAATTTTTTATCTTTCATTTCTGTTTCTGTCACGGCTCCCACTCGGATGACCGCAATACCTCCCGATAGTTTCGCGATTCTATCTTGTAATTTTTCTTTTTCATAAGAGGTATCACAAAGATTGATTTGTTTTCGTAATTGTTCGCATCGAGTATTAATTTCTTTCACTCGGTCATCCCCGGCGATAATCGTGCTTGAATCTTTCGTAATGATAATCCGACGAGCCTGACCTAATAAGTGTAATGGAATATTCTCTAAACTTAATCCAGCATCTTGAGTAATCACGGTTCCGCCGGTTAAAATAGCAATATCTTCTAACATTTGTTTCCTTAATTCGCCAAACCCAGGTGCACGAACGGCTACCACATTCACAATTCCGCGTAATTTATTTAAAATTAATGTTGCTAAAGCTTCTTTTTCAACATCTTCCGCGATGATTAATAATGGACGTTTTGTTTTTGTGATTTGTTCTAAAATGGGTAATAAATCTTGTTGAACTAAGGTAATTCGTCGATCCGTCAAAAGAATATACGGGTTATCATAACAAGTTTCCATTTTTTCAGTATTTGTGATAAAGTAACGAGAAATAAATCCTTTTTCAAGTTTCATCCCTTCGGTAATTTCTAACTCAGTTTTAATACCTTTCCCTTCTTCTAAAGAAATGATACCTTCTCTGCCAACTTTGGCTAAAGCGTCAGAAATTAACGAACCTATGAGATCGTCATTCCCAGCTGAAATGGATGCGACTTGTTGAATCGACTGAAGATCTTCCACCGGTTGAGCAAATTCATTAATTTGAGTCACTAAATATTGGGTTGCTTTTTCCATACCCAATTTGATGGAAATTGGGTTAGCTCCGGCTACCACATTTTTCAGTCCTTCTTTGACCATAGCATAGGCTAAGACGGTCGCGGTGGTAGTCCCATCGCCTGCTACATCATTGGTTTTCGAAGCTGCTTGACGAATTAACGAAATTCCAGTATTTTCTATATGATCCAATAATTTTATTTCTTTGGCAATGGTGACCCCATCATTGACAATTTGCGGTAATCCATAGGATTTCTCTAAAACAACATTTCGTCCTTTGGGTCCGAGTGTTACGGAAACAGCTTCTACCATGATTTCCATTCCTTTTTCTAAAGCTCGTCGAGCCTTATCTTGGTATAAGATTTTTTTGGCCATAGATTTAAATGAGGGTTGATTGAAATTTTTAAATTAAAAAGAGTTAGAACTGGATGATAATTGACGTGGGATTCTTTTTGCAAGCTTAAAAGTCAATTTTATTCATTTTTTGGAAAGCTTTACGAATGCGGAAGGATCCATTACTATATGCTGGTAATTGTATTGTGGGCTTGTAGCTCAGTGGACTAGAGCACGTGGCTACGAACTACGGTGTCAGGGGTTCGAATCCCTTCTTGCCCAATACTCTCCAAGTTTGAAAGTCATGATTGTCCTATTTTGGGGTATCGCCAAGTGGTAAGGCGACGGACTTTGACTCCGTCATTCGTAGGTTCGAATCCTGCTACCCCAGTTTCTTCCAAATTTTTTAGAAATCTTCTTTCCAAACAGTTGTTTTTAATTTCGATACCTTGCATAATTAACTTGACCGATACTAATTTATTTGATCTTGAAAAGGGATTCAACTATGGAAGCTAAAATTCAATTTATTAAAAATCTTGACGAAAAGGTAATCCCCGATATTCGTTTAACTCGTTCACGAGATGGAAGTACTGGGACTGCGACCTTTCGTTTTAAAAATCCAACGATTTTAGATAAAAGTACCGCCAAAGAAGGTGAAATTACTGGAATGTATTTAATTGATGAAGAAGGTGTTTTAGAAACACGAGATGTGAATGCTCGCTTTGTGAATGGAAAACCGGAAGCCATTGAATCGATTTACATTATGAAAAGTCCCGAAGCATGGGATAGATTTATGCGATTTATGGAACGATATGGCCAAGCAAATGGTTTAGTTTTTACCAAAACCAATTAAATAAAATAATTTAGCATCATTCAAAAATGCAAGTATCAATAGAATGGATTAACGAATTAGTTACTATTAAATCCATTAATTTAAATCATTTAGTGGAAAAACTAACGCTCGGAGGATTTGAAGTCGAGGAAATTTTAACCCTTGAGATAGAAACTAAAAATCAAATAGCTTTGGAGATATCCGCAACGGCTAATCGTTCGGATAGTTTGTCGATGCAAGGGATTGCTACCGAAATTGCTACCTTATGCAAAAAATCTTTGAAAGTGTCCGAGTACTCGCTAAAAATTCTCCAGTGGAAACAAAAAACCGAGAAAGCGGTGACAACGATTTCCAATCAATGTCATTGTTCGGCGTTTACTACCGTCATTATTGAAAATTTAACGAATTTTAAAGTGCCGAAATGGATTCAACAAAAACTTCTGAGTTCCAATATAGTTTTCACAGAGAGTTTATTAGATTTTGAAAGTTATATTCTCTTAGAAACTGGTTACCCTTTGGTGTGTTACGATTTTTCTAAAATTTGTTCCAAATTAAAGTCTTCTCGTTTCAGCCTATCCCTTTCCAAAGGAAAGAACAACGAAACGTTTGTTGCTGCCAATGGTCTTACCTATTCTTTAAAGGATTCAATGATGGTAGTCCGAGCCAATGATAGTATACTGAGTATTGCGGGGATGATTTCAAATCAAGAGTATCAGTATTGCAACACCACGCATTCGTTATTGATCGAAGGAAGTATTTTCACCGCTTCCAAAATTCGACAACAATCTCGAGACTTAGGGTTACGAACCAATCGATCCGCTCGATACGAAAAATCATTAAAAAATAAATACTTAGTAGAAGCTATTTATCGATTCATTTCGTTATTAAAAATTTCCAATCCAAATTTAACGTGTAAACTTCAGACAACTAACAAACTCCTGGAACCACAAATTCCTTCGATTTGTTTAAACTATCCAACTGTCAATGAAATTTTAGGTCCGATCGAACCAAAAAAGAAGCAACAAAGTTTGGAGTATCTTACCCCAGAAACAATCACAGAGTATTTACAACGTTTAAATTTTAAGTTTGTCTACGATCCTGTAAGATTATTATGGAACATTCCCATACCCGAACTTCGAAAGGATGATATCACACGTGAGATTGATGTGATTGAAGAAATTGGTCGCTTGCATGGCTTTAATAATTTTTTAACCCTTCTTCCAAACATTCCAAAAGTTGGAAAGGAAGATAGTAGTTATCAAACACGAAAAAAAATTACTTCCTGTCTGATCCATTTAGGGTTTACGGAAATGATTCATTATTCTCTGGTTGCAGAACGATATTTTGTCAAAAATGAGGTTCCGCTGATAAATCCATTGGGATCGGAATATTCCTATTTGAGATCCACCTTAATCCCAAATTTACTGAAAACAGTCCAAGAAAATATCAAGCAACGAAATCTTCCAATGCCAGGATTTGAATATGGACATGTATTTTCAGGAAATATCTTGAAAAATTTAGAAGAAAAAGAATGGATTGCTGGAATTTTTGGAGATTTCAACACAAAATTAAAAAGATCCAAACCACTTTCAAGTTTCACGTGGTTGGAAGCCAAAGGGAAAATGGAACAGTTGTTTCAACAATTAAATCTTTCCATTTATTGGGAAATTCCAGAGACGATTTCGGAAACTGTGTTTCATCCTTCTAAAAGTGCAGAACTGTATTTCCTGAATGGAAAAAAAGTGGGAATGTTTGGACAAATGAGTCCTCTTTTCTCCAGTGAAATGGGTATTTTTTCCGAGATTTATTGCTTTGAATTGGAACTGGAACCAATCCAAGAACAACTTCAAACAAAAAAATTAATGATTTATCAAGACTATTCCATTTATCCAAAAATAATTAAAGATTTATCATTTATTATTCAAGAGCAGATATCCTTTCAAACCCTTCAAAAATTCTTAGCAGCGAATGGTACCAAATTTTTATCCGAAATAACTTTATTAGATGAATATGTCGGTAAATCAATTCCTGCCAATCATAAAAGTATTTGTTTACAACTGGTGTTTCAATCGAAAGAGAAAACATTAGAAAGTAAAACAATAGAAATTATCGTAAAGCATCTGCAACTCCTTTTAAGAAATAAATTTGCTGCCATTATGAGAGATTAATCAGTTTCGAAAACGGATAATTCTATCACTGTCATAGAATTATCCACCTCCTACAATCGTTATCACCTCGATTCTATCGTTGTTTTTGAGTTGGATCGTTTTCCAACGTTTTTTATGACAAATTTTCTGATTGTATTCGACCACAAATAAAGAAAGATGATAATCAAAATACTGGATGACGTCCAAAAGAGTGACGTCATCGTCGATCCAGTATTCATCACCATTCCAAAAAAATTTTTTTCCTGGAAACATAGCGGTTGAGTGAGTATTAGAAATAAAGTAGACGAAAAATGAAATTAATAGTTAGAATGTTTCTAAGCTAAAGACAATTTGGCGGGTGTAGCCAAGTGGTTAAGGCAGTGGGTTGTGGTTCCACCATTCGCCGGTTCAAGTCCGGTCATTCGCCCTTATTGAAATTTTTAACCGTAAGTATCTTTAAAATAAACTTATTTATCAATTATAGTCATATTTTATGTCACGCTATCGAGGACCTAAATTAAAAATTACTCGTCGGTTAGGAAGATTACCAGGATTAACCAACAAACAGTCAAAGAAACTAAATCGTCCTGGAAAATCTGGTAATGGGCCCGTTGGTACTAGTAAAAATTCCACCGAGTACGGAATTCGACTAGAAGAAAAACAAAAATTGAAATTTAATTATGGATTAACGGAAAGTCAATTATTTCGGTATGTCAAGGAAGCACGCCGAAGACAAGGAGTTACCGGTTTAATTCTACTTCAGTTACTGGAAATGCGTTTAGATACCATTTGTTTTACGTTAGGATTTGCGAGTAGTATAGCACAAGCTAGACAATTAGTAAATCATGGTCATATTCTCGTAAATAATAAAGTTGTCACTATTCCTAGCTTTCAATGTCGCGTCAAGGATACCCTTGGGATTAAAAAAAATACTTCCGCAAAAGTCTTAATTGAGACAAATCTTACGAATCATCCGGTGACAGATCTTCCGAGTCATTTAAAATTGGATCGTTCTAACTTCGAAGCTACGGTTTTAGATTACTGTGATCGAAAGGATATTTCTTTACAATTGGATGAATTATTGGTCATTGAATATTATTCAAGACGGTAATTCGTTTCCGTTGGACGGGTGTCAAAATTGTTACCAATTATTTTTATTTAGAAATTTAACTATTGGAATCCTTATATGTTAAAATTAAGATTAAAACGAGTAGGAAGAAAACGTTTTCCCTCGTATCGTTTAGTAATTATGGAAAATTTAACGAAACGGGATGGAAAACCCATTGAAGAAGTTGGGTATTATAATCCCATTAGCAAACAATATAAATTTGAGTCGGAAAAGATTCAGAATTGGTTAAAGTGTGGAGTGAAACCTACTCCGACGGTTTTTCATTTGTTGAAAAAGGTGGAAATAATTCAGTAATACCCTGAGATTGGTTTTTCTCAGGGGATTTTTAAAGCATTTTAATTTATATATATATATATATATAGACTAAAAATAATCGCCCAACAAAGGAAAATTCCATTATAATTAAAATTCAGAAACTATCCAAACAATTAGACAAAAAGGAGAAACAATAATTATGTCGCACTTTACCCATATTAAAACTCGGTTTCAAAATTTACGGTACTTAGAAAAAGCATTAAATCGTTTAAATATAAATTATCAGAAAGCTCCAAAGGTAGAACAAACGTCGACTAGCAACCATTTAACTTTACGAATTCCACAACGAAATGGATACGATATTGAATTTGCTTGGAATGGAAAAGAATATGAAATGGTAATGGATATCAGCTTTTGGGAACAAGCGTTACCCGTAGAGAGTTTTATGGATAACGTGACCCAACATTATGCCGGCGAAGTCATTCTTGGCGAAGGTCAAAAAATGGGTTTCCAATTGCACGAGTCTACTCCCCATTTCGATGGTTCCAAAACATTGGTTTTAGAACGATGGAATACTAATCATAACACTCTATAAAATTTATAAAAAGAAGTAAGTTTTTAGAATGACCAATCAATTCATAAACTTAACGGTTTATCATGCTGCATCTAAAGAAGCCTACTATTAAACAAATCCAAGAACTAGAAGATTGGAATTGTTTAATTATCAAGTGCTTAGTCTGGCAGACTCACTTGCAATATCTAAAACTACTCCATTAATATTTCAGGGTGCAGTTAGATCCAGAAAGCGACCGGCGCAAAGTATTAATCTTGTTAGATGATTTTCATCAAACAACTAAATTAGTGGCAAAAAACTTGCAGTTAGATTTTCAAAGTCAATCAGACTTTACAGAACTCAATTCCCCCCAATTTTCGGAAGTACCGGAAGTGGCATTCCAATTTATGTATCTCTTCGATTTAATTGAAATGGAATATAGTTTATTCCTAATTGGATCGTCAGGACGAGATGATCTTGAAGTGCGTGAAAAATTATTAAAGTCTGATATAGCCATGATTTATATGGTTAATGAGTACTTTGATATTTAATTATCATAAAAATTCACGTATCTGGCCGGTCGAATTAATAGAGCTTGTTTTGAAAGGTTATCTTAAGGACTATCTTTACTTGCATCAATAAACTTCTTACCATAACTAAGGAAAGAAGGAATCCATACTGAAATAGCGATTATGGATTCTTTCTTTGGGAATTTCTGAAACAAAAAGATAAAAACGAAACAAGGACTCCTCGTTCTAATTAACTGACCCAACCATAACTATGTAAACCTTTTCCTAAAAAATTAACTCCTAAATAGCAAATCCAAATAATAAAAAATCCTAAACTACCTAAAATAGCGGTTTTTTTACCTTCCCACCCTTTTGTAATTCGAGCATGTAAATATGTCGCAAAAATTAACCACGTAATTAAGGCCCATGTTTCCTTTGGATCCCAGCTCCAATAGGCACCCCAGGCTTCATTGGCCCAAACACCTCCGGAAATGATACCAATGGTTAAAAACGGAAACCCTAATCCAATAATTCGATAACTCCAATTATCTAGACTTTGTAATAATTTTAATTTTCCTAAATCAGAAATTTCTGTGGATGGGGATACTAATTTTGCTTCATAATACTCCATCATAATAGTAAAAAGTGGTAAAGAGGATTGATCTAGCACTTTGAAATCAATTTCTTGATTGCGTGAAATAACTAAAAATAAAATGCATAACAAGGATCCAATAATTAAGGTTCCATAACTTAATAACATCATACTTACATGCATCATTAACCAATTGGATTGTAAGGCGGGAACTAACGGACTTGATTTTTGCATCTCCGGGGAAAGAGTTAAATTCGCAAACCCGCTAATCAATAAGGTCACGGGAATTAAAACGGACCCAATTAATTTACTTTTGGTTTTTGTCTCAATATATAAATAAACCGTTAATAAGATCCATGTTAAAAATAATAAGGACTCATATAAATTACTTAACGGAAAATAACCAGCCACAATCCAACGAGAACCAAGAATAAAAAATAAAAGTATCGTTGCTAGTCCAGTACTATATCGTCCAATTTTGGGTAGTAAATGAGAGTTACTAAACAATGATAAATTAACCCAATAGGTGATCATTGCCAACAATAAAATTCCGAAAACTATATTGGACAAAAAGTTTTGAAGTTCATTCCAATCCATACCATCTCTCCCATAAAATGTTTTAATTATCTTATAGCATAGTATTTTATTAAAAATCAACGAATTTGGAAGTAATTCTTCCGTAGGTAAGCCTTCCCTTTCGAACTACTGAAATTTTCTGAAAACAAACCTTGATAATTGACATTACTTTCCAGTTCCAAGTATGATGAAGAGAAACTACCGTTTGATAAACTTGAAAACTATGGTCTTCTTAAAAAAATATGAAATAATGATTCTATTAACCGATGAATTTAATGAGAATGAAGTAAAAACATGGGTTTTTAATCTTTCGAAATTGCTACGAGAATTTAGAATTTCGGATGTTTCCGTAATTTCTCTGGGTAAACTTAAATTATCTTATCCCATTGATAATAAAAAAAAAGGAACTTACCTTCAACTAAATTTTTCGGGAATGCCAAAGTTTATCGAAGATATTTCGAAACTCTTACGCATGGATTCCCATATCCTTCGATTTTTAGTGATTAATCAAGAAAAATAAGTTACTTTCCTGTGTTTTTCCCAAGATGGAACCTAAGTTGAACCTTTGGAAAAACACAAGAGAAAACTCCCATTTTGCACAGGAAACTCGGAAATAATCAAGGTCCATTGGAACTGGAGTGTAACGTTCGTTGCAAAACTATTCATTCTAGGAAACTAAGAACATTGTTTTCCATTTCTTGTTATTTATGTTACAATAAAACTAGTTAATATATCCTCAGTAGCTCAGTGGTAGAGCAATCGGCTGTTAACCGATTGGCCGTAGGTTCAAGTCCTACCTGGGGAGTAATCATCATCAAAAATTAGATATGAACGATTCGTTAGATCTCTTAAAAATTGGAGATCGAGTTTTTAAGTCTCGTTTAATGTTAGGAACCGGAAAATATAAAACCATGGCGGATACCCTGGAAAGTATTGAAGCCAGTCACTGTGAAATCATCACGGTTGCCATTCGTCGTCTACCAACCAATTTAACCAACGATAGTACTAGTTTCTTACACAAATTAAATTGGAAGAAACTTTGGTTATTACCAAATACAGCCGGATCACAAACGGCAGAAGAAGCTATTCGAATGGCCTTTCTAGGTCATGAATTAGCTTGTCAAATTGGTCAAGAAAATAATTTTTTTGTGAAATTAGAAGTTATTTCAGATCCAAAATATTTATTGCCAGATCCCATTGGAACCTTAAAAGCTGCCGAATTTCTAATTAAAAAAGGTTTTACTGTCTTGCCTTACATTAATGCAGATCCGATGTTAGCGTTACATTTAGAAGATCTTGGTTGTGCTACCGTCATGCCCTTAGGTTCACCGATTGGTTCCGGACAAGGATTAACGAATTTAAAAAATATTCAAATTATTATAGAAAACGCCAGTGTACCAGTAATTGTGGATGCCGGCATTGGGACACCCAGCGAAGCAGCCCAAGCAATGGAACTTGGAGCCGATGCGATTTTATTGAATAGTGCTGTGGCACAATCCAAAAAACCATCTCAAATGGCAACTGCCATGAAATTTGGTGTTGAAGCTGGTCGATTAGGGTATTTAGCAGGGCGCATGAAACCAAAATATTATGCCAGCGCTAGTTCACCGTTCGAAAAAATAAGTACATTACGTGACTAATGAGAATAAGGGCAGATCTGAAGCGAAAACGTTTTGGAACAAAGTCCAGAAGATTTGTCTAGATTTGCCAAGTTTCAACTTCTATTTGTGATTCACAAGTAGAAATTGAAACTTTGCGAAATCAATCCGCCAAAACGGTTCCGGAAGGTTGCGAAAAACTTCCAAAGAGATGTTCGCGCATACTCCAAGGGTAAAGTGGGGGAAATAAGTTCCTCCAAAAAAAAACGGGAACCGTTCTTAGTAAGCTAACCCTAAACTTCGTGTTGTTTCGGCACCTAAATAAACACGAACACTTAAAAAATCGGTTGGACAAGCCGTTTCACATCGTTTGCAACCCACACAATCTTCCACTCGTGGAGAGGAAGCAATCTGACCTGACTTACAGCCATCCCAAAGGACCATTTCTAAGACATCTGTAGGACAGGCTCGAACACATTGTGTGCAACCAATACATGTATCGTAAATTTTAACCGTATGAGACATATTTTTTTTTCCTTAATAATTCATTGAATGGTTGGAAAAGTCAGAGGATCCAAATTTTGGTTGGAAAAACTGGAACGTAACTACACTCTATATTATAGTCTAAGATTGCTCTAAGAATTTAAAATTTCCTATCCGATTTTAAATCTCTTTCTAACATCTCAGCGAACTATTTTTCAACCCAAACTAGGAATATGGAGTAGGATCTTTCCTTGCTCTAAATCTCGACTTCATTTAGAAAACATTTTTTATCCAAGGAGTAACTCAAAAACTTACTAAATGCTCCGTAATATCTCTTCCGTGACATTAACTTTACTAGAAAAGAAAACTATTTTCGATTATTAAATTCTTATTTTGAAACCAATGCACCGCAAACCCTTTTCCAAGACATTTTTTTTCGCTTTGGCATCTTCCTATTTTTATGGTTTCGGAAGTTGAAAACTACTTTTCAGCGTTGTAAGTCACACAGTGGTACCTTCCAAACAAAGCTTTTTAATTTTGGGAATGCGTGGACAACCTTTGGTAGTATTCTGCCGAATAGGAGACTGTGAACTTTTCCAATAACTTAAACTGGAAACCGATTGCTCGCTCAACGAAGGATGATAAAGTTTAGACCGAGGGGAAACAAATTTATTCCGGGAGGCTAACCTTGGCAAATCCGGAATGGTTTGGAGCGGTTTGACATCTTCTCCACCTTCCGTCATTTTGGTTTCTAATGTATGGAGTTGTTCCCAAACAGCATGGATCTTTCTTTCAACTAAACCGGTTAATGAATAGTTTCCGTCACTGATCCGGTGACTTAATTTTTTTTCCTGTTTTTCTTTCAATGGTTGGAGGTGGTGTTGAATCATCACTGGAATCATCACTGGAATCAGACGAATCATCACTAAAATCGCTAGGATCATCAGAATTTGGATTTTTCTCTGTAATATTCTTCTTAGCTGGCTCAACCCGCTTTCTTGAATTGGTTATCTGTTGCTGATCCAAGTTAGTTTTTTAGGCATGCCCAATTGTTGGATTTGTAAAAATGATATTACTACTCACTGCTGCGATTATAGCAGCTAGTCTAATTGCCATTTTCTATTTTTGGATCGGCGTGCTTTCTTTTTTTGTACATCCATAAGTATATCTTACACTACCTAACAAAATTACTAAAAATATTAAGATCTTTAATCGTTTCATAACTACTTTGTACTAATTTGTTTTTATATTATATTATATTATATTATATTCTAGACTGTTGGAGTGGTATTTTGTCAGATGGATCCTATAAAATTTGGGAGTGTGATTCCTTTTCGGAAAGGTTAGAGAGGTTAGAAATCAAGGAAATAGATTTCTTAAATGGTATTTTTGTTGATTTTGGGGTATATTTTTCCTAATATTTTTGAAAAGAGTAACATCCTCTCAAAGGAAATCAAAAGAGGAAACAAATGTTTTGCTTTGATATTCCGTTTTTTTAGATACCACTCGAAACTCTCTAATTCTTAACCATAATTTCCCGTAAAGAAGAAAATCAAAGAATTATTTAATTCCGGTAAATTTCAATCTTTCCGAAGTGGTAAATTAATCCTCTTCGAATTCATCTTCGGAGTCGTCTGACTCATCTGAATCATCTGACCTATCGAGTTCTTCCAATTCTTGGCTATGTTCCGCTTGTAAAGTATCAAACATAGTTGGTTTAATCTTCTCTGCGAAATGATACAGTCTTAACCAATAGCCGTCTTCTTCTTCAACGTACACTCGAATAATGTCTTCAATCACGTCTTTCGTTAGAGCTTTCACTAAAATGAAGGGGTATCCAGGTCGAAAATAGCTTAAGTTGTCTTCTTGCATACACTCAGCAATATTTTTAGGAGTTGCAATGGTGACTATATAAGTATAGGTAATATTATTCTTTTCCTATATTTCTACAAACGCGTCGATATTATCATTTTCAAGATCTTGAATATCTTCTAAATAGGTTGGAAATTTAATTTTTAGTAGTTTCATAATTTTTCGTCGATAGGATTTTAATTGGTTTGTTTTTTTTTTTGATAATCGCCGATAGATTCTAGAACGGTCTTTGGG
>JACCDI010903557.1_pt1 | contig 23798 bp, 19 predicted proteins | sample 7442791 | NCBI WGS metagenome assembly JACCDI01 (sample SAMN15323434, study PRJNA562643) | freshwater metagenome | isolation source: river surface water | place: USA:Blue River Watershed | collected 2017-08-15
ATAAACAACCAAAAAGAATTAGACTATGAAGCTATTAGTTTGCATTAGCAAAACACCAGACACCACATCTAAAATTGCCTTCACCGAAGGTAATACAAAGTTCGATGAAAACGGCGTACAATGGATCATCAATCCATATGACGAATGGTATGCATTAGTTAGAGCCATTGAATTGAAAGAACAAGATCCTACTACCACCATTCATTTAGTCACTGTGGGCGAAGCAGATGCAGAACCCATCATCAGAAAAGCATTGGCATTAGGTGGCGACGAAGCGATTCGCGTGAATATACAAAGCAATGATTCATTTGTGGTTGCGAGTCAAATTGCAGCGATTGCAAAAGAAGGTGCTTATGATTTAATCTTAACAGGTAAAGAAACCATTGATTACAATAGTGCTTGTATTGGCGCAATGTTATCTGGATTATTAGACATGCCTTTTGTTTCATTGGCGAATCATATGCAAGTAACGGGCAACACTGCAAGCATTCAAAGAGAAATTGAAGGTGGTGAAGAAACATGTGAAGTGGCCTTCCCTGCAATTGTAAGTTGTCAAAAAGGAATGGCGGAACAAAGAATTCCAAACATGCGTGGCATTATGGCTGCAAGAACTAAACCATTGAAAGTCGTTGAGCCCATTGCTGTTCAAGCAACCACTTCTATTCAAGCTTTTGATTTACCACCAGCTAAATCTGGCGTAAAATTAGTAGCTGCAGACAATGTAGATGAACTTGTAAGATTATTAAAGGAAGAAGCAAAAGCATTCTAAACAATTCAAACTGAAACAACATGGTACTTATTTATATAGATCAAGCAGAACAACAAATTAAAAAATCTTCTTTGGAAGCCATTTCATATGGTGCAGCACTTGCCAAACAATTAGGCGTTACTGCAGAAGGTATTTTATTAGGCACCGTAACGGATGACTTGGCTGGCTTAGGAAAATACGGATTGCAAAAAGTACACCAAATAGCAGATGTTAGTTTAAATCACTTTGATGCAAAAGTATTTACACAAGTACTTACTGAAGCCGCTAAATCAACAGGCGCTACTGTCCTTGTTTTTGCTCATAACTTAAATGGTAAAGCAATTGCTCCAGCCGTAGCTGTTAAATTACAAGCAGGTATTGTTACTGGCGCAAATAGTTTACCAAATACAAGCAACGGATTTACAGTAACTAAAACTGTTTTCTCTGGCAAAGCATTTGCACAAATCAATATCGACACGCCTATAAAAGTCATTTCCATCAACCAAAATTGTTTTGGTGTACATGAGCAGGAAGGTAGCGCAACTGTGGAAGCAATGTCTATTGCAGTGCCTGCAGCTTCTATTAAAATTACAGCAACCCATAAAGTGGAAGGTGAAATTCCTTTAACTGAAGCGAATATTGTGGTGAGTGGAGGACGCGGATTAAAAGGACCAGAAAACTGGGGCATTATCGAAGACCTTGCAAAAGTACTTGGTGCGGCAACTGCATGTAGCCGTCCTGTTTCTGATTCAGACTGGAGACCACACCATGAGCATGTTGGACAAACAGGCGTGCAAGTAGCCCCTAATTTATACATTGCAGTGGGTATTTCTGGTGCCATTCAACACTTAGCGGGTGTGAATAGAAGTAAAACGATAGTGGTGATCAATAAGGATCCTGAAGCTCCGTTCTTTAAATCTGCAGACTACGGTATTGTAGGAGATGCATTTGAAGTACTTCCGGCTTTAACTGCTGCGATACAAAAAACAATGGTCTAATTTAAATCAACGCTTTTTTTGCTTTAACTTTGTAAAGCAAATCATCTTATGCAAAAAATTGAACTTGAAATTGTTGCGCTATCACATAGCATCACCCAGTCTAACTCCTATGCTGTTATCTTAGGGGAGATCAATGGATTGAGACGTCTGCCCATTGTAATAGGTGGATTCGAAGCGCAAGCGATTGCAGTTGCATTAGAGAACATGCATCCTTCTAGGCCATTGACCCATGACTTAATGAAAAATTTGATGACTGCATTTGAATTGCAGCTACAAGATGTCTATATCTGTGATTTACAAGAAGGTATTTTTTACTCGAAACTAGTTTGTCATAACAACAATGATACGATAGAGATTGACAGCAGAACAAGTGATGCATTGGCATTGGCAGTTCGTTTTGGTTGTCCAATTTATGTCTACGAACATATTTTAGATCAGGCAGGATTGGCCAATGATAAAACAGAAAAGATAGATATCCCAACAGCAATCACTAAAACATCTGAAAGAAGCGATCTTGCAAAACTTTCATTGAATGAGCTCAACGAACTATTGAATGAAGTTTTAGAACAAGAAGATTATATCCGAGCGATTGATATCAGAGACGAAATCAATAAGCGCAATGAACCAAAGCAGCCCTAGGATGATTCAATTCCCTAACTGCAAAATCAATCTAGGCTTATCTATTCTCGCAAAAAGAGCAGACGGTTACCATGAACTTGAAACCGTATTTTATCCCATTGCTCTTACTGACGCCTTAGAAATTTTACCTGCAGATACTTTAACATTGACTCAATCAGGTATTGCAGTACCCGGAGATCCCAGTCAAAATCTTTGTTTAAAAGCTTTTCATTTACTTAAAAAAGATTTCCCCGAGCTCCCATCAGTTCAAATGCATTTGCATAAACATATTCCAATGGGTGCTGGATTAGGTGGAGGTTCAAGTGATGGCACTGCAGCATTGACACTCTTAAACAAACAGTTTTCCCTTGGACTAAATGATGCACAATTGATTGACTACGCAAGTCAACTTGGAAGTGATTGTCCTTTTTTTGTGTACAATAAAGCAGCACATGCCACTGGTAGAGGTGAAATTTTAACCCCCATCGATCTAGATTTATCCGACTATCAATTTGTTTTAGTCCATCCCGGCACACCTATATCCACTGCTTGGGCATTTCAGCAATTGACGCCGCATACAAAAGCAGAAAGTATACAATCCATAATCGCAAAACCAATAGGCGAATGGAAAAATCATTTAGTGAATGATTTTGAGACCCCTGTATTTAAAGCCGAGCCCACCCTTTTACAAATCAAAGAACAGCTCTATCAATTAGGAGCGATCTATGCAAGTATGAGTGGTTCTGGAAGCTCTTTATTTGGCATCTTTCCAAAGCATCAGTTTCAACAAGCACCTGTTATTGCGCAAGCATTACGTATAGACTTAATATAGATTTTCAAACCAAAGTCGTATTGCGAACGTTCGTTATTAGAAAATAATTAACGAAAACGTTTGAATTTTATTATTTTTCAAATGGTTGGTAATTATATTGAAAATCCTCTCGAAAAAAAGGCATTTTTTTGTAATTTCCGTAAGATCGCTTCTTTTAGTCTCTATCAATAAATACTTAGTGTATGTCACAGAACCAACCATTTGGATTGTACCATCCCGATTTTGAACATGATGCCTGCGGGATTGGATTTGTCGCTCATATTAAAGGGATTAAGTCCCATCAAAACATTGGTGACGCTTTGACCATATTGGAAAACATGGAACACCGCGGTGCAAGTGGAAGTGAAGCCAATACAGGCGACGGCGCAGGTATTATGATTCAGATACCGCATGAATTTTTCTTTAACGAATTGCTTGCACAAGGAATCCATCTTCCCAACTCAAAAGAATATGGAGTTGGCTTTTTGTTTTTCCCAACTGAAAAAGGGATCGCAGACGAGTGTAAAGAAATTTTTGCACGTGCCGCAGAAAAACTTGGCTTAGATATTATTGGTTACCGAAAAGTGCCTGTGAACAAAACGAATATTGGCAAAACTGCATTGTCTGTTGAACCCATCATGGAACAGGTATTCATTCAACGTCCCGATCATATTACAGACGCAGCAAGCTTTGAACGTAAATTATTTATTTTAAAAAATTACGCATCACATACCATTAACAATACCATCAAAAAAGAAGCCATTGGATTTTATATTGCTTCTTTGTCTCAGCATGTGATTGTGTATAAAGGACAATTAACAAGCCATCAGGTGCGTGATTACTTTACCGACTTAAGTCAAAAAACAGCAGTGTCTGCTTTTGGTTTAGTGCACTCTCGATTTGCTACCAATACTTTTCCTTCATGGAAATTAGCACAACCATTTAGGTATATCGCACATAACGGAGAGATCAACACCTTACAAGGAAACCTAAACTGGTTAAGATCAGGCGAAGCAAGTTTCTTATCCCCTTATTTTAGTAAAGAGGAATTAGAAATGGTCTTACCTATTGTGGCTTCTGGTCAATCTGATTCTGCATGTTTAGATAACGTGATTGAATTATTGACATTATCAGGCAGATCTTTACCACATGTCATGATGATGTTGATTCCGGAAGCATGGGATGGCAATGAATTGATGGATCCAGTTAAAAAAGCGTTCTATGAATTTCACGCAGCCATCATGGAACCATGGGATGGCCCAGCTTCTATCTCTTTCACCAATGGACAAATGATTGGGGCTACTTTAGACCGAAACGGATTAAGACCATCTAGGTATTGTGTGACCAACGACGATCGTGTCATAATGGCTTCTGAAACAGGCGCCTTACCTGTCGATCCTGCAATCATCATTGAAAAAGGAAGATTGCAACCAGGCAAAATGTTTGTAGTAGATATGGAAGCCGGTCGTATCATCAGTGATACTGAATTAAAAAACACCATATGCAGTGCACAACCTTATTCAGATTGGTTGAACCAATATAAAATTCGATTAGAGGAATTGCCTGAACCAAGAATTCAATTTACACACTTGGAGCAGGATCAAATTTTTAAATACCAAAAAGCATTTGGATATAGTAAGGAAGACCTGGACTGGATCATCACCCCAATGGCATTAGAAGGTAAAGAACCGATTGGCTCCATGGGCACCGATACACCTCTTGCCATTTTAAGTGACCAAGCACAACATTTAACAAGTTATTTCAAGCAATTGTTTGCACAAGTAACCAACCCTCCTATCGATCCAATCAGAGAACGCATGGTGATGTCCCTAGCTACCTTTGTTGGTAGCCTTGGAAATTTATTAGTAGAAAATCCAATGGATAGTCATTGCGTCGCATTGAAACACCCGATTCTGAACAACCATGAGTTGGAAAAAATTAGAAGTATTGACACAGGTGTATTCCAAGCAAAAACTTTACAATGTTATTTTAGGGCAGACGGAAATCCTGGTTCACTAAAACGCGGACTAGATCGCTTATGTCGTTATGCAGTGGATGCTGTGGAAGATGGATTTGAAGTGATTGTATTAACAGACCGATCGATCGATTCAGAACATGCAGCCATTCCAAGTTTATTGGCTTGTGCTGCAGTGCACCACCACTTAATTCGTAAAGGATTAAGAGGCAAAGTGGGCATCATTGTAGAGGCGGGGGATGTTTGGGAAGTGCATCATTATGCATGTTTAATTGGGTTTGGTGCAACAGCAATCAACCCCTACTTGGCACTTTCCTCCATCCGTGCAATGAAATTAGCAGGCACATTAAAAACAGATTATGATACAGATAAATTAAAGAAGAATTATATCAAGGCAGTGAACGAAGGCTTGTATAAAGTATTCTCTAAAATGGGTATCTCGACTTTGCAATCTTACCAAGGTGCACAAATTTTTGAAATCATAGGCATCAACAAGGAAGTAGTAGATCGCTATTTTACTGGAGCCACTTCTAGAATTCAAGGCATGGGCTTAGATGAAATTGCCATTGAAATTTTAGCAAAACATGAATTGGCTTTTGCAAAAAAATCGACACCAAATGATCGCTTACCTGTTGGAGGCATCTATCAATGGAAACGCAGAGGTGAAGCGCATTTATTCAATCCTCAAACCATACATGCATTACAGCATGCAACAAGCACCGGAGATTATGCAGGCTTTAAAAAATATTCCAAATTAGTCAATGAGCAAACAGAGAAAGCATATACCCTTAGAAGCCTATTTGACTTTAAGCCAACAAGACCAAGCATCTCTTTAGACGAAGTAGAACCAGCATCTGCCATCTACAAACGCTTTGCTACGGGTGCGATGTCTTTTGGTTCTATCTCATGGGAAGCGCATACTACTTTAGCGATTGCGATGAATCGTCTAGGAGGAAAAAGCAATACAGGAGAAGGCGGAGAGGATCCTATCCGTTATAAAAAAATGGAGAATGGCGACTCCATGCGTAGCGCCATTAAACAAGTAGCAAGTGCAAGATTTGGTGTTACGAGTCAATACTTAACAGAAGCAGACGAGATACAAATTAAAATGGCACAGGGTGCAAAACCAGGTGAAGGCGGACAATTACCTGGAGATAAAGTAGATGAATGGATTGGCAGAACAAGGCATTCTACACCTGGTGTAGGATTGATCTCCCCTCCTCCACACCATGATATTTATTCTATCGAAGATTTATCCCAATTAATTTTTGATTTAAAGAATGCCAATAGAGCAGCAAGAATCAATGTGAAATTAGTTTCTAAAGCAGGCGTTGGAACCATTGCAGCTGGTGTGACTAAAGCGAAAGCGGATGTGGTATTGATTGCTGGATTTGATGGCGGCACTGGCGCTTCTCCGCTAAGTTCTATCAAGCATACTGGACTTCCATGGGAATTAGGTTTAGCAGAAACGCACCAAACATTGGTGAAAAATAATCTAAGATCACGCGTTGTGGTGCAAGCAGATGGTCAAATGAAAACAGGAAGAGATATTGCCATCGCTACTTTACTAGGTGCCGAAGAATGGGGTGTTGCCACTGCAGCACTGGTAGTGGAAGGTTGTATCATGATGCGTAAATGCCATATGAATACCTGTCCTGTTGGTGTGGCAACACAAGATCCTGAATTACGTAAACGATTCAAAGGTGACCCAGACCATGTGGTTAAGTTCTTTGAATTTATCACAGAGGAACTACGTGAGATCATGGCGGAATTAGGTTATCGAACCATCAATGAAATGGTGGGTCAAGCCGATGTATTGACCATGCGTAAAAACATACACCATTGGAAATACAAACAAGTGGACTTAAGTGGCGTGTTGTACAAAGCACCAGCAGATGATGCTGTTGGATTATTCCAAACCGAAATCCAAGACCATGGTTTAACCAATGTCCTAGATTGGCAATTGCTAGAAGCTGCAAAGTCTGCATTAGAAAAACAAACTAAACTGTCTGCTACATTTCCTATCAAGAATACAGATAGAACTGTGGGCACTATTTTGTCGAATGAAATTTCAAAGCAATACCATGAAGCTGGATTACCTGATCAAACCATTCATTTTAAATTCAATGGAACTGCAGGACAAAGCTTTGGCGCCTTCAATACAAAAGGGGTCACGCTAGAATTAGAAGGCGATGCGAATGATTATTTTGGTAAAGGATTAAGTGGCGCTGAACTAATTGTCTATCCAGATAAAAAAGCACCATTTGTTGCTGAACAAAATATACTCATTGGCAATGTGGCACTCTATGGTGCAACAAGCGGCAATGCTTATATCAGAGGCAAAGCAGGAGAACGTTTCGCTGTTCGTAATTCAGGTGCATCTGTAGTAGTAGAAGGGATTGGAGACCACGGTTGTGAATACATGACAGGTGGTGTTGCTGTGATTCTTGGAGAAACAGGACGAAATTTTGCTGCGGGCATGAGTGGCGGTATCGCTTATGTATACAATGTAGCCAATGATTTTGCTAGTCTCTGCAATCTAGAGATGGTAGACATAGATCCAGTAGATGCATCCGACGCAGCATTATTACAAAATATGCTGACTGCCCATGTTGAAAAAACAGGTAGTGCAGTGGCCAAATTTGTATTATCAGATATAGACAATCAATTGAAACATTTTGTCAAAGTGTTTCCACGTGATTATAAAAAAGTGTTGGCTACAAAAAAGGCAGCCGCACTTAACAAATAAATGAACTCGGAAAATATTTTAGTTAACTATCTAAGATCAAACTATGGGAAAGCCAACTGGATTTAAAGAATACAATAGAACACTACCTACTAAATTACCGGTAGCAGATAGGATTAAAAACTACAAGGAATTTGTTGAATTAATGCCGGAGCAACAATTGAACGAACAATCTGCGCGCTGCATGAATTGCGGTGTACCATTTTGTCACAATGGTTGTCCTTTGGGCAATATCATTCCTGAATTCAACGACGCGGTGTACAATAAAGAATGGAAAGAAGCCTATGAAATATTAATCTCTACCAATAACTTTCCTGAGTTCACTGGACGTATCTGTCCCGCACCATGTGAAACTGCATGTGTTTTAGGGATCAACCAACCTGCAGTCACCATTGAAGAGATTGAAAAAAATATTATTGAAATCGCTTTTGAAAAAGGCTTTGTACAACCAAGAAAACCAAACAGCAGGACTGGTAAAAAAGTAGCAGTGATTGGCTCTGGACCCGCAGGCTTAGCCACAGCTGCTCAATTAAATTACGCAGGACATCAAGTCACCGTATTCGAACGTGATCCAAAACCAGGAGGTCTATTAAGATTTGGTATCCCCGATTTTAAACTAGAAAAAACAGTGGTCGAAAGAAGAGTACAATTACTAGAGCAAGAAGGGATTGAATTCAAATGCAATGCCAATGTGGGCGTAAATATTAGAGTCAGTGATATCAATCGCGAATTCGACGCTATTGTATTAGCAGGTGGATCTACCATTCCAAGAGACTTACCTATTCCTGGAAGAGATTTAAATGGAGTTCATTATGCAATGGAATTTTTAAAGCAACAAAATAAAAGAGTCAGTGATCTTCCAATTGACGAACCAGAATTAAAAGCTACTAATAAAAATGTGGTGGTCATTGGAGGTGGAGATACAGGTAGTGACTGTGTGGGTACATCCAATCGTCATCAAGCAAAAAGCATTACACAATTTGAATTATTACCTAAGCCACCCGAAGAACGTGCGCCTTACATGCCATGGCCTAGCTACCCTATGTTACTTAAAACAACTACCTCACACGAAGAGGGTGCAGACAGATTATGGAATATCGCTACCAAGGCATTTGTTGGAGACGAGCATGGAAACCTTAAAGGCATTCAAGTGGTAGATGTAGCTTGGACCGCTTCTGCCGATGGCAGACCTGCACAATTCAAAGAAATAGAAGGAAGCTTAAGGGAGTTACCATGCGAATTGGCATTATTAGCGATGGGCTTCCTACATCCACAATCAACAGGACTGTTAGAACAATTAGGCGTTGAATTAGATGAACGAGGCAATGTAAAAGCCAATGAACAAAAATTCAAAACCAATCAAGATAAAATTTTCACTGCAGGGGATATGCGAAGAGGTCAATCATTGGTTGTTTGGGCCATCAGCGAAGGCAGGGAATGCGCTAGACAGGTGGATGTATACCTGATGGGCAGCTCCCTTTTAGAATCAAAAGATAGTAGTTTATTGGCCAAAGGGATTTAAGCCTATTTTCATATTATATTTATTTACATATTTTTATTTTATACTTAATTTAATAAAAAAGGGGCCAATTGGTCCCTTTTTTATTAAAGTTTTCCACAAAATTATTTTTTATATTTTCATTTATTTGAATTGCAAAATCAATAATATTCAATCTAGTATTGATTTTCATTGAATTTATTTAGTTCACATTAATTATATTACATTAAATTATATATATTATATTGAACTGATTAATATCATTTTTTAGTAGTTTTATACTGTCATTAAACATATCTATTATTTTATAATATCAATACGCACTTATGAAAAATGAAACAGTTCAAAAATGGGCCCCTTTCCTTCTCCTTTTAGCCGTTGCTATTGCAGCTTTATTCGTTCCACAATTACCGAGCTATGTGGGTGATGCAGCCACTTATAGTCCAGCTGATATTGCATGGATCTTGGTTGCCACTGCACTTGTCTTTATCATGACACCAGGTCTTGCCTTCTTTTATGGCGGAATGGTTCATAGAAAGAATATAATCTCTACCATGATCAAGAGTATCGTTTCTGCTGGATTAGTGACGATTATCTGGGTAACCATTGGTTATAGCTTAAGCTTTGGTGAATCCATTAACGGTATTATTGGTAATCCTTTAACCCATTTATTTTTTAAAGGCGTTGCAGATGGCGCTCCAGTATTACAAGGCGGTGTTCCTTTGACTATCCCATTGTTATTATTTGCATTATTCCAATTGATGTTTGCAATTATCACACCGGGTTTAGTGGTGGGTGCAGTGGCAGAGCGTATTAAATTCACCTCTTATATTTTATTCATCGTTTTATTTATATTACTAGTGTATGCACCATTGGCACATTGGTCTTGGCATCCGAATGGATTTTTATTAAAAATGGGTGCTTTGGATTTCGCTGGTGGCACAGTCGTTCATATTAGTGCAGGATGTGCCGCACTCGCTGGCGCCATTGTATTAAAATCTAGACGTGCAAAATTAGAACACCAAGAAATCCCTCCTGCAAATATTCCTTATGTATTAATTGGTACAGGCTTATTATGGTTTGGTTGGTTTGGATTCAATGCTGGCTCTGCACTTGGTGCAAACAGTCTTGCAGTCAATGCATTCGCAACCACCAATACAGCTGCGGCAGCTGCGGGTTTAGCTTGGATGTTCTTTGATGTGATGCGTGGTAAAAAACCTTCTGTACTCGGATTTTGTATTGGTGCAGTAGTTGGTTTAGTTGCTATTACACCTGCTGCAGGCTTTGTAGGCATTCCACAAAGTATATTTATTGGTGTAGTAGGTGCAGTGATTTCAAATGTATTGAGTCATGTATTTAAATTATCAAGAGTAGATGATACATTAGATGTTTTCCCCTGTCATGGTATTGGTGGCATGGTAGGCATGTTATTGACTGGCGTCTTTGCATCTAAAGCAATCAACCCTGCAGGAAACGATGGCTTATTTTATGGCAACCCTGCATTCTTCTTCACACAGTTAAAAGCAATGTTGATTGTAGTTGCCTATAGTTTCACTGTATCCTATGGCATTTTTAAATTAATCGCTTTCATTTTACCTCTTCGTGTATCTGAAGAAGAAGAAGAATTAGGACTTGATGCAACACAACATGACGAAAAATATGGCAGAAACCCAATGAAAGCATAAAAAATAAAAAAGGGTACAGCGATTGAAAAACTTCTGACAAAGTTGATCTGCTATACCCCCCGTTCATTAAAACTTATACAATGATAAAAAAAATATTCTTCTCTACCCTGTTTTTATCCATTTTAAATACAGGATTTAGTCAATCAGATTCAACAAAAAATGTGAGTCCGTTTAGTTTTTCAGGTGCTGTTGATGCTTATTTTAGATCCGCATTGAATACCCCAAAGGAAAACAATAATAATTTTACCAGTTTTACCAATGCAAACCAAAAACTACAATTAGGGATGGTTACTGCAAAAATGGATTATAACAAAGGAAAATGGTATGCAACTGTGGACCTTGGATTTGGCAAAAGAGCCGAAGAATTCTCTTATAACGACAAAGGTGTTTTATCGAATATTAAACAAGCCTATATTGCATACACGATTTCTGATAGGCTTAAATTGAGTGCTGGAAAATGGGCTACACATGTAGGCTATGAATTATTAGACGCCCCATTGAATAGGAACTATAGTATGTCTTACGGCTTTTCTTATGGCCCCTTCTATCACACAGGCATTAAAGCAGATTTTGCCATCAATAGCAAGTCTGGATTGATGTTAGGAATTGCAAATCCAACCGATAATATTAATGCAGTTGGCCCTTACAAAGTTTTGATTGGACAATACAGCAATAAGTTTTTCGATGATAAAACAACCCTTTACGTCAACTACCAAGGAGGAAAAACAGGGGACGAGTCTAGCTACACACAGTGGGATCTAGTATTAACCAATACCTTGAGCGATCAAGTAGCCATCAATTATGATGGTACCGTTTTTATGACAAAATTGGCAGGTAAAAAAAGTATTTGGAAAAGCAATGCATTTTATGTGAATTATGATCCAAGTAAAAAAATTGGATTGACCTACCGATCAGAATTCTTCTACGATAAAAACGCCATTTCCGCAGGTGCATTTGCAACCAATATTTTTGCAAATACCCTTTCACTGAATTATAAAATGAATAAATTAACCATCCTTCCTGAATTCCGCATCGAAAGCGCCAAAGACCCTATTTATGTGAATAAAGAAGGCAACCCAGCAAGCAAATCAGCTAGTTTCGTGCTAGCAGCGATCTATAAATTTTAATGGTTTTATTGGTTTTTAAGCAAGCAATCTACGGCCTGAATTTCTATTCGGGCCTTTTTTGTTATATTAGCAACTGTGATAAAAAAAATGCTACGCCCTATTCAAATCCTTTATTGTTGCTATGCGCTTTTTGTATTTGCATTGCTAACGATTATTTCTTTATTCACCATGTTGATTACCTTACCCTTAGGTGAGAAAAATCTAACAAGGCGTATCTATAAGATCGCAAGGTACTTTTCTAAAGCATTGTACCTTTTCTTAGGTATGCGTCATAAAGAAATTTACGAGGGAAAGCACCATTTTGATAAACCCCATGTATTTGTAGGTAACCACAATTCTTATATGGACATCCCCCCGATTGTAAGGCTCAAACACCAACCAATACGCCCCTTAGGGAAATTTGAATCCTCAAAGATCCCTCTTTTTGGACTTTTTTATAGACATGCTGTGATATTGGTAGATAGAAGTAACCCGGAAAAAAGAGCAGAAAGCCTTAGAAATTTAAAAGACGCCTTAAGACAAAAAATATCCATCTTTATTTTTCCAGAAGGTACATTTAGCATGACCGAAGCGCAACCATTAAAATTCTTCTTTAATGGTGCTTTTAAATTAGCCATCGAAATGCAAGTGCCTATACAACCAGTACTAATGGTAGATGCAGTAGACAGGATGCATTTTAACAGCATTTTTAGCCTTAGTCCAGGCATGAATAGAGTTGTTTATCTACCAACAGTCTATGTGGACAATTACACCATCCAAGACTTAGAATTGTTAAAAGAACAAGTGTACAAAATGATGGATGATGGCCTAAGAAGATATAGAGACTATCCAGCATCTTAATGTATTTTTACAACCCTTATGTACGCCGAAATCATCATACCATTAGCCCTACCCAAGAATTATACTTGGGCCATTCCCTCTGAATTGGCAGAAGGGGTTATGATTGGTATGCGCGTCGAAGTCATGTTGGGTTCCAATAAAAGATATGCAGGCATCATTAAACAAATCCTCACAGAAAAACCTGCCGCATTTAACCCCAAACCTATTTTGGGTGTTTTAGATGATGCACCCATTGTGTTTCCTGCACAATTAAAGCTTTGGGAATGGATGGCAAATTATTACATGTGTACCGAAGGTGAAGTGATGCAAGCCGCAGTGCCAAGTCATTTAAAAATTTCGAGTGAAAGTATTTTTATTTTAAATGAGGATGCGAACGTGGATGGCACAATTTTGAGTGACACGGAATACATCATTTCAGAAGCATTACAAATTAAAAAGCAATTAAGCTTAATAGAGATACAAAAGCTTTTAGATAAAAAATCGGTTTACCCTGTGGTGAACAAACTCATTCAAAAAGGAATTTGTTCTGTTCAAGAAACGATGCAGGATAAATATACCATTAAGGTTGAAAATGTATTGCATTTACACCCCGACTACAAAACGGAAGCTGTTCTAGAACAATTGATGAACGAATGGAGTAGGGCTCCTAAACAACTTGCACTGCTACTGTCCTTTTTACACCTTCAAAAAACAGAAGGACATGTACAACAAAAATCCTTACTCGAAAAATCTGGCGCGGCGCATGCACAATTAAAAGCATTAATAGACAAAGGCATACTCTTAGTAGAAAAAAGAAAAATAGACCGTTTGGCCGTTGATGTAAGTTTGGGCAATGCCAATTTACATCAATTGTCTGCACAGCAGCAGTTCGCTTATGACTCCATTGTGGAGCAGATGAAGACCCATTCTGTGAATTTACTTCATGGGATTACCGGTAGTGGTAAAACACAGATCTATGCCGCATTGATTGAGCAAGCCATTCAATCCAATCAGCAAGCATTGTACATGTTACCTGAAATTGCATTGACTGCCCAAATGATCCGAAGGCTGAAGCAATATTTTGGCGGCAAGATTGCCATATATCATTCCAAATTCAACCCAAATGAAAGAGTTGAAATTTGGAACAAAGTAAAATCTGGCGAAATCAAAATTGTACTTGGCGCTAGATCCGCCTTGTTTCTGCCTTATAAAAATCTGTCTTTAATCATCATTGACGAAGAGCACGATGCTTCTTATAAACAACAAGACCCTGCACCAAGGTATCAAGCAAGAGATACAGCAATTTATTATGCCAACCAATTAGGTGCTAAAGTGGTTCTAGGATCAGCAACACCTTCTATAGAGACTTATTATAACGCCATGCAAAAAAAGTTTGGCTACTATCATCTAACAGAAAGATTTAGCGAAGGCGCATTGCCTCAAATGTGGATAGTAGATACCAAAAAACAAAGCGACCAAGCAGCCATACTAACACCGTATTTATTAGAAGCCATACAAGCTACTGTGGCAAAGGACAAACAAGTTATTTTGTTTCAAAATAAAAGAGGCTATGCGCCTTATATTATTTGTGAAACCTGTGGCTGGATCCCTCATTGCAAACAATGTGATGTAAGTTTAACCTTGCACAAAGCAAAGCATTTGCTTTCTTGTCATTACTGTGGTGCGGCCTACCCTGTAGTCCATACCTGTGAAGCATGCGGCAAACAAAGCTTTAAACAAAAAAGTTTTGGCACAGAACAAATTGAAGAGAAATTGGCTAAAGCATTGCCGCATCTTAGAATTTCAAGAATGGACTTGGACAATGTAAAAGGAAAGAACGAACATGACCAATTGATCCAGCAATTTGAACAAAGACAAATTGACGTGTTGGTAGGAACGCAAATGGTGGTCAAAGGGTTGGACTTTGAAAACGTAGACTTAGTGGGTATTGTTGATGCGGACAGCTTATTGAATTTTAATCAATACAGGGTGAACGAAAGGGCTTTTCAAATCATGGAACAAGTGAGTGGAAGAGCGGGGCGAAAAAATGATCAAGGAAGGGTCATTGTACAATTAAGTCAAACCAATCACCCCGTCATTGAATTTGTAAAAGAGCACAATTACAAAGCTTTTTACGAATTCGAGATCAACAATAGAAAGCATTTTGCCTACCCTCCATTTAGCAGATTGATGAGTATTCTTTTTAAACACAAGGAAAACCATATTGCAGAAGAAGCTGCCAATCATTTTTTGAAATCCTTAGACCCCATGATTCAAAAAACAGTAATGGGGCCAGCACAACCTATCATCAATAGAATTCGAAATAAATATATTTGGGAACTTTGTGTAAAAATTAGCAAACAACCACAGCAATTGCAGGTTGCAAAAAAACAATTATTGCATTTTATCCATCTGATTTCAGTGCACCCTAGATACAAATCTGTTCAAATTATCATTGATATCGATCCTAACTAATGAAACTGCAAAAAAACATATCCTTAAAGCCTTATCACAGTTTTGCTTGTGAAGAGACTGCTGCCTATTTTACCATTGTTCAATCAAAAGAAGCGTTAATTGAAGCTTTGAACTGGGCAAATGAAAACAATCAGCGCTATTTGGTTGTAGGATCGGGTAGTAATATTTTATTCACAAAACCATTCGATGGTCTAGTCATTAAAATGGAAATAACAGGGATTCAGAAAATGCAAGAAAATGCATCGGATGTGATTTTACAAGTAGGCGCAGGTGAAAATTGGTCTCATTTTGTGGGTTACTGCGTACATAAATCTTGGGGAGGCTTGGAAAACCTAAGTTTAATTCCAGGAACAGTGGGCGCTGCACCCATACAGAATATTGGCGCTTATGGCGTAGAAGTGGGTGAACATATTCAACATGTAAATGCATTTGATACCATCACCCACGAATGGGTGACCATTGCACAGCAGGATTGTGCTTTTGGTTACAGAGAAAGTATTTTTAAAAAAGAAGCAAATAGATATATCGTATGCGCTGTACAATTTAAACTATCTAAACAGCCATTACTTAGGACCGATTATGGCGCGATCAAAGCGGTGTTACACGAAAGAGGTATTAGAAATCCAAGTGTCGAATCTATCGCTAGCGCAGTCACCTACATTCGTTCTAGCAAATTACCTGACCCAAAGAAATTGGGTAATGCGGGAAGCTTTTTTAAGAACCCAGTCATCACAAAAACACAATACGATCAACTCATTCTTCAATTTGCAAATCTGATAGCTTACCCCATCAATGACCACATGTATAAAATTGCTGCAGGGTGGCTCATTGAAGCATGTGCATGGAAAGGTGTTGTTAAAGACCAAGTAGGTTGTTATAAAGACCAAGCACTAGTGATCGTAAACTATGGCGCCACTAAAGGAAAGACCATCTTTGATTTCTCTGAGGCGATCATCCAATCTGTACAAGACAAATTTGGGGTTGTTTTAGAACGAGAGGTTAATATTTTATAGCCAAATCTACACGTCGGTTTTGCGCTCTACCCTTCTTAGTTGCATTGTCTGCAATAGGTTGCGTATCTGCCATACCCACTAATGAAGTTCTATTGGCAGCAAGTCCTTTTTTTACTAAATAAGTTTGTACTTTTTTAGCTCTTGAAATAGACAATCGGTCATTGATTTTTCTTGAACCTGTATTATCCGTATGTCCTGTTATGGTCAAACTTGTTTGAGGATATTTTGTCATTACAAGGATGACTGTATCTAAGGAATGTAGTGATTTTGCTGCAATAGTAGATTGTCCTATTTCAAATTTTAATGCAGCTGCAATAGTGGTAAGTAAAGGCTGAAGGTCTTCACATCCATTGTTCCCAGCTATACCAGGGATAGTTGGACATTGATCCAATTCGTCATGCACACCATCTTTATCGGTATCTGGTATAGCACATCCGTTGTAACGAGACAAACCAGCCAATGTTGGACATGTATCTTGATCATCCGGTACTCCATCTTTATCGGTATCTGGAACAGGACAACCGCGATATTTTGCAGTACCTTCTGCATTGGGACAAAGATCATTTTCGTCATTGATACCATCCCCATCTTCATCTGGAACAGGACATCCTTTATATTTCAACAATCCACTTCTTTCGGGACATTCGTCCATTTCATTAGACACACCATCATCATCTTGGTCTGCTTGAACGGGCGCAGTTGGTAAAGCGATTGCTTTCTTTTCTTTTAATTTTAATGGGAACGAATAACTCACGCCATAATTCATATGCATCTTAGTGCGCTTAGAAGCTTCTGCATTGTAGGTACTAAATAAATGTACAAATGACCCTTGCTTTGCTTTAAATTGTAAGCCGAGTCCCATTGGCGCATAGGCTGTAAAGTTAGCAGCATCTTTTGCCAATCCTATCCCTAATATACCATAAGGCACTAAAGCCTTATCATCTGTAGCTAATTTTAAATGCATTCGCGTATCTAATGCAGCATAAATACCATTGGTGGTCGCTTTTGCTTGTCCGGCAGAAACGTAATAAGGGTATTTTAGGGAGCTTAGATCCAAATTAACCACTGCATCCAATTTAGGAGCAATGCCTTTGAACAATTGTACCCCTACAGCAGGTGTAGAAACAGTTAACCCCTCTGTGAGAGGGGTTTTCTTAAAATTCAGTATAGATGCTTTTAAAGCAATCGAAGCTGGCTTATTTTTATTTACTTTTTGATCTTGCGCATTGCTTAATAAAGAAGCAAATAAAATAACGGCTACCCCAATTACTTTCTTAGACATGATATTATTTTTTAGTTCAATGGAAAGTTATAGCTGATTCCATAATTGTAAGAAGGTACAAAAGACTTAGACATTTTAGTTGCATACACTGCGGTCAAATTTAAGCTTGAAGCCTTGCATACATTCAATTGTAAACCAAATCCTACCGGAGCATAAGCACCAAATTTGCTCATGTCAAAACTTCTTACACCTAATCCTGCTGTTAAATAAGGATTCACGAAATAACTTCCTTTAAGCATTCTTACATTTACACCTGATTCCATAGAAGCATAAAAATATTCAGAAGATCCTGAAAATGCTGTTTTTACAATACCTGGCATTGTAGAAATAGATAAATCAAGATTTCCATAGATATCTACTTGATCTGAATAATTGCTTATTAATCCAAGTCCTAATGTTTTTTTTGTGTTTGGCAATTGAGCCCACTTTTTATCGCTTAAAACTTGACCAATAGATGTGCTATTAACTAATGAAGGAGTGGTATAATCCAATCCAGTATACCTAGCTGACAAGAAAGTTTTTTTGTTACTACTTATGCTATTTTGAGCCTGAGCAGAAATAATTAAACCCAAAGCGAATAGAGAAAATAATAATTTCTTCATATTAATTGTTTGTTAAATGTCTCACAAAATTAGGCCTAAAAGCCGAATTATTGAAATTTTTTATACCTCCTATTCCTCGTCCAATTTGGGGTTGGTTTTTGAATACCCAATAGCCTCTACTGTCACTTTCACAAGACCTTTTGACCTGAAAACCAACTGTTTAGCAGCAGATTGACTTAAATCAATCACCCTGCCCTTTTTAAGCATATTGGGGTGCATTCGGTCGTTGATCCTAACGAGTACTGTTTTGCCATTTTGCAAATTGGTCACCCTTACAATCGTATTCAACTTGAATAAATTACAAGCTGCAGTATACTTATTGTTATAAAACCTTTCTCCAGTTGAAGTTTTGGTTCCATTCAGATTCTTGCTATAAAAACTGGACACCCCTTCTATATGGTTGATCTCAATCTTGATTCTACTAGTATCTATCTTTTGCATATAACGCTTGATATTGACACTGTCAAGGTAGTTTTCTGTTGTCAACGTGTTGCTATAAATCTGTTGTGCTTGACCAGACTGTGCAATCACCATGAAACAAAGCAATAAAATTAGCTGGAAAACATATTGAACAAGCCTTCTATTTTGTATTTTTTGCATATGCTTAAATTGGTGTTACCGCTACTACGCTATCCAAATTCAATGGACCGTAGATGTGCGGAAACAATTCATTCAAATCTTCGGCTAATTCAAATAAAACGGGTCTTTGCACTTTCGCTTTTTCTATTTTCAGTTTCACCAATCCGGTTTGTCCTTGGTAAAATCTCTCCAATACACCTTCCATCTGTCTTTCGATTGAACAATGTATAAATCCGTCCTTTTCAAATGTTGCTGGCACGTAACTTTGTTGAGCCTGTGCAGCCTCCCAAGCTTTCGCTGTGGTCACATGATATATAAATTCGCTTTCCATTCTTTTCTAATTTTTATTTATTTAATAATCCTTGGCATACGCTGATCGATGAACATTAAATCTGCAATCACCATCGCCGTTACCGCTTCTAATACAACAGGCACCCTTAATGCGATGCATAAGTCATGCCTGCCTTTTACTGAAAAATCTTCCTGCTCATTGGTTTCCCAATTCAATGTATGTTGTGGCTTAGGTGTGGACGATGTTGGCTTCACTGCAATTCTAAAAACAAAGTCGTTCCCATTGGTATAGCCTCCAACCACCCCACCTGCATGATTGGTCTTTGTTTTTCCTGAAGCATCCAATATGGCATCATTGTGTTGAACGCCATACATTTTTGCTGCTGCAAATCCTGTGCCAAATTCAATGCCCCTAATTGCCGGAATTGCAAATACGGCATGACTGATTAAAGATTCAACTGAGTCAAAAAAATGCTCCCCTAAACCAATAGGCAAACCTTTCACCACACATTCTACAATACCACCCACACTGTCTTTTTGATCAATAGCATTTTGTAACCCTTTCTCTAAATCGGTTTCCCCTCCAATACTTAGTATGGTTGATTGTATCTCAATTCCTTTTAATATTTTTTTAGCAACCACACCTGCACCTACTAAGCCTGCAGTCAATCGTCCACTAAAATGTCCTCCACCTCTAAAATCTTCAAAGCCTCCAAATTTATGATGTGCTGTAAAATCGGCATGTCCGGGCCTAGGAACTGCACGCTGTTTTTCATAATCCCCACTTCTGGTATTGTTATTTTCAAACAACATCATCAATGGCGCACCTGTTGTAGTGTCATTAAAAACACCAGACTTGAAAAAAGGAATATCGTCTTCTTGTCTAGGTGTAGTACCCTTTTGTTTGCCCCCTTTTCGACGCTCCATGTCTTCCACAAAATCGGATTGTTGCAATGGCAATCCAGCAGGACATCCATCTATTACAACACCCACGCATGCGCCATGCGACTCGCCAAAAATTTGAACTTTAAATAAGGTGCCAAAACTATTCATGAATGATTGATTATAGTGTTATCGTATATACAAGTTAAGCAATTTAAGACAAATCCACTTTCGCTCCTAAATGCTGTAGATGCGCGTAAAAATCGGTGTAAGACTTATTCACGGCTTCTGCATCGATAATGGTAATGGGGCCGTCAGCACAAAGTGCCGCAACACCACATGCCATTGCAATGCGATGATCATGTTGTGAAAACACTTCAGCAGCATGCACGCCCGTCCCGCCATAGACCAACATCGTATCCTCATTTAAGTCGATGCGAATACCTAATTTGGCAAATTCAGTTTGTAAAGTAATGCCTCTGTCACTTTCCTTATGAGCTAAACGACTCACCCCTTGGATGGTAGAAACACCTTCACATACTGCAGCCAAAGCAACCAATGGAGGAAATAAGTCTGGACAATCCGTTGCGTCAAATTCAAATGCGCTTAATGCTTTGGTGCCTTCCTGTGCTGGTCCAATGAATATGGCGTCTGTTTCTATTTTGATGGATGCACCGGTTGCTTTTAATGCATGCATCACTGCTTTATCAGCTTGTGTAGAATTCAATTGCAATCCTTTTACAGTGATCGGACCTGCAATGGCACCTGCCACTAATAAAAATGCAGCACCACTCCAATCCCCCTCTACTGTATATTCGATATGATCTGCCAATGGCGGATGTGCTAAAAATTCAAAACGCTCGTATGCTTGATGTTGCACTTTCCATCCGAATGCATTTAAAACCGACAAGGTAAGATCTATATAAGGTTTGCTTTTTAAATCTTGTACATGGATTACCGCATCTGTTGCACCCGAAGCAGCATAAGCCATTAATAAACCAGTCAAAAACTGAGAACTCAATGAACCGTCTACGGTAATCGTTGATGGTTTTAAAGGTCCTTTAATTTGGATGGGTAAATAACCCGCATTAGATTGAATCTCTATTCCTAAACTTGGGAAAATTTCATCAAAGAAATGCATTGGTCTTTTTACCAAACTACCCTGACCTTGAATAGTAATCGCATGATTGCTTAAAGCAGCAATAGGCGTAAACATTCGAATACCTAATCCACTTTCACCACAATTCATTTCTGGACCAATTGGTTGTACGCCATTCGAAATCACCTGCATTTCTGTAGTATCTAATTTGACTGTTGCGCCTAATTTTTGGATCACATCAATCGCTGCAAGATCATCATTGGAATGACCTGGATTTAAAATTTTTGTAGTACCCTGATGCAACAGCGCAGCAGCACATGCTCTTTGCATACTGCTTTTACTTGCCGGCGCAACCTGTACCCCTCTTAATTTATTTGGATGAACTGTAGCAATCATTTTAAGAATACAGTTTAATCAGTTTTTGTAAAGTCTTCATTGGAATGGTTTCATACACCCCCTTTCCGATTTTATTTAAAAGCACATATTGCATTCCTGCATTGGCTTTCTTTTTATCTTTTTGCATGACTTCCATGGCTGCATCCACATCAAAATGCATTGCAGTTGGTAGGCCATACTTTTTAAGGGTCTCTACTAAAAGACCAGTGCCAGTGAAACCTTGTAATACTTGAGAAATTTTAGCAGCATATACCATACCTACACTAATTGCATGACCATGTAATAAAGCATGTTCATTTTCAATCGCATGTCCTAGAGTATGTCCAAAATTCAACAGTTTACGATCTCCTTTTTCAAACTCATCTTTTTGAACCACTTTTACTTTGATCTCCACATTTTTTTGAATCAATGCAGCCAAAGCTTTTGCATTTTTTTGATAGAAAGCTAAATTGTTTTCATTTAATTCCTTCATCATTTTAGCATCTTTAATGGCAGCATGTTTGATGATTTCTGCAAAACCATTCTCCCATTGGTAGCTTGGCAAAGTCGTCAAGAAACTATGATCGTATAAGATAAATGCAGGCTGACGAATCAAGCCTACCATATTTTTATAGACGCCTACATCGATTCCGTTTTTCCCGCCAATCGAGGCATCCACCATCGCTAAAATAGTGGTAGGTACAAAACCAACTTGCACTCCGCGCATAAATACACCGGCTACATAACCCACCATATCTGTTACCACTCCGCCACCTACTCCAATCAAAAATGATTGTCTATTGGCGCCGAAATTTAATAACGCTTCAATGATAAAATCTACTGTAGCTTGTTGCTTATGCACTTCTCCTGCAGGAATCACAATGGTTGGTTTCCCTTTAAATTGTTTTTGATGCAGCGCATACACATTCTCGTCTGTGATATAAATAGCATTTGCCTTGTCTACCATTTTGCCGATCGCTGCAAATTTACCATCTAACACAAACTCAACTATGCTGTTTGAGAATTTGACTTTCCAATTTTTCATTTAGCTCCTTTTATAACAACCAAAATTGCTGGGCAAGCCCATGCAATTTTAGCTATTCATAATTTTATTTTGTTGTTGGATACTTTCCATGTGAACCGCATCCATATACTTAGTAATAAAGTCGTCACTCAAACCCATCTTGTTTCCTTTCACCACCGCTCTTTCTAAAATTTCGTTCCAACGGTTGGTTTGTAAGATCGTGATGTCATTGTTTTTCTTGTATTCACCAATTTTTTGAGCCACTTTCATACGGGTAGATAAAACTTGCAACAACTCATCATCTAATTGATTGATTTGTTGACGCAATTTCTCTAATGCCAAATGGAATTCTTCAGAGGCAACATCTTCCTTTCTCCAACGAATTGCTTCCAACATTTCCTTTAATACTTCTGGTGTGATTTGTTGTTTCGCATCACTCCAAGCATTGTCTGGATCGATATGTGACTCAATGATTAAACCATCAAAATCTAAATCAATCGCTTGTTGTGCTACTTCTTGTAAAATATCACGACGACCACAAATATGTGACGGATCATTGATCATTGGTACATTAGGGAAACGACGTTTCATCTCAATAGCCAAATGCCACATAGGTGCATTCCGGAATTCTGTATTGCCATAAGAACTAAAACCTCTGTGGATTAATCCAAGGTCTTCGATCCCTGCTTTTGCAATACGCTCCATGCCACCTACCCATAACTCTAAGTCGGGGTTCAAAGGATTCTTAATTAAAACAGGAACTTTAACACCTCTTAATGCGTCTGCAATTTCTTGCACGCTAAAAGGATTTACAGTGGTTCTTGCCCCTATCCACAACACATCAACATCAAAATGCAAGGCATCTTCTACTTGTTTAGCTGTGGCAACTTCTACAGCAATTGGTAAACCAGTTTCCTTTTTTGCTTGTTGCATCCAAGGCAAACCTTTTGTGCCAATTCCTTCGAAACTTCCTGGTCTTGTTCTTGGTTTCCAGATACCAGCACGCATGATGTCTACTTTACCAGTAGCAGCCAATCGCTTAGCTGTTTCCATAACTTGTTCTTCGGTTTCTGCACTACAAGGACCAGAAATAATCAATGGTGCTTTTTTTAATAAACTTTCCATGTTAACCAATTTTAATATTTGAGATG
>JACCDI011985070.1_pt1 | contig 23782 bp, 20 predicted proteins | sample 7442791 | NCBI WGS metagenome assembly JACCDI01 (sample SAMN15323434, study PRJNA562643) | freshwater metagenome | isolation source: river surface water | place: USA:Blue River Watershed | collected 2017-08-15
AGAACCCTGTCTTAGCTATCGGCTTGAAGGATTTCAGAGACCCCAATGTATTTATGCAAGACGGAAAGTGGAAAATGATTGTTGCAAAACCACTGGAATTTATGGTGCAGATCTACGAATCTACGAATCTGAAAGAGTGGAAATTATTGAGTGAGTTTGGCAAAATGGGTGATGTAGCAAAGATTTGGGAATGTCCATCTCTATTTAAGGTTCCTGTCGAAAATTCAGATAATTCAAAATGGGTAATGCTGGTTTCGAGCGCAGCGGAGGCCACAGAATTTACTGGGATGCAATATTTCGTAGGGGAATTTGATGGAAAATCATTCGTGTCAGACAAACAAGAAGGGGTTTTAAGATTGGATCGAGGGAAAGATTTTTATGCGGCAATCCCCTTTCAAAACCTCCCTTCAAAAGACAATAATCCAATCATTATGGGTTGGTGTAGCAACTGGAGCTATGCAGCAGATATTCCTTCAGAAGGTAGGAGAGGGATGTATTCTATGCCACGAAAATTATCTTTGGTCAAAGAAAATGGGCAATTTCGTTTAGTTCAAAAGCCAATCTATTCCAATCGTATCCACTCCAAAGAGTTAATACTGAAAGCGAGTGAATTGAAAAAACCGAAAACTTGGGAAATGAAAAATAATTCCTACAAACTAGGCTTAGTTATTGACTTAGGAAATTCCAAAGGTTTTGCAATGGAATTGCTAAAAAATGAGGAAGAGAAATGTGTGCTAACTTATAATGCAATGACTCAAAAATTGTTTTTTGACAGAACAAAGTCTGGAAAAATTGACTTTAACAAAAATTTCTCAAGTATCGAAACTATGCAGGTGGTTCCCCAAAATGGCGTCCTGAAACTGGATATTTTTGTAGATAATTCAATTGTTGAAGTATTCGCCAATGAAGGTGAAGCCGTATTGAGTGATTTGGTTTTCCCCCAAAAAAATGGAGGGAAAATAATCCTTTCTTTGTTAAAAGATTAATAAGGCACCATGTTAAATTTATTCCATTTGGTTTAATTATTAATTAATTGTTCCTGAATATTCTTTTTTATTAATTTTCGATTAAAAAGTAATAAAAAAGAATATTCTGGAAAGAATTATTCCCAGTTCGTACCTTAAAAAAATCTGTAGGTTGTTTTGAAATGGTAAATACGGTTCCTTTTTATTTTTTATATAAATGGTTGATCCCGCACTTATGAGGCTACTGGAACTATCATTTATTTTAAAAGGGTTGTCAAATTTCTGAGATCATTTTTATTACTTTAAGGCATTTAATTATGGAAACATTTGCTGCAATTAAATTTGGTCCTAAGATAAATAAAATTGATGGTACCCCGAATGAAAGACGTGGGATAAAACCAAAAAGCAAACCCAAGCACCCAACATTGAAACTTCGTATTCATAAATCTGGAGATTCTAAAAAGTAGGGTAGGTGGTGCTAAAACCGAAGCGAAACGACCTGATTTGATACAATTTCGATACAATTAGATTAACCAATATAATACCTATACTATTATATTTTGACGTTTTTGTCCGATTTGAGTTCAGTCAGATTTGTTTCATTCCCACCGTCCGGACCGCCAACTTGGTGAAAGCTTCAGAGAAATCTGAGGCTTTTTTGTTGCTACACCACAAGTAATCCCATTTCCCGCAATTCATCTACGATTTCTCCCTCCCAAAAATTTCTAAAATCTCCCGAGCCTGATTGATTAAACTCCTTTTGGAATTCCTCAAATGTCCATGTTTTGGTTGGTCCAAGTGAGATGCGCGCTAAAATGTCAACAAGCCACATTCCCAATTGCTCAGGAACGATTAATTCCTCTTCGTCCCGTCCCAAACTCATTTGCAATATGTATTTACCGCGAGTGCGTTTTTCCAAGGAAGGGATGGGTCCGAGCCAACAAATTTTAGCATTGGGTTTGGGTAATTCTTCTGGTTTTGGTGCTAAAATACGTGCAACGTAGTTTTTAGGAATCTGTGTACGAGGAATCTTAAAATCGAACCATTCCTGTAGCGGCATGTCTAATCCAATGCCATGCATGTAATTAAATAACGATTTTTTTAGCCCCTCACTAAATTGGGCATGATCCGTTCCCGTGGGATCCGCATGTTCCAAATCATTATTAGCAAAGCTACCCGGTTCAGGGTTTAGTATTTTGATGTGATATGCGTCCGGATTTAGGCCCACCGGACTATGCGCCGTTAAGGCAAATTGATGCCAAAAACCAGAGTGCATCACCCCATTTTCAATGAATTGTCGAACCACTTCCAGCGAATCAACCGTTTCTTGTGCGGTTTGTGTTGGAAAGCCATACATCAAATAAGCATGCACTAAAATGCCTGTTTGTGTAAAATGATCAGCTACCTGGGCAACTTGTTCGACTGTAACGCCTTTGTCGATTAATGTCAACAATCGGTCAGAGGCAACTTCCAATCCACCTGAAACGGCAATGCAGCCTGATCTCACCAGAAGTTGGCATAAATCCTTCGTAAAACTCTTCTCAAATCGAATATTTGTCCACCAAACAACCGTCAAATCCCTGCGGATAATTTCCAATGCCACATCACGCATCAATGCCGGCGGTGCAGCTTCATCTACAAAATGAAAACCATTGTTGCCGGTTTGGGCAATCATGGCCTCAATTCGGTCAACTAACATGGGGGCCGAGGTGAATTCGTAGTCTTTGATATAGGATAATGAGATGTCACAAAAGGTACATTTCCCCCAATAACAGCCATGTGCTAAGGTCAATTTATTCCATCGGCCATCACTCCACAAACGGTGCATCGGATTCGCAATTTCGATCACCGACAAATAGTTTTCTAATGGTAAACCGGTGTAATCTGGGGTGCCCACATCTTTTTGTTTCACGTCAGAATCCTTCGATCCATTCAGGTAGGTGACGGTTCCATCGATGCAGCAAAAGGTTCGTTTTAAATCTTTCAATGCTCGATTACCTTGTAAATGTTCCAAAAGATTCATCAAAGGCGTTTCCCCATCATCCAACATGATGAAGTCGACAAATTCAAAAACACGAGGTTCTTGTAAGGAGCGCAATTCCGTATTTGCATATCCACCACCAAAAGCTACTTTAATGTGTGGATGGTGTTTTTTAATCCATTGCCCACAGCGCAATGCACTATATAAATTACCTGGAAATGGTGCCGTTATGGCGACTAGATTGGGTTTTTCTTGTTGGATTTTGGACTCTAAAAGTGCGACCAATAAGTCATCGATGTACGTAAGTGGCGCATCAAGTGCTTGGTGTAATGCATGAAATGATGACGCGGATCTACCAAGTCTTTCAGCATAGCGGCTGAATCCAAAATGTGGATCAACGGCTTCGATGATTAAATCTGAAATATCTTCTAGGTAAAGTGTTGCCAAATGCCGCGCTTTATCCCGTGTACCCATACTGCCAAAGGCCCATTCTAAATCCGTTATTTGTTGAAAGCGGGATGCCTCAGGTAGGTAATTCTGTTCGGCAATGACATGCGCCATTGTTGGATTTTTGTCGTGCAGAAAGGAAATCACCGGGTCGATGGTTCGCAGGTAGGACTTTTTGAGTCGGAGCATACGCGCCCCGTTTGCATTGAGTTTTTGTCCAGAGCCTTCAATGTGTTCAAACAATTGTTGGAGTCCTGTTTTTGAAAATAGTTGTAGGATAACCTCCAAACCTAAGTCGGCCTGACCAGACGGCAATCCTTTCGTATTCAAAAACCCTTTTAAATAAGCCGTTGCTGGGTAAGGCGTATTTAATTGTGTAAATGGTGGGGTGATAAAAAATACTTTCGGATTTTTTGTGCTCATGGATGTCAAAAGTACTCCAAAAGCGGCTAAAAGAAAAGTCACCCCTTACAGGCAGTTATGCAAATTCAGTAAAACCACTAACTTGCCATCCTTAACCTCTACCTATGAAAAAGATTTTACTCCTACTGCTATTCTCATGTACGTTTATCGCTCACTCAAAGCCTTTGCGTATTATTTTTATTGGTGCTCACCCAGATGATTGTGACATCAAAGGGGGTGGAACTGCGGCGTTATTTGTTGAAATGGGACACCAGGTCAAATTTCTCTCTGTCACAAACGGAGATGCTGGACATCAATCACAAGGTGGCGGGATGCTTGCTAAGCGCCGCATTGCTGAAACCCAGGAAGTAGCGAAGCGTTTAGGCGTGTCCTACGATGTTCTAGATAATCATGATGGTGAATTATTGCCTACTCTGGAGATTCGCTTACAAATTATTCGCAAGATTCGGGAGTGGAAGGCTGATGTGGTGATTGCTCCTCGGTCAAATGACTACCATCCTGATCATCGTTATACCGGTGTTTTAGTTCAAGACGCAGCCTTTATGGTAGGTGTGCCAAACGTCGCTCCCGATGTAGAGCCCCTTCGTAAAAATCCAGTTTTTCTTTATTTCCAAGATAATTTTAAGAAACCAAATCCTTTTCAGCCCGATATAGCGGTGGACATTACACCTGTGATAGCTAAAAAATTAGCCGGCCTCGATGCGCATCAATCGCAGTTTTATGAGTGGTTGCCTTGGATTGGAAATTATGAGTCCGAGGTACCTAAAGATCCTTCCAATTACAAAGAGTGGTTATTGCAAAAACGGGTGGCGAAACCTAATCCTGAAGTTCAAAAGAGCCTAGTAAAATGGTACGGGTCCGCGCGTGCATCTAAGGTTCTCTATGCTGAAGCTTTTGAAATATGTGAATATGGTACGCAGCCAACGGAGGCAGACATTCGCAATTTATTCCCCATGTTGAAAGTAGAGTAAGAACCGGTTGTTAACACATTAGAGGATGATCCCGTTTCGTAGAAAATGGATTGTTGACCAGCAAAGTTGGCATTGGTCTTTTGTGTTAAACGAACGGATAATCAGGCAATCACCCAAAGAAGAGAATGGGAATGTATTGAAATCTTAAAACTGATTTTTTTGTCCAGTTTCTTGGATTTCGTTTTAATTTTCAATTTTTCAAATCCCTAACCTGTACCTTTGGCAAACCTTTAAGGATTGCCAAAGGTTAGGGGGAGTTGTATTTTTATCAAATTTAAGAACTAGTTAAACGTTCCTACTGCATATTGCAACAATACAGCTTGTTCAATTTTACGCAATGAATCAGCCTTTTTAAGGTATTGATCCGTGGTCAAATTCATATATTTCTTCGCACCATTGATGTATGATGGGCTTGAATCTTCATCTAATTTAGACAAATCTTTAAAGAAGGTTACCGTTGTAAATTGGCCTTTTCCATCGTCCGACATCGGTGCTAAATGTTGCCAAAACGCCCATTCTTGAATATTTCCAGCCTTAATGCGATCACTGTGAATTGATTTAACTTGCTTTTCGAAATCAATGTATGCGAAGTAGTTAGACGTTGTCGTTTTCATGGTTTCCATTAAAACAACAGAATTCAAATCATTCGAGCTACCTGTGTACTCGATCGCTTTTGTTATGATGTTTCGCATAACAGATTGAACTTTATCTGTTTCTTCTAGAATAGTATACATACTTGGATCTTCCTTAACTAAGGCATTAAACATATCCATGGGATATTGGGTGATTTTATTCAAGTCGTATGAAGCATTCATAGAAACGTAATCATAATCAACTGACTCTGATTTGTATTGATTTAAAATCTTATAAGCGGCCCAGCCTGTAATTAATCCTGCTGATTTGCGTTTTTCTTGAATGATTTTCCAGCGCTTTTCGATGGCCATTGCCTCATCGATGGTGTGGCCCGGCTTTAATTTATGATAAGCGATGTTGATATAAATCGTTTTGTTTTGTGCGAATGTGCTCGCTGAGATTGCAAAGATTGCAAGGAATAAAAAGGTAAGTTTTTTCATGGTGTTGGGGTTTAAGTAAAGTCCGTGCACAGATTGCACACGGACTAGATCAATTTATTTTTTCGTTTTTTCTCTTGAGAATTGAGTAATTGAATCAATTTTGCCAGCTAAGTTGAAGCCAAATAATTCCACCAATTCTTTATCCCAAACAGTTCCGTCTTTCAAGACACGCTTCTCTGATGAGTATACCAAAATGCCAGACGCAGGGTCTGTATTTGTTAACTTAAAAGGAAGAATTAAACCTGGTTTCCAATCCAATGATTTGTATTGAGCGAATTCCGCAGGAAGCATTTCTTTTGTTAACTTGGATTTAGTTCCGTCATAAGCTTCAATGCTTACTTCATTTGCAATAATGTCAGCAAATGCCTTCACATCCATCGAGTTCCATGCCTTCGCTAAATTTTCGATTGCTGCGATTTCGCCACGGTTTGAGAACTGTAAAGTACTTCCATCTGCTTCAGAACCTGGCTTGCTCGAGATGTATTTACCTCCCGTTGTTTTACCATATTCATTTGTTGCAGGAATGTTTACGTATTGCTGCATATTTGAAATTTTGCCAGCTTTGTCAATAAAAAACAACTCAAATAGATTCAAGTTTTGTTTCGAACCATTCTTGAAAACACGCTCTTCTGTCGATTGAACCATCACAATTTCATCATTTGAACCTTGAATTTTGATGGGTAACATGGCCATCGGCTTGTTGGTGACCGATTTTAACGTTGCCATGCTTTTTTTATGTTTTTCTCCACCTGTTTTCACAAACTCATCCGACCACAAGGCCACCTCAGCATCGTGATCAACGGCATTATAAGCTTTGGTCGCTTCTAATACGGTGTTCATGCTTTTGTCAGATCCTAATTGCATGGGTTTTCCTTGATTATCGCCAACGAAAATTTTTCCAGCTGTTTGAGCATTTGCCATAAATGCAGACGCAATGATTGCGCTAAGTAGTACGATTTTTTTCATATTTTTTTTGGTTGAATTAATTGTTGGGCAAGAACGGGATTTAGTTAGTTGAGCAGTAATATTACGACTTCCCATTTGTTCCTTTTCCTGCAAAAGGGAACAAATGAGAACTGCACATTAGCATAAAAAGCCTCCAGTCAGTGTAATTTTGAAATATACAATGGGAGGACAAGCTTCTGCAATCTGGTATTGTAGATTAGATGTAAACCAATAAGATTTTTGATGAAGTAGGTAATACGGAAAGCTCCTGACTAGTTGGTCTGGGGCTTTTTTGATTTAATATATGCCGAGGGGGTGAGACCCTGCCGACGTTTAAATGCATCAATGAATTTCGATCTTGACATAAAGCCTGCATTGGTTGCCAATGCTTCAATGGTAAATTTATTTGCCTGTCCCGCCTCAATTAACTCCACCACATAGGCAATGCGCAAATCATTTTTCCATTCTCCAAAAGTTTTTTGCAAGTCATTATTGAAATAGGCTGATAAATTTCGCTCCGAAATTTTCAAGTCAAATGACATTTGTGAAAGCGTAAAATCTTTATGGATAAATGGATGAGTTGCTAGGTATGGTTTGATTACCTGTTCAAAAGCATGTCCATTTATTTGTATTGGTTTAGCAAATGTAGATTTCAATTTCTCTAATGTACTGGCATTGTTCAATTCGACAGAGTAAGAAATGTTACCATACAGAATATTGGGAAACAAAAACAGGAAGAAATTTTGAATAAAAAAACCTCCTCCACAAATTCTAAAAAAGTGAGGTTCGCTAAATATTTCCTCGTTTGAAAATCCTAAAACATAAAAAGGTTTGATATATAATGTGGCCATGTGCCCTAAACTTGTTACCGCGATTAGGACCTGAAGTGAAATGAGTGTAATAAACCATCGTTGAATTACTAAATGATTACTTGGGATTACACCATACTTGGTTAGTAAATGTTTCTTATTCCAATAAAAATATACAATCGATAAAACAGCATACAAAATCACATGAATCGATCGGCCGTAGAGTAGTTGTTCGAATGTAACCCAATAGAAATTTAGATTATAATCTTCCGTAATATTGACGATTTCATGAGCCATTTTGGTTTTTATGTCAAAGGGCAGGGTGGTGAAAGGGAGCGTGGCGATGCCAACAAACACTGCCGGGAGTAAATGAAATAGGTCGGTTTTCTCAAAACCTTTACGTTCGGATACGGTATTTTTGACATAAAAGAATAGACAGGGTCCTAGGAGAAAAGATAAGGGGAGGAAATGGACAAAACAGAAACCTTCCCAAAATTCATTTTTTGAATAGTGTAGGCCGAAATAGACCATCACAATGAGGTTACAACACAGGAAGAATAAGGCTAAAAAAATATTCGATTTATTCAATGAACTTAAATAGTACAAAAGAATAAACGAGGTAAAAATCCCAAAAACAGGGGCAAGTATTTCCAATCAATGAAGCTATATGCCTACAATATAGGAAAATTTCTAATCTTCTTACCTTTGGCAATCCTCCAAGGTTTGCCAAAGGTAGGGGGAAAATAGGGATTTTGATTCCCTACTAAACTTAAAATCAAGTACTTGGTATCAGGTCAAAAATGTTTTAATAAGTGTCGAGACCTAGAATTTTTCTGCCTAGTTCATTTAGTTCAGCAGTGCTGTATTTTGTTTGTTCCCATTTCCTAGGGTCGCCCGGAAATGCATATCCTTCGGGTGCGATGCGGTCTTTCCAAGAATTGATGCGCCAATCTTTCAGTGAAGCATTGTCCTCTTCAGCTGGCATCATGGAAATATATTGGGCACAGCGAACTTTGTCGCTATTGTTTGCGCGAATACCATGTGGCTGTGTGCTGTTGAAGATTAATAAATCACCGGCTGCCAACTTTACTTTGGTGGGTGTAAAACCGGTAATATCTGGTTTGAAGCGGTCGCGGTCTTCGGGTTGGGTTAATTTCCAAGTATCGTAGGTGCGAAATAACTCAGGGATGCACTGAAATCCACCCATATTTTCGTCGAGTTGGTCCGCTAAAGCGAGTACCCCTTGGACATTAACTGGTTTTGTTTCTGGGTCATAATCCCAATGAATAAAGGCTTTGTATTCGTGGCCTGGTCGGATTGGAAAGTTCAGATTGGCTCGGTCGATTGTGACCCACAGTTTTTCTGTTCCCCAAATATCAACAAAGGCGTCATATACGCGTTGTTGCGATCGATTATCCCATAGCAATTGGTTATTATAGCATTCTACCATGCCCGTACCTGCTAACTCTTTCATTTTCATTTCTGCACGTGGGGCAGTGTACCAAGTAGCCGGATCATGGGGATCTTTTTCCTCAAATTCCCATAAAAAATCGGCAGTTTTTAACGCTTGATCGCGCGGAACTGCCTGTTTGATAACCACGTAGCCATTCGTTATCCAAAACGTCCAATCTTCCTCGCTTAATACGCGAAGTGCCTGACCGTTACTTCGATCATTCAGTTTGAGCGCGCTACTTTTTGCGGTAGACGGGTTGCCAGGAATTTCATAATGAGCATTATTGGGGATTTTCGTTTCCATGCATTTTGTTTTTGTTGAATCAAATTTCGACTATTTATCGATCCGTGAATTTCTTTGTATTCGCCAATTTTTGACCTGTATTGATAATTTAATTTTACATATACATTAAATTGGTAAATTTAGGTATGAAAATAGCTTTGGAGTCCATCCGTCCTGATGCGGATAGTTCGTTTCGATTTTTGCAGACACCTAATTTAAACGAGGTGTTTTATTGGCATTTTCATCCGGAGATTGAGTTGGTTTATGTGGAAGCAGCAAAGGGTATTCGCCACATTGGCGATCATTTAGATACCTATGAAGGATGTGATCTTGCTCTTATTGGTTCGTACATTCCACATTTGAATTTTGATTATGGAGTAAAAGCGACGGTGGAGACTGTGGTAATTCAGTTTCCGGCGGATTATTTTGAACAAGGTTTGGCCCGAATTCCAGAATTAAGTCAGGTTGTAGAACTTATTGATCGTGCAAAACAAGGTTTGGCATTTACGGGTGAGACGAAGCGAATAGCAGGTGCCAGGTTAAAAAAGCTACATCATTTGGACCGATTTAGTCAATTTGTAGAGTTGATGCGCATCTTTCAAGATTTAGCCGCGAGTGCGGAATTCCTAGAATTGGGTGCGCGACCCGTTGCGAATGCATTGGTTTTGAAAAAGCAAGCGCGCATACATCAGGTGTACCAATATGTAGAGGCTCATTTTTTAGAGCCAATCAATACGCATCTCATTGCAGCACATGTAAGTTTGTCGGTTCCTGCCTTTTGCCGTTATATTAAACAGGCAACGCATTTGACCTATACGGACTTTGTGAATCAATATAGGGTCAATTATGCCAAAAAATTACTTATCCAAGGGCGTCATGTTAGTGAGACATGTTATGAGGCGGGATTTGAGAATTTGTCCTACTTTACGCGATTGTTTAAGAAGCGGGTTGGGGTGTCTCCGTCAACTTTCAAGAAACAGACGAGTGGAAACTAATTTTCCTTAAATAATGGCTACATTCGCCCCTATGAGGAATTTTTTAGGTTTTTTCGTTTTATGCCTGTTCATAGGTTTTTCGAGTTTAGGACAAAATAAGAGGATGCCCTTAGCTGAGTTGATCACTCTAGATAGCTTGATTCGTTCTGCTCCATCGCTAGCCTTGCGTATAGCCGATTACAATCGTGGCGCATTGGATTCGATGATAACAGGCCAAAAGCCCATTGACTCATTAGTTCTAAATACCGTTGCGCAAACTTTTTTTAAAGATCTACGCGATGGGAATCGAACACCCAATTTACGCCATCAAGGCATAAAAATTGATCGTAAAAACATTCAACTGACATCAAATTTTAAATCATTAGCTAATCATCTAATTAATCGATCACCTGAAGTGGTTCGGTTGTTGGCCATGCTTCGAGATTCAGTGGGCATCTCGGACGAAAAAAAGGATTTACTCATCAAAGCCATCAATGAATACCGCTGGCTAAGTACCTTACGCCAAAATCGATCCGTTGTATTGGTTAACATTCCATCTACCATGTTGCGCACATATGATGGTCAGACTGAATATACGAACATGAAGGTAGTTTTGGGTAAAGCTTCAAGGCCATCTAAAACGTTAATTAGTCCCTTGAAAAACCTGATTATTACACCCTATTGGCATGTACCACGAAGTATTAGTGTGGAGGAATTAGTCCCGGAGATTCGTAAAAATATACGGTATTTTTATGCGAGTCATTTAGAAATATTTGATACCAAGGGGAGAAAGATTGCACCTGAAAAGGTGCCTTGGTCACGCTTAAACGCTAATTATTTTCCTTATGAAATGCGTCAGCGTTCGGGTAAATGGAATACCTTAGGTATCATGAAGTTTCAGTTTGACAATCCATTTCGGATGTACCTACATGACACGTCAGAGAAAAAATTATTTAAAAAGGAGAAGCGTTTTTATAGCCACAGTTGCATCCGTGTGGAGCGGCCAATTGATTTGGGACGGTTTTTGCTAAAGCCCCATTCTAAGGCGGTGGACACCTTAGATGTTAACGCGGCATATTCAGATTTGACGCCGAAATACATCAAAATCAACCGATCTATTCCTCTAGTGATTTGGTATAGTTTGGTTGATTTTGATGCCAATGGCCAAATCAAATTTTATCCAAATATTTACGGACGAAATTAGATTTTATAATATTGCTCCCAGCCTTTTCTTGGCTCAGGTCCGGCAAGTAATTTGTTTGCCAAAGCGTTATTCGTGATTTGTTTTGTGTTGCGATCGAATGTCAACCTCGCATTTAAGCGTTGGGCCAGCACCCCTAAGGCAAATACTTGACTCAATGGTCCCGCGATTTCAAAACGAGAACGAGTTTGTTCTTGTCCCATGCACCCTTTAAGGAAATTAGCATAATGGTTGGATGGGCTTTTCATCACCTCAGGTAACTTGATGTCTTTCGCCGCATCGCCGATGATGGAGAGCGTAGAGCCATGTGATCCACCTTTGAAAGTCAAATCTTTACTATAAATAATCTTTCCTGGATTTAATTTCGCAGGCTGGATTTTACCATTACTAGCCGGCGGAATATTCGGATCTAATTCAGTTGTCCCATAGTTTTGAGGAACTGCAGGAAGGTTATTTAAGCCGTCATACCAGGTAATATCCATGGCAGGCATGTCTTTTCTTTTCGGGAATTTGAATTGGATGGTGGATGACATCGGATAGAAAAATGCATTGTGGCCGTCGGCACGAAGCATATTAATCTCGGTAGGTAATCCCAATTCTAAAAATTCATGTGCGGTATCCATGATATGTGCCCCCCAATCTCCTAAGGCACCTAGACCATAATCGAACCAGCAACGCCATTGGCCATTGACAAAATCCTTTTGATAATCATGCGTTTGCGCGACTCCTTGCCAAATGTCCCAGTCTAAAGTAGATGGAATTGGTTCCGCAGGAGGGAAGTTTTTCATGTTTGGATCCCAGCTATGCCATCTGCGTGGCGAGTTCATGTGGGCGGTCATAGAAGTGACGTCTTTGATGATACCCGCCTCTTTCCATGCTTTAAATTGGAAGAAATTAGCTTCTGAGTGACCCTGGTTTCCCATTTGGGTAACTAATTTAGGATGCTTTTTAGCAGCAGCCATCATAAGTTCTATTTCCTGAAAGGTACGCGCCATCGGTTTTTCTACGAAAACGTGTTTCCCTAATCCAAGGGCCATCATAGTAATCGGGAAATGGGAGTGATCTGGAACACCAATCGCCACCGCCTCGATTTGATTGCCCATCTGGTCAAACATCTTGCGGAAATCTTGAAAACGCGGAACGTTTGGAAATTTCTCTAATACTTTTAGTGTTTGTGGAGCACCCATATCCACGTCACAAAGTGCGACAATCTCTGCCAGTCCTGTGTTGAATAAAGACATTACATCAGATCCACCTTGATTGCCGATACCTATACAAGCAAGTTTAACTTTCTCGCCAGCATTTCTACCGTGTAAAATATTAGGGAATGCAGCCGCAGCTGTGATAAGTGCGGAATTTTTTAGAAAATCCCGACGGGAATTGTTTTGATTTGTCATAGGTTTGGGGTGTTTGAGTATTAAAGACGTAGATGGACCTAATTTACTTAATTTGACATCTTTCTTCCTTACAATCAGCCTCCATTTCCTTCCGTGTAATATTTGTCAAATTTGATTTAAGAATCTCACGCTTTTCCTGTGATATTTTTCGAATGAACTTGCCTTCACAAAATCGCCTTAATTCGGTGTCATTTGATAAAATGAGTCCGGGAACTTCCACTAAATTCCCTAGATCATCTTTGGCCGCCATGGTGAAGTAACATGAATTTGTATGGCGTACAATGCCATTTTGAGGCTTGAAACATTCCACCCGCATGCCCACAATCATGGTTGTCCGGCCCACATAATTGACCGATGCTTTAATTTCCACTAGATCCCCCACTTCGACGGGACTTTTAAATTCGACACCTTCCACCGCTACCGTCACACAATACTGATGACTATGCTTAGAAGCACAGATGTAAGCTACTTTGTCTAGTAGTGATAAAATGATTCCCCCATGGACCTTGCCACCAAAATTGGCATACGAAGGGATCATTAATTCGGTATAGGTCGTTTCTGAATCTCGGACTTCTTTATATTGCATTCCCAAATCTATTCAATTTTTGCCTAACTTTAAATCAAATAAATGAACCTATGAAACGAAGAACATTTTTGGCTGCTACTCCACTCATTGGAGCTACATTACCTGCTCACCACGCATCTACTGAACCTAAATTATTACATCACGTATTTTTTTGGTTGAAAAATCCGGGTAACGCCGCTGATCGCGCCCAACTAATTAAAGGCTTAAAGTCTCTCTCAGGTATCCCAAGTATACAAAAAATGCATATTGGTGTACTAGCCTCTACGGAAAAAAGAGAGGTCGTTGACACATCTTGGGACGTTTCCGAACTCATGTACTTTCATGATGAAGCTGGACAGAAAATTTACCAAGACCATCCCATCCACGTCGATTTTGTCAAAAACTATAGTCACTTGTGGCAAAAAGTTATCGTATATGATTCCGTCGATGTATAAAGGATAAACGCTGCCGGGGGTCTATGACACCGGCAGCATGTATCATTGTCTTAGGTGTAAAGCGCTAAGCTTGGATGTGACTTTAATGGTCAACCTAGACTGGAGGCAACGTGTTACCCCTTAATTATTGATCGATCCTGCATTAATCCAGGACTTGATTTGACTGACCTCGCAGGTACTTAAGGTACTAGTTGCTGAGGGCATCGGTATGAAGCCAGTTTGATGTGCAATAGATCCATAAAGTTTACCATTGACCGCATATTTTTGTACCTGTGTATAGGTTGCTAAATCAATATTTCCCGACGGCTTCGTACCACTATGACATCCGATGCAATTAGTCTTTAAAATCGGTAGGACCGTAGTTTTAAAACTCACGTTAGTCGTCACACAATTCGTAGCAGACGCATCACACGAATTATTTTTAGCCCCTTGCTTGATCCAAGTTAACACGGAATTAATTTGATCCGCTGGCAATGATCCCGCAGGAGGCATGCGATCTCCACCCGTCGCAATTAAAGATTTATACAAATCACTGTTGGCAGGATTACTCACCCGCACCTCACGCATGATGTTCGTATAATCCGTCAGAATGACGCCATCTTTTTTAGAAATGGCATCGTGACATCCACTCATCGCACAATTAGACACGAGTAAGGGTAGAATTTTTTGTTTAAAATAAACAGTATCCGGGCTACATGTCACTAATGATGGTGGCTGAACTGCAGGAATATTGATTATGGGGTCGACTGGATTAATTGGATTTAGGTCAACTAATATACTTCCTGATGGCGATGACCCCCGAATCCATTTTCGGATGATTGTCATATCACACACATTTAACTTCATTGTTGCTGAAGGCATCGGTTTGTACCCCGACGCATGTGTTATGGAACCATAAAGTTTTCCGTTCTTCACATACGGGGTGATTTTGGCATAGCTAGAAAGATCCACGCCCCCACTGGCAATATTCGCCGAGTGACATGTGATGCAATTGGCCTGCAAAATCGGCCAAACCGATTTGTCAAAGGAAATAAGCATCGTATCACACGATGCATTGGTGCCCGGAATTTCTTTGATGGTTGTGTCAATAACAACTCCGCCACCCGAAGGCTGGACAGGCAAATTTTTATCTTGTAAGCATGCCCAAAAGCATAATGCAACAACCAAAAGAAGCAGGTGTTTCATCTTAGCGAAGGGTATACGTGATGTTTCCTTTTACTTTGATGACCTCAGCTATTTTCTTAAAGACGATTTTAGGAATATCGATCTTGTATTCATCCAAATGTATATCAAATAGACACGTTAATGCTACCGTTTTACCTGTTGAAACCAAGGTCCCCTTTAATTCGACAGGACGAGAAACCCCATGAATAGTTGCCGTGCCCGCCGCCGTGACCGCGTAAGTCCCAGCAACTTTTAAATCAATGGACTCCTTAATTTTACCTTTAAATGTTGCATTGGGATATTTGTCCGTCTCCAAGTAATTTTCGTTGAAATGCTCTTGCATCAACTTATTCGGAAAAATAAAATTAGTCACGCGCATCTGAACAGCCACTTCATTTGTCGCTGAATTAATGATGCTCCCTACTTGCTTATTAACCGCGTCAATATCCTCCATCGGAGTTTTTGAGAAAAAGGAAATTTCACCAGTTTGCGTAGTAAATAATTGGGCATTTGCGGTCCAAAAAAGGCAAACGAATAGGAGGCTGATTAGGTATTTCATTATTTTTTAATTTTTGGTTCGAAACTAAATGTTCGGGCAATATTAAAGCCATAAAATATGTCTCCGTTTTCCCAGGAGCCTATCGTTTGGCCGATAAAATGTTTCTCAATCATCCCGCGCGAATTACTCACATGCAATTGAAATACGTGACCACCCGTTTCGATGTCAAAGCCGATGGCCAATGAATTATGATACGGGTATTTTTGACCAGCCGATTCCTCGTATGCATCCTTTTCTACAAGATTATAATAATACTCCGCTGACACACTCAAGCGATTGTTTAGTTTATAGCGTCCCCCAAATCCCATCGCCGCCTGCGTATTTTCCATATATACACTCTCCGCTAAATTGTTGTGTAAAATCGTGGGCATTACTTGCAAGGATAACTTATCCGAAAACTTACGGGCGATCAATACCTGGCCGAGGTAGCTTTGACGTTGCAGATTATTGTAAAATCGCATCACCGTTCCCGATTCCATCGTATAGCCCGTTTTCATCGTATTACTAGCCACACTACCAAAAGCCGTCACCGTCACCGGCATCTTATTCGATTGGCGAAGCACCTTATATTTCGCATAGGTATCATACGTTTTTTCAATGGTAGACCTGCCAGCACCCACCAGTAAATTATCCGTTATGGCGTATTCCAATCCTAAGCGAATACGCGCCTCATCTAGACCAAAAAAATTATCTATAAATCCAGAATTAATCGCCCCAAACCGATGTGAGATCCAAAAATTCACATGCTGCTTAGCGATCGTTTCAACCGATTGTCCATTGATCAACCGGGAAGCTTTAAATGTTGCTAAGGTGTAAGTTGGCTTTTTAGCATCTTCTTTTTCGAGCATGGCCAACAAGTCATCTTGCGCAACAAGTTGAAACGAACTCAGCAGTCCACAAAATAGGAGAAACCTATGCATATACACGTAAAGTTGTGCCCGAAAGAGCCGTTTTATAAGAAGCTATCGCTTTGTTGGTTACCGATAACGCCGTACCCGTCGTGCTAAATGTGGCGCCATGTGCCGAGCAATAAAAGTTAGTGCCATTGTAAACAACTTGCGCTCGGCCTTCATGTGAGCAAATTTGGGTCACCGCAGCAAAACTTGTCGCAGATACACGCGCGACAACGACCTGATTGTAAATCACATATTTACCAACGGTATTTAAAGCCGAATAGGCTGCGTTTGATAAATCAAGGGTAAAGTCAATGGCTGATGCAGGACCTACAGATTCGTTTTGACATGAGCTTAAGCTGGCGGCACCGCAATAAACAGCTAGTAAAGAAGCGCCTTTAAATCCCAAAGATTTTAGGAATTCGTGGCGTTGTATTTTAGTCGACATGTGTGATTGGGTTAATGTGGTGGCAATTTAAGTTAATTTTAAAGTATTTGATGTTTCTATTTTGCTGATTCTAATCAGTTTAGATAAGATGGCATCTAATGAATACCTAATTATCTATTGCGTAGATAAAAAAACGCTGCCGCAATCCTCAGACTCGCGGCAGCGCTTACATGTAATTCCAAATAGACTTATGGTCGAACCCTAAATACCATTCCTGGATTTTCCGTAGCTACATATAAATAACCATCAACCCCCATTTTGACATTACGCATTCTACCTAGATTCACCAGAACCTTTTCTTGCTTAACAACTTTATTGTTCTTAATCACACATCGGTTTAGGTAGTTGAAACGTAGAGAGCCAACCATCAAATTACCCTTCCATGCTGGATATTTATCACTGTCAATAAAGGCTAATCCTGAAGGAGCAATGGATGGAATCCAATAAGAAATGGGTTGCTCCATGCCTTCTTTTTTAGAAATGGCCGAAATAGGTTTGCCATCGTAGTTGATGCCATAGGTGATGGTAGGCCAACCGTAATTTTTGCCTGCTTCGATGATGTTAATTTCATCCCCGCCGCGAGGACCGTGTTCCGTTTCCCAAATCGCTCCGGTTGTTGGATTCAACGTCAATCCCTGCGGATTACGCTGACCGTACGAATAAACACTGGGATGCGCCGATTTTGCAAATGGGTTATCCGCAGGAATCCGACCATCATCATACATCCGGTGAATTTTACCATTGTCATTATCTAATGCTTGCGGAAATACTTTTTCCATCCCGCGTTCTCCCACACTGAAAAACAACATCCCCTTTTTATCGAAGGCCAAACGCGACCCAAAATGGTGGAATGTCTGTGTATAAGGCAAGGCTTCAAAAATCTCTTGCGACTCCACCCATGCATTATTCTTGATTTTTCCACGGACGATGGCCGTTGAAGTTAAGGTTTTTCCACCTTCGGTTTTGAATTTGGAATAGGACATGTAGACCCAACCGTTCGTTGCATATTGCGGGTGAAGGACTACATCTAATAATCCGCCTTGACCTTTGGACATAACTTGAGGCGTTCCAGTAACAAGCGTTTTATTTTTCTTTTGATCTACTAAATATAATTTTCCTGAACGATCCGAAATTAAATACTCAAGATTTGGTAGTTGAGCAAAACCCCAAGGGCTATCAAATCCGGTGGCAATTGTATCCAATTCCACGCGCATCCCTTCTGATTGAAATACATTGGAGGTAGGCTTATTGGCAAATTTATATTGTTCAACTCCAGCTAAATTCTCAACGATTAAATCAGCTAATTTTTCAATTTCTTTCGCCGAAATCGTCTCTTTCCATGTAGGCATGCCTAACTCGGGATATCCATTTGTAATACTAGCAAGAATTTGTGCTTTTGTATTACCATGTTTCCATTGACGGTCAACGAACGCCTCAACCTTTTCACCGTGACAAGATGCACAGTATTGCGTGTATGTTTTTTCTGCAGGAGCCTCTTCGACAGGTTGGGTGCGTAATGACATGACGCTCAATGAGCCAACGAGTAATAGACTTAGTCCAATGAATTTCTTTTGCATGATACCTATTATTAAGGGTACGAATCTAAGAAAAAAATAACAGTTTTAATATCCTGAGTTTAACAGGCAATTGGTACATTTAAAAAAAACCTATGCACATGAAATTATCGATACTTTTTGTTTTCATCAGCTCCGTAAGTCTCTTGGGTCAAATTCCCGCCGGGTCGTGGAGCGCCGTAGAAGTTCAAACGAGTGGCGCTAAGCGTCATGAAAGTACATTTGTCAATTGCGATGGAGTATTTTATGCGCTAGGTGGGCGAGGAAAGCGGCCTGTGGATGCCTATTATCCGAAACAAAATCGCTGGGAATTTGTGGCTGATGCGCCTTTTGAATTTCATCATTTTCAAGCCGTTTCATTTCAACATGAAATCTACGTGATCGGTGCGATGACCGGAAATTATCCGCACGAAAAGCCTTTGAGCAATAGGTGGATCTTTAATCCTAGAACCAAAGTTTGGCGGGAAGGAGCGGCGATACCGGCTGACAGATTACGTGGTTCTGCCGGAGTAGTCGTTCGGAAAGATAAGCTATACTTGGTTTCCGGAATTCAAGATGGACATTGGGACGGACATGTTAAATGGTTCGATGTGTTTGATCCGAAAACCAATCAATGGGAAAAATTGCCCGATGCTCCACGTGCGCGCGATCATTTTCAAGCTACCCTAGTAGGAGATAAATTATATGTAGCAGGTGGGCGTACATCCCATGCCTCCATTGGTAAGGTTTTGAACGAGACGATTGGGGAAGTAGATGTATATGATTTTAAAAAAGGCAGCTGGACGACTATGGTTAATCCATTACCTACGCAGCGTGCCGGAACTGCGTCAGTTAGCCATTTTCCTTATTTAATCGTCATGCTGGGCGAAAGTACGGCCCAAACCAGTGCTCATGCAGAAGTAGAAGCGCTGGATGTTCGGTCGGGAGATTGGGTGAAATTTCCGTCACTAAATCAAGGCCGACATGGCACCGGGGTGGTGCATTATAAGGGTAAATTATATGTGGCTAACGGCAGTGCGAATCGGGGAGGAGGGCCTGAATTAAATTCCATCGAATGTTTACAGCTTGATTAAGCAAATCCCTGTAGGGCCTCGTTGCTTGTTGGCATTATTTTTGTATTATTGTATCAAATTATTACAATAGAAAACCTATCAAACGAATGAAAAAAATCTGGCATCTCACTTGCCTATTGGTCATTTTTGCGTTTGCTGCACATGCGCAAAGTGATAACAAAATGGCTGTTCAAACCCAAATCGAATCTGGAAAAATCGAGGGTTATTATAATACGCAGTCGGGCATTCAAACTTATTTTGGTATACCCTTTGCGAAACCACCTGTAGGTGAATTACGTTGGAAAGCACCTCAAACCATTTCAGCTTGGACAGGTGTCAAAGAAACGAAGCAATTTTCTGCAAGACCGATTCAAGCGATCGTTTTCGGTGATATGAATTCCCGCTCTCAGGGATTAAGTGAGGATTGTTTGTACTTAAATGTATGGACACCTGCGAAACGAAATACCCAAAATTTACCTGTTTTAGTCTATTTCTATGGAGGTGGATTTTTTGCAGGGGATGCTTCCGAGCCGCGTTACGATGGAGAGGCGATGTCCAAACAAGGGATTGTCGTGATTACGGTGAACTACCGCTTGGGTGTCTTCGGATTTTTTGCACACCCAGAGTTAAGTAAAGAAACGAGCTATAAAGGTTCTGGAAATTATGGATTGATGGATCAGGCTTTTGCGCTACAATGGGTGAAGCGCAATGTCGCTGCTTTTGGTGGTGATCCAAAGAAGATCACGATTGCCGGAGAGTCTGCTGGATCTGTGTCAGTTAGTGCACAAATGTCCTCTCCGTTAGCTCGCGATGTGATTGCGGGGGCGATTGGTGAAAGTGGGGCGGGGATTAATCCAACTTTGTATCCGGTGCCTTTGGCGCAAGCAGAAAAAGAAGGCGTTGAATTTGCGGCAAAGGCAAACGCAAAGTCTTTAGCTGATTTACGTAAATTAACTACCCGCGAGTTGTTTGAGATTCAATCAGAAACGCGTAAAAATTACAACACAGCAGTTATTGACGGCTATTTTTATCCGAAATCAATTCCAGCCATTTTCAATGCCAAAGAACAGGCGCAAGTTCCCTTATTACTTGGTTGGAATTCAGCTGAAATGTCAGGATTAGCCTTTATGCAAGGGAAACCCTACACGCCAGAAAATTATTTAGAGAAGGTAAAAGCGGCATTTCCTACGGAAGTAGATGCCATCATGGCCTTATATCCAGGCAAGACAGAGCAAGAAGTCGAGTATGCTGCGACAGCCTTAGCCTCGGATCGTTTTATCTCCTATAGTACGTGGAAGTGGTTTGACTTACATCGCAAAAACTCATCCCAACCAGTTTATCGCTATTTATATTCCAAATTACGTCCCCCATTAGTAGACAATTCCCGTTCGTCTGCCTTGGCCGGAGGTACTGTAAAAACAGATGCCAATGCACCGAAGCCACGCCCGGCGATTGGAGCCCCACACGCTTGTGAAATTGAATATTGCATGGGGAATTTACATTTGATTAAGGAATATGCTTGGACGCCCGAGGACTATCAAGTTTCCAAAACGATGTTCACCTTTTTTGCGAATTTCATCAAAACAGGTAATCCGAATGGAAAGGATTTACCTAACTGGCCAGTTGCGCAGGCACAAGATAAAAATCCGGCTGTGATGGTAATAGATGTCGAAAGTAAATCGGTGCCTGCGGCGAATGATGCCCGGTATGAATTGTTAGATCGTTATTTTAAAAACTAAATAGATGAAAAGAATTGCTTTATTCTGCAGCATCCTGTTTTCGGGATGGATTGCACAAGCCCAAATCACCACGGGCTCTACAGTAGGTGTTGTACCTACTGAATCTGGTTCTGTACGTGGATATATCCACGGAGGTATTTACACCTATAAAGGGATTCCGTACGCGGAGGCCGCTCGGTTTGAAGCACCACATAAACCAAAACCTTGGTCAAATGTGCGTAGCTCGTATACATATGGACCGGTTGCACCGTTATTGGACCCAACGACCAATGTGCAAGATGAATCTGAATTTGTGTTCAATCACTCCTGGGGATTTACGAATGAAGATTGCATGCGTGTGAATGTATGGACGCCAGGCATCAAGGATGGCAAGAAGCGTCCGGTGATGTTTTGGATTCACGGAGGTGGATTTACATCAGGATCTTCTCAAGAATTACCTTCGTATGACGGAGAAAATTTGGCTAAAAAAGGCGATGTGGTTGTCGTTTCGATCAATCACCGGTTAAATATCTTGGGGTATTTGGATTTGTCGGCCTATGGCGACAAGTACAAATATTCGGCCAACAACTCCGTGCTGGATATGAAGGCGGCTTTGGAGTGGGTGAAAAACAACATCGAAGCATTTGGGGGGGATCCGTCAAATGTGACCATTTTTGGCCAGTCGGGAGGTGGTGCCAAAGTGAATACCTTGATGGCGATGCCATCTGCGAAGGGTTTATTTCACAAGGCAATTAATCAAAGTGGTGCTTTCCGTTCGGAGATGTTAAGTAAGTCCACGACGCAGGCGATTACGGCGGAGGTGATGAAGGCCTTAAATTTAGCACCGAATCAGGTAGATAGTTTACAAAAGATTCCATTCCCTGTGTTAGCGAATGCAGGCAAAAAAGCCTTACAGATTGTGGCAGCTCAATTAAAAGCAGCTGGTAAGCCGGTTGGCGGATTTGGTTTAAGTTGGGGCCCAAGCCTAGATGGGGATGTATTACCTTATCAGATGTCGTCCAAAGAGGCATTAGACCTATCGAAAGATATTCCTTTACTGATTGGAACCGTGAAAAATGAATTTGCACCATTTGCGAATATGGCGATGGCTAATGCATCGGCTGCCGAGGTGGAGGCGTTTATTCAAAAAACCTATGGTGCTAAAGCGGAGGCTTATAAAGCAGCCGTAAAGAAAGCGTATCCCAATGACACACGTCCCTCAGATTTATTGGATGTGGACCGCATGTTCCGTCCAGGCGCTGTGGAGCAGGCGAATGTGAAGTCGGCCTTGGGCGGAGCACCCGTCTACATGTACTTGTTTACTTGGCAATCACCCGTGGCAGATGGCAAATACAAAGCGATTCACTGCGTTGAGCTACCTTTCTGTTTTAACAACATCGCACGTTGCGAGGAGATGACTGGAGGCGGAAAGGACGCATATGTGTTGGCAGATAAAATGAGCCAGGCCTGGATTAACTTTGCCAAAGTGGGCAATCCCAATCACAAGGGATTACCGGTATGGCCAGCGTACAATGCGACGAATACAGCAACGATGCACTTGGACAATACCTGTGTGGTGAAGCCGCAATTGGATAAAGACCTATTTGCTTTGTAATTTTTATCACATTTCGTTTAAATCCCAAACTTCGGTTTGGGATTTTTTTGTTATAAGCAATATTTTCGTTTATTTAACGGTAATGTATTTCAATTACGTACCTTTGGTTATCGGATTTTTTGTGGCATCAATACCCATGAATTTTGAAAAGTAGCTAAACTCCTATTTCTTTGTACTCTTTAAATTTGCCTAATACGCATATTTCGATCTCAATGAGATCTTCGATATAAGACAATAAATTAGAACTAGGATTAAATAAACCCTCCCTGATTTTCGGGGAGGGTTTTTGTATTTTTATCCCTCATACTTCCGTTTTTTACCTGATTGTCTTAATTTTAGCTAAATGAAACAACACAACTTCAGCCCCGGACCGGCGGCACTTCCCGAATCTGTTTTGCAAGAAGCTGCCCAAGGTCTGCTCAATTATAATCAAACCGGATTGTCCGTTGCTGAAATCAGCCATCGTTCTCCCATATTTTTAGCCATCATCGAAGAAGCTACGGCGCTAGTGAAGGAATTATACCAACTAGGCGACCGCTTCGAAGTATTGTGGATGCCGGGCGGGGCATCGGGCCAATTGGCCATTGCGCCCATGAATTTGGTTGCAAAGGATGAGCGTTTCGCTTTTGTAGATACCGGTTTTTGGGCCCAAAGGGCTATAGATGCCGCCGCTGAAATTTGCCAAATACACGTGCTTGCATCATCGTCCAAGTCAACATACGACCATATTCCCAAGGATTGGACATTGCCCAACGACATAAAATATTTGCATGTCGTGTCCAACGAGACGATAGATGGTACCCAATATCATACCTATC
>JACCDI010478530.1_pt1 | contig 23748 bp, 12 predicted proteins | sample 7442791 | NCBI WGS metagenome assembly JACCDI01 (sample SAMN15323434, study PRJNA562643) | freshwater metagenome | isolation source: river surface water | place: USA:Blue River Watershed | collected 2017-08-15
AACAATTCCGGTAAACATGGAGCGATTTCTTTAATTTTGAGGCGCAAAGATATGCGATGACAACATTAGAACACTTAATCGTAGCATTAAGTTTAGCCAAAAAAGCCAAAAGAAAAGATATTAAAGGAAATCCCTTTGTAGGCGCTATTGTTGTAGATGAAAATGGTGCAATTATTGGGTCTGGCTACCACAAAAAATGGGGCGAAAAGCATGCAGAGGTATTTGCTGTAGAAGAAGCGCTTTTAAAAAACGCAGATCTAAGTAACTGCAGTTTATACGTAACCCTCGAGCCCTGCTCGCATCATGGAAAAACGCCCCCTTGCACCGACTTAATTTTAAAGTCAGGTATTAAAAAAGTAATTGTAGGTTCTTTGGATCCCAACCCCAATGTAAGCGGCTTTTCGTTATTACAACAAAAAGGGATTGATATTTCACTACTTGAAACACTAGAAGCAACTACTTTAAATAAAATATTTTTTACCAATCAAAAAAGCTACAAACCTTTTGTACGCCTTAAAATGGCAGCAACATTAGATGGTAAAATTGCCGACTATGCAGGCGCTTCTAAATGGATCACCAACGAAACTAGCAGAGCTTATTTACACACGCATATAAGAACAGAAGTTGACGCTATAGTATCTACTGCTAAAACCGTTATACAAGATCAGGCCACGTTAAATATCAGGATCCCTAATACACCCAGCGCCGAGCTTAACGCTGTAATTATTGATAGAACGGGCGCCATGCTTGAATCTGCGCAATCTTCGCATCCGATATTTTACAATAGAACAGAAACAAAAGTATTTATTGTAACAGCGCCAGGGGCTTATGCTGCGGGCAAACCACTACCTGCAAATACAGAAATTATTGAAACGCCATTTAACACAAATGGTGAAATAGATTTAGATATACTTGGCAAACAACTATTGCAAAAAGGCTTGTATAGTGTTTTAGTGGAAGCGGGCGCAGTATTTAGTTCTTATGTATTATCTAAAAATTGGGTTAATGAACTTGACTATTTTATTGGAAGTAAATTACTTTTAGATGCTAATGCAAAAGCTGGATTGGATATTGCTACAAGCACACCACTGCAAAACGCTGTACCACTTACCTTATTAGAATCTAGGTCTTTTGAAAATGACATGTATTTGCATTACGCTTTAGGAAGCCTATAAAATAGCAGCAGCAGTTAAATATTGCGCTAATTCATTTGCAATTTGGTCATGTTCCTGAACCGAAGGGTGACCATTACAACCAGCATGATACTGCTTTTTAAAAATATAACTATACACATTTTTATCGCCCATTGTAGTATACTTTTTTACAATGGAACTAATGGTTTTTACCATAAAAACTTTAAGGGTAGCATCAGCCATTGGACTTGATAAACAAACAAACTTTGCCTTAGGATATTTACCTCGAAGATCTTTTAAGAACTGAATATAATTTTGAGTAAATAAAGCCGAATCTTGAATGCCATCATTTTGACCCAAACATATAGTCACAATATCTGGCTGGTACTTTTCAAAATTCCATGGCAACTTATTTTCACTCATATTTATTTTATCAAAAACAGCAGGCATGGTTACAGTTAAATTACAACAACTATGCATGAGGCCAATTCCTGACACAGACGACAAATACACTTGTGCATTTAATTTTCTACCCAGTTGCATACCATAACTCATGTAAGCATTGTGCTGATCATACCAAACGCCTTTACCGCAAGGTATTTCAGATTCATCACTGCCGGTTCCACAAGTAATGGAATTGCCAATAGACTCAATTTTAAGAGCATACTTAGTTGAGGACGCCTTTATTGTATTAGCAACAATACCAACAAAAGTTAAGGCGCCAATATTTGCTTCTGTGTTTTTACAAAGCAACAATTGATGCCATTCATTTTTATTTGTAGGCTTTACCCAAATAGTATCTATGCGTTTAGACAACTTGATGCGTTTAGGCTCACCATCAACCACCAGTTCTATGTAATTATGATTGGAACCCCACTTTATTTCGTCTTCAACAATAATACCACAAGAATCGCCACTAAAAGCCCACTCAATACTTACACCAGGCTGCCAGAATGTGGGTCGTAAAGGATTTGAAAAATCTATTCGGCCCATGTAACGTATCGCACTATGTGTAGGCAAATAAACTTGTTGATAGATATTTTTAGTGGCTAATTGTTTTTCAAATAGCATTTTCGGATAGCTGTACAACAGTTTAAAATCGGGTGCAGATATTTGCCCTGGATAAGGCGCATAATAATGCATTTTCTGTGTCGATTTCATAAAGCCTGCATTACGCCATACCAACACATGCGAAACTGGATACTGTTTCAATAGCGGATATAAAGTACCCGTCCACCACTGAGAGTCTGGTATTGCCTCGTAACCCGTTTCGGCAATAGCAGCTATTTTTTGTTTGTCAGAAGCTATTTTAGTTAAAATACTAAGTTGCTGATGCATTACACGTAAAAAAGCAGCACGTCCATCTACTCCTTCATATTGATACCTATCAAAACTTAGTATATCAACTTTATGATCACCAGGATACCTTAGTAAAAAGGATGCTTCGTCATTAAAATCGGCAGTGTTATAAACATAAATTAAATGATGAATATTTTTAACTTTCATCAGATAATCTTGTGTAAAATTCCAAAGTTCAATAAACTGTTCTGGGGTGCAATTGTTTTTTCCCCACCAAAACCAAGTACCCGTTAATTCATGAAAAGGTCTAAATAAAACGGGGATAGGCTCACCAGCAGGCGTTTTTAATGATTGCAAAAAAACAGCCACTTTATCCAGCCACAATCTATACTTATGATGTTGTTGACCACCAGGCAATACAGAAGCTACAGATCCATGTGTAGTGTCCCATGCATTTTTCCCAGTTAGCGGATTGCCTACATGCCAACTAATAGAAGCAATGCTTCCTTTTGCATGCGCAGCCACAATATTTGATCTTATATCATTAAAGGGTACGCCATCTATGTTTTTTGATAAGCCTAATTCAATATTGGCAATATCAAAACCATAAAGGCCCGGGTAATCCTGAACAAGGTCATGTATATCACTTTTTCCTGCAATCCCTCGCCATCCTACGCCATAAGCCATAGCATCTTGATGACCAAAAATGGTATAAGAATCCTTTATTTGAAAAAGATTCTTATACAACTGTTGGGTGGATGAGGTTGCGGCAATGTCCGAACATTGTTGCGCCTGTAAAACGTTTGTGAACGTTACAACGATCAACAAAATCAAACAAAACCGGTAAGTATTGAGCATTGAACTTTAATTAAAAGAGTCCAATATCATCAAAAAATACTTCAAATATTTTACCACTATACTCTTTTAATTCTATAGAAGAGATGGTAGCTGGATTTCCAATGCTTGATAATGGAACTTCTACTTGCGTCCATACGCCTAGCGTTGTAGGAAGTGTTAGTGTATAGGTTACTGTAGAACTACCATTTAAAATAACCCTTATTTTAAATCCTCCAGAATTGGTACTACCATATACAGAAAATTTAATAGCAGAATATCCCGTAGTGCTAATTGCAGGCGCAGCCTTGGTTAATCTAAAGCCACCAAAACCAACGTTATAGTTTGTTTTAACTGAATTGGTTCCTCTAAGCACATTAAGCGTATTGGTTAATGTTGCAGTAGTACTATATGATGTATTAGACCATCCTGTTGTTAAAGCATCTGCATAAATTACATATCCCAAACCATAAGAAATTGGGGCTTTTGTTGTCCCTGATGGTGTTGTTACAAAAAAGTAGCCTCCTGTAATTGTGGAAGGAATGGTAACCTTAATTTGAGTTTTAGAACTTGAAACAATCGCCAAACTTGTGGTATTTAATTTAACACCAGTAACACCTGAAAAGTAATCGCCAGTAAGTGTTACTTCTGTTCCTGCACCGCCAGCTCCTGGAGTAAATGAAGTAATTACTGGGGCCGGTTGTAAAATTTTAAAATTATACACCGCCGTTCCATATTTAGTAGTCACCTTAATTGGGTTGTTAACCGGATCAGGTAAATTAGAAGGGATTTTAACAGTAACAGTTGTATCATCTGAACTAAATAATGAATCGGCAGCAGCTACATTGCTAAATTCTACCTTAAGCGTTGTAGCTAAATTTTGACCTTTAATGATGATCCAATCACCATAAACAACAGAAGAAACTGCCAGAGCCCTATTGTTTAAATCTGTTACCGCATTAATCGTTGGTGGCAATGTGCTTGGCTTAGTAGAATAATCTACATAATTGTCTTTTTTGCAAGAAAACATAAGTAGCATCGAACAAAAAGCAATACAGCCTAGCGTATTTTGCTTTAGTGATTTTAAAATAGTATTCGTATACATAAGATTAAGTTTTATTTGATTTTACCAACCAGGGTTATTAGCAGGTATTAATGTATTTGAGTTAAGTTCACTTTGAGGTATTGGCAATAATAAATTACGTGAGTTTCTCACTTTAGTAATATTATTTTGACCAATGCCTATTTTATTCATTACTTGTAAATAAATACCCCAGCGCATTAAATCGTATCTTCTAATACCTTCAAAAACAAACTCTCTCGCTCTTTCAGCAAGCACAAAACTTCTAAATTCATCTCTAGTTAAATTAGCAGGCGCTGTTTGCGCTTTTGCTCTAGTACGAATTGTATTTAATGCAGTATAAGCCTGAGCAGATGGACCATTGTTGATTTCATTATCTGCTTCAGCAACAATTAAATGCATTTCAGAAAAACGAATCATAGAAAAATGAGCGTCACTTTTGGAAACAGTAGGATCTGCTACGTCACTATATTTGACTGTATATGCACGATCATCGGTAGTTCCGTTATTTGCCCAAGTAGCTCCATTTACAACCTTATAATTATATGCTTGCCATGAAGGATAGAAATATTTTGTTTTAGCAGCATTGTTCATTTCGTAATTGTGTACAACTCCGTTTAACACACGAACATCGGTAGTATCATAATCTTTATAATGGTTATTGGTAAACCACATAGCACCTCTACCAAAGGTTGAAAACGCAGACATATAGTTATGCAGTTCATTTACAAAAAGCGAACCACCTAAAGCCTGTAGCTGCCACATATGTTCTGTTTTATTTCTACCTGCCTTATTCCATAAATCAGTCCAATTGGTATATAAAGAATATTCATTACTCGCTATAACTTCAAGTGCCTTGTCTCTAGCTAAAGTGTAATAATCTTTTGAAGAAATATTTTCATGTCCAGCGACTACCGTTTTTGCATAGGTATACATGGCATTATCTGTGCCACCTCTTACGCTTACATTTCCAGTAGCTGCACCTGACGCCATAGTCATGTATGTTTTTGCCAAGAAACCTTTTGCAACGCCACGTGTAACTCTTCCTACCTCGCCAGCTTTTGGATCTTTTGCTGGCAACAAATTAGTTTCAGCACTTTTAAAATCTGCAATTACTTGCTTGTACACATCTGCAACCGAAGATCTAGCAATACTCGCTGTTGGATCTAAGGATAAAGATTTTAAGCGAATAGGTACGCCACCATATAACTGTACCAATTGAAAATAAGCCCAGCCTCTAAAAAAATAAGCTTCACCTAAAATTCTATTTTTTACTGTAGGATCTATATTGGTATTTATAGCAGCAACATTTTCTAAAACAGTGTTTGCTCTAGCAATTACTGAATAACAACCTACCCATGGACCATCCACACCCCAGTATCCTTGCGGGTTACCAGCACCTGATGTACCCAAAAACCAATCGGCTCCTGACACATGATCGTCATCTAACATGGTTAAATTCCACATAGGCTGCAAATACAAGTCGTAAGTGTATAGGGCACCATACACCGCATTGATTGCTGCTTTAGCATCTGCCTCGTTCTTATAGAAATTTTCTGGAGATAAAAAAGAAAGCGGCTTTTCTTCTAAAACCTTCTGACAAGAGAAGGCTGAAAATATTAATACTGGTAATAAATTTTTCCAGCTATTTAATTTATTAATTTTCATATAATGAGTTTTATAAAAATTTAAAAGTTGCATTTAATCACAAAAGTGTAGGTTCTTGAATTAGGGAAACCTCCTAAGTCTACACCAAACAATGCAGGATTATCACCATAACTATTTATTTCAGGATCAAAGCCAGTATACTTTGTAAAAGTGTACAGGTTGTTTACACCCAAAGAAACTTTAATGGCGTTAATGCCCTTAACCAATTTACCAGGAAGCGTATAGCCAAGATTGATATTCTTGATACGAACAAAACTGCCGTCCTCAATAAATCTTCTAGTAAATGGCAATGTTCTCCAAAACTGTCTAATAGGTTTTGGCGCCAATGCATTAGAATTATCAGCACCTTCTTTCCATGCACCATTAAACATATCTAAAGTCACATTTTTAGAAGTACCAATATTAGCATTCCAAACACTATTCATATTCACAATATCGTTACCCTGAACACCATTAATAAATACACTTAAATCAAAACTCTTGTACTTGAAGTTATTGGTGATACCAAATGTATAATCTGGATTTACATCTCCAATAACTACACGATCAGTAACAGAAATAGAGCTCGGATCGTTATCGAAATTTCTATACTTGACTTCACCAATCATACGTCTTATGATATTTAATGGCTGCCCGTTAAATACCAATGAATTTCTCACTTCAGCCTCATTATCAAAATAACCATCTTCTACGTAACCATATAAAGTTCCAATAGGCAATCCTGCACGTTGAATAAATGGAGCATCACGTGTAGAAATATTACTTGCAAATTGTTCTTTAACATCGCCACCCAATGAAATAATTTTATTTCTATTAAAAGAAATATTGAAATTAGTTTTCCATTGGAAATCTTTTTTATTAATAACAGTTGCATCCATCGCAATTTCTAAACCCTTATTTTCAACCGAACCCGAGTTTCTTAACTGACGCTGAAACCCTGTAGATGCAGGTGTAGTAATGTATTGCAATAAGTCGTTGGTTCGTTTTAAGTAAACATCAACATGCGCATTAATGCGTCCATTAAATAAACCTAAATCCAAACCAGCATTATAAGCATTGGTAGTTTCCCACTTAAGTTGCGCATTAGCTGGACCCGAATACACGTCATCGGCTAATCCGGTTTGTACAGCACCATTAAACGTATAATTGTAAATAGCTAGTTTAGATAAAGAAGCATAAGAGCCAATACCCTGATTACCAGTTTGGCCATAGCTTGCTCTTAATGTTAACTCACTAATGGCATCAATTTTATTGATGAAAGACTCTTTGTGCAATTTCCAAGCAAGACCTGCCGAAGAAAACGCAGCCCACTTATTATCTTTACCAAATTTGCTTGACCCATCATTTCTGTGTGATACAGATAAAATATACTTGTCGGCATAGGTATAATTTAAACGACCTAACACAGACACTAAATTAGATTGATACTTATTGGTTACAATTGGCAAAATTTGTTCTGCCGCTTGTAGGTTTTCATTCATTAAAAGATCATTCGGAAAAGTTTTAGCTTCTGCACGCTTAGAGTTACCCATATTTTGTTCGAATGTCGATGCAGCAGTAGCAGTAAAACTATGATTGTCTACTTTTTTATTATACGTTAGGATACTTTCAGAAACAATACTAGACCAATTATTATCTGATTTTAAACCCCATCCTTTAGAAGCAAATCCTTCAAATACAGTTCTAGGATAATATTGATCCCTTGTATTTGCTCCATAATTAAATCCAATATTTTGTCTGAACTTTAAATTCTTATGTATGGTAGCTTCTAAAAAGTTTGATGAAAAAATATTAGTAGCAGTAACCCTATTTAAAACATCGTTCACATAAATATATGGGTTGGTAATAAAATCATCACCAAGTCCATCATACTCATCTAAAATACTAATGGTAGCAGGGTATGTTAACGCAGAACGAACTACCCCAGCACTTGCAGCATCAGATTTGTCTGTACCAGTTTTAACACCTCTTGTTGTAGAATTCGAAATAGAATTACTTGTACCTATGCGAAAAGTTTTATTGATATTTCTATTTAAATTAAAACTGAGGTTTATTTTTTTATAACCAGAAGTTACAATCACCCCTTCTTGATCTACATAACCAAACGTAAAATTGTGGCTACCAGCATCAGAAGCTCCAGAAACGTTTAGTGTATAGTTTTGAGTGAGTGCTTGTCTAAATATTCTATCCTGCCAATTATTCTTATCATTTTCATAAGCAGAAGGATTAGGGAATAACAAAGAATAATTAGTGCCATCATATTTGTTTGCATTCTGAAACGCTAGGTTTTGAAAATTTGCATACTCCATAGGATTAAGCATTCTCATTTTTTTAGAAACCTCTGCTAAACCCATTGTTACATTTAGCTCAACCTTATCTTTTCCAATCTTACCTTTTCTAGTTGTAATTAACACTACACCATTAGCACCACGAGAACCATAGATAGCCGTAGCAGATGCATCTTTTAAAACATCTATAGACTCAATATCGTTCGGGTTTAAAAAAGCAAGTGCATTGAGTGTTTGTTTTTCATCGCCACCTAAAGATTCTGGCGTTGTACCACTACTACTATTATTGAATGGCACACCATCAATAACGTACAAAGGCTCTGTTCCACCTAAAAATGAATTAGACCCACGAATTCTGATACTAAGACCAGCTCCTGGAGCACCATCGTTTTGAGTAACATTTACACCAGCCAATTTACCTTGCATAGCCTGTAATATATTTCCAGGATTATCACGCATGATTTCTTCGCGGTTAAGTCTTTGTGCGGAACCAGTTAGATCTGATTTTTTAACAGTACCATATCCAATTACAACAACGTCTGCAAGTGCAGAAGCAGTTGATCTTAAAGAAACAGTAACTGAAGTTTTCTTTGAAACATTCACTTCCGATGTTTCCATTCCTACAAATGTTACAACGATAGTAGTAGCACCACTAGGAAGATCAATAGAAAAATTACCCTTGTCATTACTTAACGCAACAACTTTAGAGTTTTTAACGGCTACCGTTGCGCCATTAATTGGAGCGCCGGCTTCGTCCAATACTTTACCGGTAATTTTCTTTGATTGTGCCTGTCCTTCAACAGCGAGGATAGCAAAAAACAAAAGAAAGAAAATGAACATTTTTTTCATATAGCAATGATTTTATCAAATATAAATAATTATTGATGTCAATAATGATTCTATATTATCCGTTTATAGTTGTTAATCGGCCAATGTGATAATTTAATCCATGAAGGGCTATTAGCATTATTAAGCAACATCTTGTATATTTATTTAAAATTAATTCTATGAAATTTTTATCTAGGCTGCTCCTTTTTATAGTAATTATTGCTTTTGGCAGGTCTACAGCCATTAGTCAACCGTTCATCAACGAAATCAAGGCTTTTAGAAGAGCAGATTCTACCTCAATGCCGCCTCAAAATGCCATTTTGCTGATAGGTAGTTCTAGTTTTACCAATTGGAAAGACGTTGCAAAATATTTTCCAGAACACACCATTATCAACAGAGGATTTGGTGGCTCATCGCTACCGCATATGACGATGTACGCAGAAGACATCATCTTCAAATACAACCCTAAACAAATAATTATTTATTGTGGCGAAAACGATTTAACGGGTGGACCTTCCATTACAGCCGATACTATTTTTAATCGTGTAAAAAAACTACACCAACTGATAAGATCGAGGTACAAAAAAGTACCAATCGCTTATATTTCTATGAAACCAAGCCCAAGCAGAGAAAAGTATTTAGAAACCATGCAAAAAGGCAATGCGATGATTAAATCATTTATGGAGCATGAAAAAAGATCTAGCTACATCGATGTATATAGTAGCATGCTTGATGCAAATGGCAAGATCCTTACCCACATATTTTTATCCGACAAACTACACATGAATGCAGAAGGCTATAAAATATGGCAGGGTGTTATAGCGCCTTATTTGGTGAAGTAACTAATACTGCTTTAGGTAACGGAGCATCGCTTCAACAAAATAATAATCGGCATAGGTAAGCGCCATGTCAACTTCTCCCTTTAATGGAAGTGCGCCAACACTATGCTTTAATAAAAAGCCTCCATTGGTACCTTTTGTAGCTAAATACTCGGGGCTAGAAAGGCTCGTTAATATTGTTTCTGAAGCCTTCTTATACTTTTGTTTTAACGGTCCTGTTACATAACCCGATAATTCAATAAATGCAGATGCCATAATAGCTCCTGCCGATGCGTCTCTTAAAGCATTTGGAATATTAGGCGCATCAAAATCCCAATACGGAATACCATCTTTTGGATAGCGTGGATGATTTAAAATAAATGCTGCAATTTTATTGGCTTGCTCCTTGTATTTTTCATCTTTTGTTAACCTGTACATCATGGTGTAGCCATAAACAGCCCAACCTTGTCCTCTAGACCATGCCGAAGAATCGGAATAGCCCTGCCAAGTTGTTTTTTTAAGCAAAGTGCCAGTAGCTAAACTATAATCAAGCACATGGTATGCTGCATTGTCTGGACGAAATTGACGCTCCATCGTAGTGTTGGCATGCGTTCTAGCAATGCTTCCAAAACGTGGATCACCTCCATTGTTACTTACCCAGGTAAGTAATTCTAGATTCATCATATTGTCTACGATAACAGCACACTTGAAATTTTTACTAGAATCCCAAGACTGAATTGATTGAATTTTAGGACGAAACCTACTCGCCAAAGACATAGCGGCAGTGTCAATTATTTTTTTATACTTGTCATTTTTAGTAATACGGTATGCATTACCATAAGAACAATACATCATAAAACCTAAATCGTGATTGCCCGTAAAATGCTTTTCAGGCTCCATTAGGTTAAGGCGCTCTTCTGCAATTTTTTGAATATTTTTGTTTTTACTATAGTCATATAAATACCACAATGTACCCGGAAAAAAACCTGCACACCACCATTTGGTATTACTTGTAACCATTTTACCCGTATTGATATCAAAGTTTTGCGGCATGCGGTCTGCGGCCACATTGCGGTGCAAGATTTGATATTGCTCTACTGCTAATGATAAATTAGTCGCGATTTGTTTTTTTAATACTGCATTGGAATTTGACTGCGCAAATAATCCAATACCCGTGGACATAATTGCTATAACTAATAAAACGCGCTTTCTCATATCTTTGCTTTTATATTTTTAATTTTCTGGAACGATATTAAATTGATACTTTCCTTTATTAGTAATACGCTTGTCTTTAAGTATCATTCTGTAAATGGTATTACCCCATACTTTAGAAAGCCTTGTATCATCAACTGTTACAGGCTCAAATTGAACATCAAACGTTTTGGAATCATACATAAATAATGCACTGCTAGACTCGTTGGTGAATTTGATTTTTCCGGGCTCTATAACAACTGGCTTAGTAGCACATAAAAAATTAAGCTGATTGGCCTGCATTGCTTGCTGCAACACATAATTTTCCGAAATGGTTAGTGTACCCGTTTTTGATAATTGATATTGTAAAGTCCACTGATCTACACCAGCCTCTTTTTCGTAAGCGCCAGCAATATCTAGTTTTAATGATTTGGCTAGCGAATCAAATACCACATTTTTGGAACGAAACTCTTTGCCATCTTTTTGTGCAAACCCATTAGGCATAGGCAGATTATGGAAATTACTTTGCATGGTCCAAATAGAATAACGCTGGGCACTAAATGTAAATTTGGTGTACGTTCCCACCCCTGCATCTATCAACAAAGGTTTGTTTTTTACATAATAAACAAATGATCCCACATCATTGTGGTTATGACTTTCTGCATTATAGCCACCTTTTGCTGCAAAAAATACAGAATCGGAACGCATATAACAAAACTCTGTTTGTGGATACCAAGTATGTGCAGCATTTGAAAGCGCTGGCTTAGTAACTGCAAGTTCATTTTTAGACCACAAATGTTCGAGGGTTCTAAATGCATCTCTATCATGAATATTTTTTTCGGGACCACGGGTACTTAAATAAGCACCAAAGCTTTTTAGCTCGGCACTATTAACTGCTTTACCATAACGGTATACGAATGAAGCCTCACCCCCTCCTTGCGCAGACGCATCTGCAAAATTAACAACCCAGCCATCGCCAATATAAGAGCGGGAAATATACTCCCCCATTGATTTGATTTTAGCCGAAGAAAAAATATCGATTTTTCCGCCTGTTGCATACGCAAGAATTTGCAAGTAGTCGTACATTTTTCCTGCAGCATGTCCCCAATAAGATGGACCTTCTTCACAAGCGCCATCGTCTTTGGTATAGTCGATAAATTTATCTACCGAAGACATGGTTTTATAAACAGCATCTGTTAAGCGCTGCTTGTCCTCTTCCATAAGTAAAAAAGCACTAAGTACATTAAAATTACACCATGGATTCCAGTTGTTTACCATACGTTCAGGCCCACCAGTTAAGGCTTGCCACCAATAATCACTACGTTCTAGGTAAGGATCTAAAATGCGGTGTTTAACTTCTTTTCTAACTCTAGACGCGATTACTGGATCCACTTTGTCAAATTCTGGTGCTAAAAAATGATGAATCCAAGAAAGCATAGACCCAATATCACCAGACGTTAAATCAATAATTACTTCTGATTCGTTTGGTAATGATCTTTTTGTTTTTTGTACAGGTTGATGTGCCGATAAAACCCATGTGCGCATATCACAAGTATGCCAAACACCATTTATAATTTGATCTAAAAACCGTCCCTTACCTTCTGCCATTTCAGCTAAAAACAAATGCATTAATGCTTCATTATTTTTATTAAATGGGATTTCCATAACGGTTCTAGCACCTGTTCTTTCGTAGGCTAAATAATTGGTAGCGGTAACCACCTTCCATTCGTATGCTAAATAAGCCTCGCCCTTTTTAATGATCTCCTCTTTACTTTTTCCTATCAAGGCATCCCAGCCATCTCTATTGTTATAGCTAGGATACGAAACCCATTTTTGTTTGGGCAATAAATATTGACCTACCGCTTCTTTATTTGCAGCTGATACCAACATATTACGCTGCGCAGTAACACTGCCTGTAATAGAAAAATACAATATCAGAAATAAAACGCTAACAAGTTTAAATGGCTTCATTGTTTATATTTAAATTATTTAGGCCAATATAAAAATCCACTAGCCTTACTATTATACCTTGTTGCAGACCCATTAATTGCTTTTATATAAGTTGCTACTTCTGGAAAAGTAAACAATAATTCTTCTAATACGTACATAGAAGAACCCGGAACATACGGTTTGTTATAGTCCGCTCTGGTTTTATCGGGCGCATAATTGGTATTTACAAATTCGATATGAACATTGTTGGTAGGGTCAATTAAAAACGGCTTCCAATAATCTACCATATGCTGCACGGTAACATTTATTGTGTTCTTTTTTTCTTTAAATGTTTTTAATGATGCGGCCCCCTCAAATAATAATTTAGCCCTTAAAATGCGGGCATAAAAAGCAAGGTTATACGCATGATATGCAAAAGCATCTCTATTTACCAAGTCTTCGGACTTACCTCCAGCAAAAAGGTTAACGTTCAATAATGTATTGTATGCATTGTCTGCATAATCTATGGTTGACTTATTTTCTAAGATATAACCAAAAAAATAAAGCAAATTTAAGCGAATGGTTTCCCAGTTATTAACACGTGCAGGGTATACCTGATAAGCATTTGCTCTTACCGTAATCCAATTGTCTACTTTGGCTTTATCGGCAGCAGCCATCCTACTTCTAACCGCAGAATATGCTTCATAAAAACCAAAATAAGAAGTTTCGTTGGGCGTATGCACTGGATTTGCAACTTTATTGCCTGCATTAACCCAAGCTAAAAGCGTACTTACTACTTTATCAAAATATGGTTTAGCCTCGGTTGGTTTAGTCTCATAAGTATACAACCACCTCAATGCTAAAATTTTACAACTATTGGCTTGCGCAGAAATATCATTGAAATTATCTGAACTTACTTCGAGGTAAGGTAATGGCGTTTTACTTAAATTATTCAACGCAGGTTGCATAATAATAGACTCCAATGCAGCCGCCATTTCTGTGTTGGTGAGCGCTTGCGTTCTAATATATGCAAGTGTTAAAGAATCCACCATTAAATTAACAGGAAACCTATTATCAATCACCGTTGGTGTAGTAGGATTGGTTGGATTGGTAGGCGTTGTTGGGTTGGTAGGGCTTGTTCCACCACTACCACTTTGTTTTGAACAACCTGCAAACACCAATGCTACAAATAAAATCCAAATTCGAACTTGCTTAAAAAATGGGTACATGAGAAATTTTATAATACCCCTGTGCGGCGGAGCCGCACAGGGGTATATGATTAGTTAGGCCATCCAGGATTCTGAACGAGCTTAGGATTAATTTGAATTTCGGCTTGAGGTATTGGCCATGTGTAAAAATGATCGCCACCCCATGTGTAGTTTGCAATGTTTTGTCCCCACACACTTCTATAACCATTGGCACCGCCAAATTTCGTATCCTTCCAAGTTTTCCAGCGTAATTCGTCAAAATAGTTAACGCCTTCGTTGATAAATTCAATTCTTCTTTCATTTCTAATACGGTCACGCATATTAGATTGATTGGCAACATAGGTAGGCTTAGTAGCATCTGAACTTTGTAAAGGTGCGATGCCAGCACGTGCACGAACTAAATTTACTTTTTGAATAGCGCCAGCAATGTCATTTGACTCGGTAAGTGCTTCTGCCCAGTTTAATAATACATCAGCAAATCTAATAATTGGAAAATCGATAGGGCCATAAGCTCTATTTAAGAGCTCCGCGTTTCCTTCATACACAAACTTTCTGTGTAGGTAAAAGAATTCTGCTTGGGTATCTGTTCTTAAATCTCCGTTTGTTGCAGCTTCTGCACGGTAAGGAAATCTACTTGTAACCGATGCAGGTAAATTACTAAACACCCCATTATATGTAGAATATGGCGTGATCACCGAAGCAGCTAAACGAGGATCTCTATTTTCAAACGCTTTTTTAATTCTTGCCTCATTACCAACTGCTAAATATTTAGTCATATCGGCACCCAAATTTTGTCTAGCTGTTCTTTCGGCTGCTGAAAGATTGTCACGCATAAAATATACTTGACGCGCTCTTACAGTCATAGCGTTATAACCAGGAATAATATCATCCCAGTTAAATTTAGTACCATCAACGTTTTCAAATAAATCAACGCCGTTTGGAGATACTAAATAGGTATTCCAGTTAGAACCAAATGCAGATCTCGTCCCACAAAAAAACTGTGTTGTAGAACCAAGGTTTACAATACCCGTATTTTGAAGCGAGAAAATCATTTCATCTGCTTGCTCATTGATTTCTTTAAATAGATTTTTATAATCAGCAAATAAAGTGTGACCAGCTGTTTGCACTTGTGAAAAATCACTGGCTGCTTCTGTCCATTTATTCATATACAAATACACTTTACCGCGGAGTGCATATGCTGCGGCCTTTGTAGCTCTACCAAAATTGGCGTTGCCCTTTGCATATTTATTAGGCAAATTGGCTTCAGCAATCGCTTCACTTAAATCCTTAATAACCAAATTCCATACTTCCTGCTCTGTAGATCTTGCTCTTGTAAACTCATTGTATTTTAAAGGCTCGGTGTAAATAGGCACACCTTTCCAAACTTGATTAAGTCTATAATAAAAATAAGCACGTAAGAATTTTGATTCGGCCAATAATCTTCCTTTTTTAGCATCCGACGAAGGAGATTTTGTAGGAATATTGGCAATTGCATTATTAGCACGAATCACACCTTCATAAAAGTTTCTCCAGTTACTGCTAAAAAGAGAATTACTTGGTGTAATTGTGCCGAGTAAAAACGCATCGGTTCCATCACGTTGCATGGTACCAAAGGCGTAACGGTCATACTGATAAAGCTCTAGTCCAGAAGCAGATCCTGTATTTTGGCCTAGGCGCAATGCTTCATAAATTGAATTAACACCGAGATCAGTTAAGTTATCGGTAGTCCACATATTTTCACTACTAAGTTGATCATATGGAGTGGTATCCAAAAGATCCTTCTGACAACCGGTAAATACCAAGATGATCAGCGTGAAGAAAAGGGAAATCTTTCTCATATTTTTCATATAGGTTGTTATTAGAAGGTTACATTAATACCTAAAGCAAATTGCTTCATGGTTGGATAATTAAAACCGGCACCAATTTCTGGATCTAATCCAGGAAACTTAGTGAACATTAATAAATTTTCGCCAGAGAAGAAAACTCTTGCTCTTTGAAGTGATAATTTTTGAGCTAATTTTTCTGAAATATTATAACCCAATTGTAAATTTCTAAGCTTCACCCAAGATGCGTCATACAACCACCAATCACTTGCTACGGCCGCATTTTGACCGTCTGCAACACGTAAACGAACATAACTTCCATTGATGTTATTACGTGGATCGGCAGGGTTAGCTTCGTTATAATAATAACGGTCTGTTGCAACATTTGAAGAAATTGCATTACCCCAAACAACAGATGAACTATTAAATCCATTCTGAATAAAACTAAACTTATGTCCTGCAGCGCCAGAAAAAACCAAGGAAAGATCAAAGTTTTTCCAAGAAAACTCTGTGTTAAAACCAAATACATATTTTGGTAAGGCTGAAGCACCATTAAATTCTCTATCAAAAGAATTACCATAATCACCATCCCCATTTAAATCAGAATAAATTAAATCACCGTACCAAATAGCATCTTTACGGATTGCATTTCCTGGTCTTAATTTATATCCAGCAGTTAACATTGCTTGCGCCCACTTTAAATCATCAGGCGTTCTTAACATGCCGTCTTTAGGGCCGCCGCCAATATTTACAGTACCATCTGCATTAAAATAAGTTCCTGTACCACGATATACTTTATATATATAGTGCTCGTTAATCATTTTTGTTTCCAACGCACCACTATTATAAACCGCACTTAAATTAGATTGATATACCCTTGCACCAGCAGCGTCAGTTGTCCAACCTTCTTTAAGTTGTCCCAAAAAGCTTGTTACTTCATTTTTAGTGTAAGAGAAGTTTGCAGAAACCGAATATTTAAAATTGCCTACCGAACCCTTGGTTCCAATTGTAAATTCAAAACCTTGGTTTTGAACACCAGCTAAGTTAACTGTTGGTGCAGATGCAATACCAGCAGTCATTGGAATGGTTACAGCAGAAAGAATGCCATTGGTATTTCTTCTAAACACATCAAATTCGATCGTCAATTTATTTTTAAATAAACTTGCATCAAATCCAATGTCTTTAATATTGGTTGCTTCCCACATTAAAGAAGGATTTGAATATCGACCAACCGCAAGACCCGATACTTGAACATTGTTAAATGAATACAAACGGGTTGCATAGGTAGCTTGCCAATCATACAATCCAGAAGCATACGCACCTAACTCACCCCAAGAAGCGCGTAGTTTTAAATTATTAATCCATGAAATATTTTTCATGAATTTTTCGTCAGAAATTCTCCATCCGGCAGAAGCTGATGGAAAATAACCATATCTACTTGTTGGAGAAAAACGAGAAACACCATCATACCTTAAATTAGCTTCTAATAAATACTTCCCTTTGTATGCATAGTTTGCACGGCCAAATAATGATCGGATAGCCCAATCACTTTCTGTACCTGATGTGCTGGTAGGATTTAACACAGTACTAGGCACATACAAATCGTAGTCAATCATACCTTGTTTGGTAGCAGAAAAATTATAAATATTGTAATACAATTCGTTATATCCACCAAAAACAGAAACTTCATGGTCTTTAGCGATGGTAGTGTTGTACCTCAATACCATATCAAGTGTTGTCTGATAGTTTTTATCATAACTATACGTAGATGATAAATTTGCTGGAGCAGGTAAGAAAGTCATTTGCGTATTGGTTGCGAAATTCCAACGCTCTGCAGCATTAGGATTGGTACGAACGCGATATTCATTTTGTCTCATTTGGTAATTGAAACGCGTTTCAAAAGACAACCCTTTTAAAATATTAAGGTTTGCATAAATCGTAGAATTAAACCTTGAAGTTTGATCTTTTCCTGATTTATTATTTAAAAAAGAAAATACATTATTGGATTGTTGATTTTCCTCGGCAATTTGAGCAAATCCGTATTTGCCTTGATACTTAGGAACTATGCCTGGCGTACTAGCACGCACATAAGTAAACGCATCAGATACGTTTCCTAACGCATCATTTTGGAATAAACCAAAAGTTTGATTTCCTATGGTTAAAAACTTAGTGATTTTTGATTCAATGTTAGAGCGGAATTGATAACGCTTACTCCAAGTATTTTCAATCGTCCCCTGATTCTCTAAATAACCTACAGAAAACAAGTATGTTGTTTTATCAGAACCACCATTAATAGAAATGTTGTGGTTTTGAACCAATCGACGAGAAAAAAATGCTGCAACCCAATCCGTGTTTGGATATGCAACATAGTTAGGCACCCCTGTTGGCGTTAACTGATTTGGAATTTTACTAGTAGAGTCCCAAGCTGCAATTGTTGCAGGGCTATACTTAGCAGCTTGATTTAAATTGGTATGCGCCTCATTGGTTAAACGCATATGCTCTGCATAATTGCTTACTAATTTTGGAACATTCATTGGAGTAGTTGTAGAAAATATCGCACTATAATTAAATGATAATTTATTTCGCGTACCTTTTTTAGTAGTTACTAGAATAACACCGTTACCTGCTTGAGATCCATAAATTGAAGCAGAAGCCGCATCTTTAAGAACTGTTACAGATTGAACGTCTTGAGGATTCACTGCATCTAAAGCACCAATTACACCATCAATGATAATTAAAGGACTAGATCCACTTAAAGTACCTCTGCCCCTAACTATAATATTAGCACCATCAGATCCGGGTTGACCAGAGCCTTGCGTAACAGATACCCCACTTAAAAGTCCAGAAAGTGAAGTTGACAAATTTGTAATAGGTCTGTCATCAATTTCTTTAGCGGTAATCATGGCTACTGAACCTGTTAAGTTTACTTTTTTCTGGGTTGCATAACCTACAACAACAACGCCTTCTAAATTTTCCTCTGAAGCAGTTAAACTTAGTTGAATAGATGTTTGGTTCGCTAGAAAAGTAACTTCTTGGGTTACAAATCCAACATAAGAAACGGCAATTTTGTCGCCAACTTTGGCAGCAATTGAAAAAGTACCGTTTGCATCGGTTTGAGTAGCGGCTTTACTGTTTTTGTTTACAACAGCAGCCCCAGCAATTCCTTTTCCATCTCTAGAAGAGGTAATAGTACCCTTAACCTGTGTTTGTGCCGAAGCAGCAAAGGTTAACAGCACTAAAGCAATGCTGGTCATTGCAATCTTGAGTTTCTTGGTCAACATAATCAGTTGTTTAAAGTTCATATGGCTTGGCATAATGCTTACGCCTAAATTAATGCACTAATATCCTGTTTCATGGCCAAAGAGAAGGGGGAAAATCTTATCTTTTTAGGGTGAAAATCTTAAAGATTATTAAAAAAATAGCTAAACTGTTATCAAACACCATAAATTCGGGATACAATAGCGGCTATGTGGAAATTTGTAAGATTTAGGCTGATTTTGCTTGTTTTGGGGTCATTTTTGGCGTTTTTTGGCAAAAATTATGGTCAAAATCGTCTTTTTCATAAAATAACGGTAGAAGACGGCCTCTCTCAAAGCTCGGTTTTGAGTTTTGCCCAAGACAAAAAAGGCTTTATGTGGATTGGAACCAGTTCGGGCCTTAACAGGTACGATAGCAGGAGCTTTACCATTCTCAAACAGCAATCGGGAAACCCCAATAGCATTTCAGGTAATAATATCTCATGCTTATTGTCAGATTCCAAAGACCGTTTATGGGCAGGAACTACCAATAACCTCAACTTATACAACCGATTAACGGGCCAATTCAAACACTTTTTACTCTTACCAAACAACCATACGGGTCAAAACAACAACCTAATTAGGTGTATCTACGAAGACCAACAACACCAAATTTGGGTTGGAACGCAAAAAGGGCTCTTTGTTTTAAAAGACAGCCCAAATGCCTCCTTTAAAGAGTTTAAACTGAACAAAAAGGGGAACGCATCCGTTGCCCCAGATGTAAGAACGATTGTTGAAGATTTTAGAGGCGACCTTTGGATTGGTACCACCGATAAAATTGTTCGTGTTAGCAATAACTTTTCTGATCAGCTTGTTAAAGAATATGACATTGTTGCTACTGGCAAATCGGTTGAAGATTTGATTCCAACAAGTCTTGCAGAAGATGAAAATCATACCATTTGGCTAGGCACTATGGGTTCTGGTGTTTTACGCTGCACCGAAGGTGCCCAAAAATTTGAAGTTGTTGCAAATGCCTCCATGACAGCATCAAAACTACCTCATGATTATGTTAGAAAAATTCATGCCAATCAAAGAGGGGAAATATGGATTGGAACACAACAAGGACTTTGTGAAATGAATATTTTAACTGGTCAAATTACAACACATCAACACGCTCCAGCAGCAAAATACAGTCTTTCACAAAATTCTATATACGACATCTTTACAGACCAATCCGGCAATTTATGGGTGGGCACTTATTATGGTGGCGTCAATATCTCTTACGCAAAAAATACACCATTTACAGTGGTGCAGGCCACAGGTAAGCCAGAAGGCCTTGGTAGCAATGTGGTAAGTTCTATTTATAACGAAAGTGGCAAAGGATTATGGATTGGAACGGATGCAGGAGGCATTAGTTTTAAAAACAATTCAACAGGAAACTATCAGCATTACAGGTTCAGTGTTTCAGACCCAAATTCGTTGGGCTCTAATTTAGTTAAATGTATTTTTAAAGACAGTGATGACAATATTTGGGTGGGCACACATGGCGGTGGATTAAATTTACTCAATCAAAAAAGGACAGGCTTTACAAGATTCAAAAAAAATAATAACAACACTGGTTCTGTTAACAGCAACGACATCATGTCTATCGCTGAAGACGCTTCTGGGAAACTATGGCTTGCCACAGAAAACAATGGACTTAGTTGCTTAGATAAAAAAACAAAAAACATAATTTCATTTCACCCAGATTCGAGTGGTGAAAGAAATTTACCATCAAAATTTTTAAGATCACTACTCATAGATCGAACAGGTAATATATGGGTAGCCTCAGAAATTGGTCTTCTTTATAAAAAATTAGGAGACACTCATTTTAACCCTTATACCTATACATTTAAAGATGGTGCACGCATCCCAGAAGGTGAACCCGTAAGAACCCTATACGAAGATTCAAGAAAAAAAATATGGATTGGAACAGCCACACAGGGCATTTATACTTTACAGCCTGGAAATAATAATTTAATACATCATTCGGTTAAAAGTGGCCTTCCTAGTAATAATATTAAAGGGATGATTGAAGATTTGGAAGGCAATATGTGGATCACTACAGATAATGGCCTTTGCAAATTTGACCAACAATCAAATTCGTTTATTGCTTTTAATGTATATGATGGCTTACCTGGAAATGACTTTACTAGCAACTCGTTTTTTAGAAACAAAGAGGGTAAACTTTACGTTGGTAGCCTTAATGGGCTCATTCAATTTGATCCAAAAACAATAGAAAAAAACGATGAAAAAAATAATATCGCTTTTATATCCTTAAAAGTATGTGGCGAACAAATAAACCCTACTACACACCCAGATATTATAAAAGGCAATATCAGTGAAATAGATCAAATTAATCTATCACACGATGACAATGTATTTACCATAGAGTTTAGTTTATTAAATTTCATAAAACCCAACAAAAATCAATACCTGTATAAATTAGAGGGCTTTGAGTCTGATTGGAAATTTACCAACACTGGTTCTGTAACGTACACCAATTTGCCCTCAGGAACCTATAATTTGTTGGTAAAAGCAGCCAATAATGATGGTATTTGGAATGAACAATACAGCGCTATCACTATTGTAGTAAGCCCTCCGTTTTGGAATACCTGGTGGGCATATATAATTTACTTATTGCTAAGCGGATCGGCAATCCTTTTTGTAATCCGCTATTTTTGGATGCGAGAAAAATATAGACAACAACAATTATTGCAACAATATAAAATTGATTTTTTTACCAATATTTCCCATGAAATAAGAACACAATTAACGTTGATTGCCACTCCATTAAAAGCAATAACGCAAAATGAATTACCAGAAGGAATGCGTAAAACACAATTATCCAATGTACAAAAACATACCCAAAAATTAACAGACCTTGTAAACGAAATGCTTGATTTTAGAAAAGCAGAAACTGGTACCATGAGTTTACAATTAGCGCCTATCCAATTGGGCGAGTTTATTTCAGATATAGCAGATCAGTACCAATCCATTGCCGCAGAAAAAGGAATACAATTACAATACAACATCAAAGAGTTAGACCTTCAAGTAAAAGTAGATAGCTTACAAATTTCAAAAGTGATCAATAATTTATTGAGTAACGCTATTAAATTTACTGATCAAGGAAATACAGTTGGCGTAGAACTAAAACTTAAGGAAACCGATGCTATCATTAGAGTGTGGGATAATGGTATTGGCATAGATCCAAAATATTTTAGCAACCTTTTTAATAATTTTTTTCAAGTTAATGATGAAAGATCAAAAAATACAGGATACGGTATTGGGCTTGCATTATCTAAAAGTATTGTTGAATTACATGGAGGTACTATAGAAGTGTCTAGCAAGGTTAGAAAAGCTGGACATGGTGGTTTTACGGTATTTACCATTAAACTACCTGCACATTCAACCCAAAATGTAAGCGGAGTAACACATAAAGAAAAACCAGTTGTTTTGATTGTGGAAGACAATAACGATCTCCGAAAATTTATGGTTGATGCACTAGAAAAAAATTACACTATTATAGAAGCGAGCGACGGAAAAGAAGGGCTAGATATAGCCATCGAATCCATTCCAGACCTGATTATTTCCGATATTATGATGCCCGTAATGGATGGCCTTGACCTTTGCGCATCCATTAAAAAAGGCAAAAACACGTCACATATTCCTATTATACTACTCACTGCAAAAGCAACCATTGACGATCAAATTAAGGGCTTAGAATACAAGGCCGACGCATACATTACAAAGCCATTTGACTTAAGACTATTGTTGACCCAAATTAATAATTTATTACACAACCGTTCTTTACTACAAGAAATATATAGGACTCATTATTTACAAGTTGATACAACAAACAACGAAAACACCGCTGTGGTTGAAACAGATCCGTTTTTGCAAAAAATGGTAGACCAAATACAACTTGAATTAGAGAATACCGAATTTTCTGTGGCAGCACTCGCAAAAAAGATGGCCGTTAGTCAACCAGTTTTATATAGAAAAGTGCATGCACTAACCGGCTTATCAGTAAATGAATTTATTAAGTCGTTACGCATGAAAAAAGCTGGCGAACTGTTAAGTAGTAAGGCGCACAATGTTTCTGAAGTAGCTTATATGGTAGGATTTGCAGACAGGAAATATTTTAGTAAAGAGTTTAAAAAACATTTTGGCAAAAACCCTTCTGACTACCAATAACCATCCATTAAAAATGAATTGGCATAAACTTCGAATTCCTACCTAATCTTAATGCAGGCGTTGGCACTTTAATATAATTGAGCACGTGCGCAAGGCTTTGCCAGAAAGGCTTTTTAGGAAGCAAGCCCTTAAAATCGATATCTGGGGCCAAATAAAATTCATACCCACCTTTACCC
>JACCDI011004130.1_pt1 | contig 23735 bp, 22 predicted proteins | sample 7442791 | NCBI WGS metagenome assembly JACCDI01 (sample SAMN15323434, study PRJNA562643) | freshwater metagenome | isolation source: river surface water | place: USA:Blue River Watershed | collected 2017-08-15
ATACAAAAAATAGAACCATGTGATGAGATATTCAAAATAGATGAAAAATTTAGTGCAGAAGACTACTTTAAATATAGTTTAGGTGTATTCCATGTACACGCAGCTGAACCAATAGAAGTAAAATTGAAATTTAACAGACACTTAATACCTCTAATATCTGAAACTAAGATTCATCCATCAATGGAGATTATCTCTAAGACAGAAGAAGAAATGATAGTAACATTTACTGTTTACAAAACAATTGAGCTTATAAATAAAATATTAAGCTATGGTGCTAATGCAGAGGTGTTAAGTCCAAAAAAACTTAGAGATGAAATCATTGGTATTATTGATGAAACTAAAATTCTTTATTCTAAATAATTAAATATGGGAACAGAAATTATTAGGTATATACCGAAAGACTTTAAAAAGGCTTTTTTAATTCCTCACTTAAATAACCTTATCCGAAAAGGGAAAAAGATAGGGTTAGAGGATTACATGAAATTCATAACTGAATTTGAGATTCATTGTGAGAGTTCTTTAATTGACCTATTTAACAAGTTGAATATCCAGTCAAGTGTGAAAACTGACAGGTATTCATTACCCTATAAAGAGGAAATTATCATATCAATTGATGGTGCAAGTAATCTAGACTATGCATTTACGTTAAGTAATATTACACGTGAAATACTAAAGGAACTTTTAGATAAGAATGTTTATAAACTTAGATTCTATCTTACAGTTGATGCTATAATAGAAAATGATACAGAAGAAAGACATTTCTTTGGAAGGGTAATTTATAAATTTAGATACGTTAAACATTAAAATTTAAATATATGCCAATAGATATTACACATTTAAATGCCTTTATTGGAACAATTCCTCAGTTTCAAAATCAAGGTTCATTTGGTCACAATCCAACAAATTTCTTAAATGGTATTGTTAATCGAATTGGGGTTCATAATACTAGTCTAAGTTTAATTCAAATACAAAATACCTTGCCAAATCAAATTTTAAGTAGAAATCAGGTATTTGCAATTTGTAATAACAATGCATTTACACTTGCTTACAAAGTTGTTTGTGTATTTGCATGGGGTGGTATGAGGCAATCTACTACAGGATCAGATTTGTTTTTTACAAATTGGAATAACTATGAAACAGAATTAGATCAAATTATTCAAAATTTTCAAGCCAATGTTTATACTAGAAGTTGGGCATATGAAAAATTGAAACGAATAAATATGAAAGGTTGTAGACCAGCATATTATACAAAATTACTTTTCTTCTTTGGAAATGGGAATACATACATAATGGATCAATGGACAGCAAAATCGATTGAACTTTTATGGGACATAAATGATAGGATTGAAATTGTTTTTGATAACGGAGGTAATTATGTTCAAGCAAATAATCATTCAGGCCTTTATGAAGAATTTTGTAATAGAGTAGAAATGTTGACTTTGACTGTAAACAACCAATTAAATTCAAATTATACTCCAACACAAATAGAAGAGATGATCTTTTCAAATGGTGCAAATTTGGGACAAATTGTAGGTGCTTGGAGAGCTTATGTTCATGCAAATTGGTAAAAATATTTATATGAGAAATAAAATTATAGAACAAATAACTAAAGCCTTAGAATCGAGAAATTCCTTTTTTCTTAGAGAAATATCTATTCAAATTTATCTTGCAGATTATTTTATAAAAACTAATCTTTATGATAATGTATTTGTAGAGTATCATATTCCTAACAAACTAATTCCAAGCTATCCATGGAGCGGAAAAATTGACATTGATATAGTTCTTGAAAAAAATGGAAAATATTTTCCTGTTGAAATTAAATATAAAACCAAAGATCAAATTTTACCATTAAAGATTTTTGGTCAAGATGAAAATATATCACTAGGTGATCAAGTTGCTCATAATAACGGTTGTTATGATTTTTGGAAAGATGTAAAAAGAATTGAGATGTGTGAAGAATTATTTACAAATGTAGAAAGAGGTATAGTTTTATTTATGAGTAATGATCCAACTTATCAAATACCACCAAGTAAAGCAGATTTTGAATATGCTCAATTTTCAACTCATCAAGGAAGATATATACCTGGAAATTCTTTATTGAGTTGGAATAAAAAGATAAAGAATTATGAGCCTAAAAATAAAAATAAGAATAGAGACATTTCAATATTATTAAAATATGATTATACTATTGATTGGATTCCTTTAAAAAATATACCTGAGCATTATTATATATTGCTTTAGTATAGTCTAACTATCCCGGCCAGGTTCTCTGCCCGGTTTTCACGTAAACCGTGTTAAAAGAGGTGAAATATGAGAAATATGAATCTATTTCATTCTTGTATCCTATTGATTATCAATAAAAGAAAAGGTATGTAATACCACTAGAAACCCTCATAATCAGGGGGTCCCAGGATCATGCCCTGGTGGGCCCACTCCTTGATAATCAAGCAGTTACAAGCAAGTTTTCATCGACTTTTTGTAGCTGCTTTTTTCATTTGCACCACAATTTGCACCACATCTCTTTTGCTGAAACGTGCGGAAACATTGGGAGTGGTGTTTTTTATTTTTAGTCTAGGTTTTTGAATTTTTAGAGAAAAAATAGTGGTGAATGGATGGAATTGTTGGAGCCTGAATAAATTATATTTAAATTATACATTTGATTACCCTATAGAATTATTTTTGTATCCCTTTTGCATTAATGTAAATTAAATTGAGAACCAAATTTAGATTATGAAATTAAGACAGTTATTACTTTTGACTTCCACGCTATTATTATTAATTGTTACCAATTTAGATTCTGCAAAAGCCTCAAACCGTGAATTCTTTTTTGAAAAAGAAATAATTAAAAAAAACATAAAGCACTTTCAAAATGAAGAAGTTTATGTTTGTAATGGTTCATACTCAATCGCATATCATAGCAGAACAAATTGCAGGGGATTAAATAATTGTAAAAGTTCAGTTACATCTGTAAGTGAGTCATATGCTGAATCAGTATTAAAGAGACGACCGTGTTGTATATGCTGGAAAACAGATGGAGGTTGTAGAACTGACGAATCTGATTATTTGATTAGAAGTTTGAATATTGAACCTCCTAATATTGAACCTCCTAATAAATATAACCCATATATACAGCAAAATCCAGTTAATGCAATGGTAACTGTTGGGATGTATTTGCAAAAAAAATATGACACAAGAAAAGATTGGATTCAATTTAGAATAAATGGACTTGTTGATTTGATTAACACTCTTTTTACACAAGAAAATCTACCTAATTGTACAAATTGTGTTTTTATTAGTATTAGGGAAAATAGAGCAAAAGATATTAGCGACTATGCTAAAAAACTTGCATATGCAGACTTTTCAAATGATTATACATTTTCAACCATACAAAATAGCTTTAATACAATAGAATCGTCTATTTATAGTACATATAGTTTTTTCTTACATAATGACGCCAAATAAATGGAAAAGGTGTAAATATTATTGTTGTAAAAAACTTTCATATAATGTTTTAGGTCCAAAATATAGTATTAAACATCCTGATTGAAGATAAACTAAAGTGATTGGTTGTTCGTACTAATTAAATCGCTTTTCTAAATCTATTGGTTGTTTACTTGAATCTAAAAGTTTCATTGTAAAAAGTGTTGCATTAATTTCAAAAGGTTTATCCCTAACCCACATTTGTTGCTTACTATAAGTTGTTTCATCAAATTTTGTAGTGCCACCAATTGGACATTCCCCACCTGATATTACTTGCATCAAGTAAAATGTAGGATTATTAGTTCCTCCTTTTAGTATAACCACATATTGCTCACTATTGCCTTTATTGTAAACTGCTTGAATATATCCATCATTTAATTCTTTTTGATTTGATTTAACAACAGTTCCTCGTTTATCTAATTCCCTCAATTTATCCTTATGCACTTGCCTACCCTTTATCATTTCTGATAATAGTCCACACATTTTGTAATTAATTGTTTTTTCAAGAGTTAAATTAAGATCTGATAAAATTTCGTTAACCTCTTTTTCAGTTAGATTATAAGATTTAAGACATTCGGAAACTAACAATTGTCCATTGTCATTATTTGGACAACCATTATATCTTTCATATCCATATTCTTCTGGGCAGTCATCTTTATCATCCGGAATCTGATCTTCATCTGAATCAGGACATCCATTAAATTTCTCTAAACCAGATTTATCAGGACAATCATCTTCAGAATCTGGGATACCATCATCATCAGAATCTGGACAACCATGAAATTCTACCAATCCATATACATCAGGACAATGATCATCTTTATCATTAACCTTATCTCCATCAGTGTCATTATTACATGAAACTAATACAGTGAATACTATTATTAATAAATAATAATTTTTCATAATTGAACTGGTCTAAATAAAATTTTAATTTCAGGTTCATAATTATTTAAACTTTTCTTCAGATATATAAATTGTATAATTTGTATATTAAACTGAATGAACCAATAATTTTATAGAGATTAGGCCATTGATTTTAAATCAGATATTGTTGAAATTTGTATCTCATGTTAAATAATATGTTACTGTATTTTAAAATACAGTAACATATTATAATTCAAATTACTTATGTTGATAGCAATACCTATCTCCTGACTTTGAAACACAATGTTTACATTGGTTTCCAGTACTTTTTGCAGTTGCTTGGCATTGGCCATAGTTGCAAGCCATTTTAGTTTCTACTTTAGTTTTTGCTGTTTTCGCAATAGTTTTTTCAATTGGACTGAAACTTGATAATGTCAATGCAATAAATAAACCAAAGATTAATTTTTTCATAAATATACTTTTAATATATGTGAATATATTCTATATAGTTTTAAAAGCAATAGCATAGACTATATTTAACAAAATTATTTTCAGAAAATAGTTTTTCCCTTATCTAAATGTTACAATAGTCAAGTTATTTTTATCTAATTAGCTGATTTTGAACATTTTAATAATTGAGCTGTTTTCTGACCTCCATTTTCTACCTGTTGATAATTTTTTTGTAGTAGTATCTTCAAAAAGGTCTGAAGAATGTTTACTTTTAATCTAAGTCTTCTATCTTACTAAAAAAAGGATATGAATATATTATTTGGAATTTTTGGTAGTGTGATATTCGCATTTATTCTTGCAATTATTAGTACTGTTTTAGATAAAGGTAAAAGCACTTTTATGCAAAAATTTACTAGTATATTAATGGTACTATTAGTTATAGTAATATTAGGTTCAATATTAGAAATGGCAGGTTGTAATCCTGATGATGACCCTGGTTATCCAATGAAATATAGTGAATAGTGTTATTTATAATTTGAAAAAAATTATAAATAACAAGTTATCTTGGAATAAACTATAACAATGTATGACTCCATAAAAGAACTTAAACAGCAATATAAAGATGCAGTAGATGACATCTTAAGTAAACACTTAATATAAATGCACAGAAAGTTTATAAGACTTTCTATAAAAGCGTTGCTGATAAAATAATCTACGTTACAGAAAGCAAATCGGAAGTTGATATGATTGTTTTCGAAATAAAACACAAAAGTGAGGCAAAACCCTATTCCGTAATTTGGTTAAGGACTAAATCAAAGCTAGATTGGAGTATATATTTTATTAAATACAAAAGTGAGGCGGGAATGACGCAAATTCATGATTAATTTTAAATTTCTATACTAAACAGTTTATTATTTTATAAAATATTAGATAATTAATTTAAAAATTTGTAGGATTAAAATTATTTTTTAAGAGCTTTTTTAGAGCCTCAAATATTTTGATGGTATAGTTTTGCCGCTTAAATATTTGAAGTCAAATTTGAACTTAAAAAATCTATACGATTTGATTTGGATGTTCAAATACCCACAAGCAAATACATTTTTTTCGAAATGCTTAATTTTTTCGCGATTTGCTATTTTTAAAAATAATATACTGCTGGATTTACTAAAATTCACTCAGGGCTTCTCACTAGTTTATTTAAATTGTAAAAAACTATAATTGTTGTCTTATTTAAGTGTGTTTTATTCTCTTATCTTGATTTTACTAATACCATTCAAAAAGCCCATATGTCGCTCAAACAGCCGGACATAGCTAAGTAAGCCTTTTTATTTTTCTAAACTGATTAACGAATTTGGTAATGTTTGTATATTCTTTCCCTCTATAGGTATTTAGAATATGATTTGGCGAAGGACCAGTATGTTGAATATACACTGAGTGAAATAGTAAAGTGTATTTTTTTAACCAATCTTTGTTTTCAACTTTATTTAACACTTCAATAGCATTTAAACATTTTTGATCAATTTCAGTAATTTTTATTTTATCGGCACTTCTATCAATATTAAATTTATTCAAAAACCAATTATAGACACTCATCCATAACCAGTATAGTAATAATAAAGGTATTAAAATTATAAAAAGAATATATAACAACATATTGAAGATAATCATTAATATAGTTGTTCTTGTAATTGATAGCTTAAATCTCATGTTTTAAAATTTTAGGTGCGACTTAGTTCCTATTTCCAAAATACCTACACATATCAGTCATATATGCATAGGCAGTGACTAATTCATGTACATCAATCTTGACTCTTAAACCTAAGTCCCTGTCATTTTCCATTTGCTGAACAATTCTGTAATAATGATTATCTAATATTTCTAAATTAACTTCTGGTTCGTGGCTTAGATTTAACATATTTGTATAGTAACTAAGTAATGAATCATCAACTAAATTTTCATTAGAATAGTTGAATAAAGGAAATTTAGTTACTCTATTAATTTGGATATTATCATCAGAATTAAATTTGGAACTATATCCATCCATAAATTTATTAAACAGTCTAACAAATAGAAAAACGCCAACTATAGCAGTAAATGGGTTCATAAATCAAATTATTAAAATGGAAATTCATCATCCCCGTTTATACGTAGTAATAGTCTTTGTCCTAAAAGTTCTTTATTATAAGTGTCAAACTTAAAATTATTACATTCAAATATATCAGTCACTTTATTATTTTCAGATAGTATCATAAGTTCTAAATAAGTATCATCATTATCACCGATAAATGCAACTCCTACATGTCCATGTTGACATCCCTTACATACGCCATTTGCATTTACTAATCTTAGATTACCTCTTTCCTTAAATGTCTCAAATACAATATTTAGCTTCTCTAAGAAAAACGGCTTATCAACATCTGAATATTCTCGGTAGTCTAATATCTTATCTAGTGCGTATATATCCATCCTGCTAATAAAGTACTCTACGGCATCTTTATGTGTCATTCTATTTAGAATATCTTGCTCAAATTTTCTTTGAACATACTTGCTATGAAAATCATAAATTTTTTTATACTTACATCCATTAAAGTTAGCATTGGCAATAGACGGTAATCCTTCAGGTGCAATAGAAACCGATTTAAATAGATCCTTGTATTCATTTATCCAATAATCACGGTCTATATGACCAGCTTCCACTTCAAGCGCCTCTTCACAGAACCTATCAACAATATTATAGGACTTTGCATCATTTAGACCTCCTTCTAGTAAACCTGACTTAAACTTAGTAATTAACGTAATAAGCTCTTTATATTGATAAGGGCTCAAACTTGATGCTACTGACTCAGCACTCTCATATTTCTCTAATATAAAATAACTTATGGCCAAGCCAGCTTTGGCCTCATCTAAGTCATTTCTTGTAACCAATAGTTCCTTATATAGCTCTATAGCCTCGGCATATTGATCATTATGAAACAGATCATGTGCTTTCTGTAATTGAGGACTAGATGATGTCCTTTGATAAGCTTTAAAAGGCACAAGGTGCTTTAATCGTTTAACCTCAAAAGGCTCTTTATGATTTTTAAACACATCTTCAATAGGCATTTTTAATGCAGGGGCTATGAAATCTAATAAAGTGACTTCCTTTGCCTCATAGTATTCTATATCATTGATATAATGAATACCGTCACCATCTGGATTGTGATATTTATCTAAAATCAAACTATAATGAGATGAGAAAGTATCTATAAAATCTAATAAAGGATAAAAATCAATTACTCCGACATTTAATGGAAATTCTGCAAAAATTTTTTCATACCCTTTTGCTAAGATTTCAGGATCGGCTATAAAGGTGTCTATATATAATTTAGTTAAAAACTTTCCTAATTGCTCGTGTTTTAAAAGCCATTCTATAATAGCCTTATCATCTTTTTTTATAATTGATTCATATTCCGAAAATGCGTTTTTAGCATTGGACTTTTCAAGTAGATACTTACTTAATTTCTGCAACTCTCTGTAAATTCTATGAAACTCACCCAAAGGACCATCAACTGGAGTATATGGGATTACCTTATGAACCCAACGATACTTGTGAAGAATTTCGAATATTTCTTTTTCGTTTACTAATTGATATTCGAAAATTTCGTCAACAGCTCTTCGACATAAATCTTTTGCTTTTCTTCTATTCATCTGAATAATAATTAAAATAAATTCACATCTCCTTGAATTGATATTACTCAAATAAAATAGAGCACTCTTTCTTTCAAGTAAAAAGTTTAGGGGGACGACAAATATGAGAAAGTTTCAATTGAACTTCCAATATATTGAGCAAAAGTTTTTAAGATGTGTATAATTAGGTAGAGTCTCTGGCCTTTATTAACAAGAATATAATACATAATCAAAACGTTAAACAATTGACTATTTTATACTTTATTATATCAATTTTGATGACGGTTTCTCCAATAGTTGTTTCATATATTTGTAATTAATTCTGTTTAACTGGATATTGTCTATATTTTGAGTCTGCAAAATCATAAGGTATTGGAAATTTATCTGTAAAAATAAATTTACCATCTGTGGTAGTAAATTTTAAATAGAAAAATCTAATTTTTTCAAAATTTTCTAATTTTATTTTCCAATCTTTTTTCATGGGTGCTGAAAACAAAATATCATAACCATTAGGATGATTTTTACTATTGTCTGGCCATACAATAGTTCCATTTATATCATCAGCAATCCCGTAAAAATCTAAATAATCATTTGAATTTTCTTCCCAATCAATTTTGTAATTTCTTAAATTTTTGACACTAGAACAAAGTATTGAGTCAGAAGAAAATAATTCAATTTTATTTATATCTTTTAAAATCATAGAGGTCATAAGAAATATTCGCTTATAAGAGGTAGGTTTATTATTATCTTTAAGTGGTAAATTATTTTCATCAATATATAAAGATAATTTTTCTTTAATTAAACTTTGTTGTCTTTCGGGAATGCCTGTAAGTAAAGTATATTTTATTTTATAAATTGTACTATCTAAATTTTTAATTTTTGCATTAGATTCAATTGGTAAAGCAGCACAATAAATTGGATAGTAAGGATAGTCTTTAATTTTATTATCATTTAATTTCACACCATGATATAAATTATTTCCATATCGATTATATATAACACTACCATCTTTGCTTTTTCTTCTTCCGGTAACATTTAATCTTATAAAATTCCTTTCAGAAATAAACCAATCCCAGTTTTTTGAAAATGAATTTACAGGCCCAGAAATATTTCTAACAAATCTTACTAAAGGGGGTTGACTTGAGCCAAAAAAATTTTCAATAATAACTCCGGTATCACTAATCCAGAAACTATAATTTTCTCTTGGATCATCATTATAGTAATTAAACGGATAACTATCAGATCCAGGGTTATTATTAGGATTATCATCGCTTGATAAATATGCAACTCCTTTCAAAGTTTTTTTAGACTTTTTGTATATTAATGATAATTCATTTATTGTTGGAATTCTCCATCCATCTTTTAAATAAATAATAGCATCTGAAATTAATGTTTTATATTCGACATCTTTATTAGCAACTTCTAAGTATGATACTCGAATTGGATTATTTAAGATTTTATTAATTTCAGGTTTTAATGCTGTATATTTATCATTAAGTAATTTTGCTTCATTACGCCACTTGTCTAACAGTTTTAAATAATTTTGACGTTCTTCTTCTTTTTTGTCATATTCTTCGATCTTACAAAGATTATATTTTCTACCTTGACTATCATAAATTAAACTAGGTATACCCTTACCATCCCTTATCATATCATATCTATACTCTTTACCTTCAAAGGTGATCTTAATAACTTCAGTTGGGTTCCCTTTTCCATAAAGACTATATGTGCCATAGACTTTTTTTAGAATAATTTTGTCTATTGAGTATCTAGTCATTTCTGCATTTCCGCCATCTATTAATTTTACAGAAATTAAACCATTACAGAAAGTGTAATCATGATAAACTGTACTCTTATCTTCTAAAAATTTATATTTTTGAGAAAAAGTTATATTAAAAAAAGAAAAGATTAGTAACAAAGTAATTGTGTATTTTTTCATGCTCTCATTTATTTAAAATTTTGTGCATCGTAAAAAATGGAAAATGTCATTAATTCTTAAAATGTTATTTTATTCTACAAGGCGATTTTTATTGATTTGATAAATTTCATCACTTGAATTTACCTATTTTTTAAAAATTGTGGAAATGATTTTATGCTTTATTTAAATTTAATATATTTAAATTCATTTTTATGCAAATTTCTTAATTAGATGCCCCAATTTTACAAAAAGCTTTACAGTAAATCACAACGTAAACTCGAGTACATCTTCTTGTCCAAAATGTAAAAACAAATACAACTGGTAAAATAAAAATGGGGTCATGCTAGAAGTAAAAAAAAATAAATTCCCTGCCAGGTTCTCTGCCAGTTTTTCACAAAAATGTGTTAAAACAGATAAAATATGAGAAAAATAGATCTATTTTAATCTTGTATCCTATTGATTATCAATAAAAGAAAAGGTATAGAATACAACCAGAAACCCTCATAATCAGGGGGTCCCAGGATCATGCCCTGGTGGGCCCACAGCCGAAAGGCAACATTTTCAAGGGTTTATGCTGTTAAAGGCGTAGACCCTTTTTGTTTGGAGTATTTTATCCAAGTATTGTACTGAGTTTATTTTGCAGTATAGTCAAAAGTACCTGTACATAAAACAGTTGTATAGTTGGGTGCATCATAAATGAAAGGGGGTGATTTCAGCATTGGCATAAAGAATGGATAGCAAGGGAGGTAAAATAGGGTATTATGTACCATATCCGCGAAAAGGAACAAATATGGGTTCCAATTATTGGGTTTGAGGTTTGAAATACAGTTATTTACGTAATTAAACCAAACTTAAAAAAATGAAGAAAGTAATTTTCGTTGCTATGATTGCAACAAGCCTATTTGCATGTCAATCAGCACCTGCACCAAAACCTGCATTTGACTTAGAAGCAGCAAAAACAGAAATTGCAGCTGCGAACCTTGCATTTGAAACCGCCGTAAGCAAAATGGACTCAGTAGGCCTGGCTAGCTTGTACACAACGGACACAAAGTGGATGAATCCTAATGCGCCAGCCGTTGAAGGGAGAGCTGCTTTAGTAAGTAAAATTTCTCAAGATTTACAAGCTGGTATTGGTTCAGCTAAATTAAATACAGTTGAGGTTTGGGGTGATGAAAATTTTGTTACTGAAGAAGGTAATTATTTGATTTATGCAAAAGATGGTACGCAAATTGACAAAGGAAAATATTTAATCCTTTGGAAAAGAGTAGACGGAAAATTAATGTTCCACAGAGATATTTTTAACTCGGATTTACCTGTAGCTACAAAGTAATTGATTGCTTTAAATATAAAAGCCTGTGTCTTACATGATGCAGGCTTTTTTTATTTAATAAATCTCAAATATTATTCCATTCCAAATTTTAGAAAAAATTGAAGAGCTGTTTTGCGAAGATAAAGGTGCAATAGGAAAAATAAAAGCGCTTAGGATAATACATTTATTTAGACAACCAATGTAAGGTGTTTAATACAAATTGTCTCCAATCGTACTGTTCAACTTGCATTCCGGCTGAAAACTTTTTACCCCCAGAGTTTACATACATAGCTGTGAACCCATTACAATCACCTAATGCGACTAGTTTGCCTTTCCCAAAACTACCTGCTAAACATTGGGAATTACCACCTCCTGATGGCTGACTCCCACTCCATTTTCTAATTTTTGCAGATGGAGATAATTTGAAAATATTAGTATAACCTTCGCCAGTTAAAGCACATCCTGTATAGGTTTCAATATTTTGGACCCATTCACTTTTATTGTTTCCTTTAATGATTGGGTGATTATGATGTAAGAGCCCATTACTACTATTAAATAATAATAGGGTTTCCGCATTGGGGAATTGAATACGCGTATCATAATTTACCGAATCCACTACCGCACCAATACTTAATTGTATCCCAAAAGTGTTAAACAAGGGTGTCATTGATTTATCAATTGGCGCATGTTCACTTAACATGATTAAAGAGCCGCCTTTATTTACCCAATCTTTTAAGGCAGCTAATTCATTGGGTGTAAAAGTAATTTCGGTTGTAACTTCTTTTTTGGAACCAAATTTAAATGGCATTGCAGGCGTAATAAGTACCATTTGATAATTTGCTAAATAGGCTGGTGTAAATACGCCTGAATCAATTTTAGGACGATATCCATCATTTGTAGACAAATCAACAAATGGCTTAATTAGTCCCATTTCAACAATAAAATTATGATGCCCCGCATCAATTAAAATATGGGGCCCTTTTTGTTGCTTATACTTAGGATTGGAAACACTTGCATTAAATGGACTATCGTTTAGCATTTGACCAAAAGAAAAAGCACTTACAAAAACCAATAAAATAGAAAAAAGGACACGCATAACCATAAGATTTAAACTTAGATAATAATTAATCCTTCTTCTCTAATTCATCAATTGTTTTCTTTGCAGCCGCCAACCTGGTTGCTTTATTCTTTTCAATTAATTTATTAACCGCCCAATGTTCCAATTTATGGTGCAATGGGATAAGCAATGCGGCTAAGGCAACCAAACTTAATAGCATGAGGAAGGGAGAGTGATGTGTTATCTTTTCTAAAATGGGATGAATTAATAAATTCAAGAATTCAAATACCATTAATAAAGAAACCACACTTAAAAATTGAATCACTTTGGTATTGGTAATATGCTTTCTGCTAAATAATATAAATAGCATAAAGAAGCTAACGATACCTAATGCAATAAAAGTATATTCTAGATTCATTTTACGCGACTCATTCGCCTTCTCTTCTTCTAGTGCCAATTGTTCTTGACGAGATTCTTCCTCTACCGACATTAACTGTGCTTGTTGAAGTGCTTTAATATTATATAAGCTATCATTGGCAGCTCTGTAAATTTCAGAATACTTAAATGCACTATCAACATTAATATCACGATAAATATTTAATAATAATTTAGCGGGCTCTACATTCAAAGTATTAAATGCAGTATTGCTTACACTTGCAATGGCTTTGGATGCGTATAGCTTTGCGGAATCAATTTGATTATTGCTGAAATAATATTTTGAGATGGCATTGTACGCGATACTTTGAAATTTAGGAGAATTAATTCTCTTTGCTTCATTCAAAGCCAAGTTCCAATAATTTAAAGCTAAGGCTGGATTATTCAATGCTTGGTGTATACTACCAAATTGTAAATAGGTAGAGGTTAACCAATAGTTTATCCCTGTTTTGATGGCCAATTCATAGGCCTTTTGGGTATACACTAAGGCCGAATCCACTTTATTCATTGCTAAATAAATAGTACCCATATCATTCACCACACATACGTAAATAATATCAGGCGTATACCTTGTGCCTGCTTCCATTGCAGCTTTATTATAAGCTACTGCCTTGTCAAAATCGCCCATTGTCAAATAGGAAAGGGCTAGCATCCCTTTTCCAAAAGTTTTTAATCTGTCGTTATTGGCTTTTTCGGCAACTTGATTCGCCAAAATACCATATTTCAAGCTTTTTACCTGGTCTCCAAAAGCAAGATAATCATAGCTAAGACAAGAATACCCTAAGCCCTGACATATTAGATCGTTGTTCTTTTGACCATATAAAAGGATTTTTTCAGAATTATGCATATCCTCCACTGGATTGGTCTCCGAAATGGTCAAAGCCGTCATGGTTAAATAGTAACGGGCACTGTCATTTTTCTCGGCAGCTATTTTCGGGAATAAGGAATCCAAACTAGGTGGCTTTTTAGAAAAATCAACATTTGGGCCTTGAGCAAACGCAGTATTGACAGCAAATAGTACTAAACAAAGGATTCTAAAAATAGTGTTCATCATCTTGAATGGGTTTAGATTGGCTCAAAAAAACAAATTTTGAGCTTGATTTACTTGTAAGATAAGTTCAAATATGTTCCTAAACGAAAATATGGAACAAAACTAGGCCCAAATGGGGCCCATTTTTATGTTTTTTAAGGGAGCTTAGCGCAGTTAGCCCTGAACTTGGTTGGATTGCAAACATTAGCTTATTTTCAACTATAAATTTTTATACATAATGGAAGTTCATCACCCGCACCACCTTACCCATAAGAAAAAATGGTCTGAATATATTTTAGAGTTTGTTATGTTATTTGCAGCTGTGACATTGGGGTTTTTTGCTGAAAATGTTAGAGAACATCAAATCATCGAACACAAGACTAAGCAAAATTTGCAGTCTGTAATGTTGGACTTAAAGAAAGACTCTGTATTAATTCAAGAAAGAATTCAAGAATATCAAAATGCTGCCCTGTATTTAAATCAGCTAAACGATGTGTTTATTGAGTATCAGCAAAATAAAATTGCTAAAAATGATTATTTAGACAAGGTATTATTAATTAGTGATAGCCTCACTTTTGGCACTTCATTTTATATCAATAACTCTTCTTATAAAAATACCATTGCAAGTGGTAGCTTTAGCAATATCAATTCTATCGAACTAAAACGAACCATATCCAGCTATTATGAAGTATTCGGAGCCAAGCTAAATGACAATAATAAAATTCTTGACGATGTTGCGGAATATTATACCGTAAACACTTTACCCAAACCCGGCGGTAGAATGACTGAGATTATTGAAAATAGAGATGCTGGTAAAGCAATTGCTTTAAATAACTTTTATAAATCCAACGGACTTTTTGAAAAATCTATCTTAAGTAAAGATTTTATCATTTACAATCAAAAAGCTATTGATAGAGTAATGGTGTATTTGTATTTAATGAAACTTTTCAATAAAAAAAATGGGGAGTTAATTCATTTATTAAATAAAGATTTAACCGAAGACTAGCTGTTTTGATTAAAATTCTTATCTAGTTATCATCAATTTTGAGGATCTTAAAATTAACAGTTTAAAATGACTAACAACTGTTATCTTTGAGATATATTAAAATTTTATGATCAATAAACAAGTTCATGGCGCAGCAGATGCCATATTTGATATACAAAATGGCCAAACCATTATGTTTGGAGGATTTGGATTGTGTGGCATTCCAGAAAATTGCATAAGTGCACTCGTAAAAAAAGGTGTTAATAACCTTACTTGCATTTCCAATAACGCAGGGGTAGATGATTTTGGTATTGGTTTAATGTTACAACAAAAGCAAGTAAAAAAAATGATTGCTTCTTATGTTGGCGAGAATGCGGAATTTGAAAGACAATTATTAACTGGTGAACTGGATGTTGAGTTAATTCCCCAAGGCACATTAGCTTTTAGGTGTATGGCAGCCGGATATGGCATGCCTGCAATTTTTACGCCTGCTGGCATAGGAACAGAGGTTGCTATTGGAAAAGAAGTCAGAAATTTTAATGGAAAAGATTATTTATTGGAAGAAGCTTTCAACGCAGATTTTGCTATTGTAAAAGCTTGGAAAGGCGATACATCGGGTAATCTCATCTTTAAAGCTACTTCTAGAAATTTCAATGCTGCAATGGCCATGGCAGGTAAAATAACAATTGCAGAAGTAGAAGAGTTGGTTGAGCCAGGTCAACTAGATCCCAATCAAATACATGTTCCAGGGGTTTATGTACATAGAATTTTCCAAGGCAGTCATTATGAAAAGCGAATAGAAAAGAAAACAATTGCTAAGTAATTAAGATTAAATATTCATTTCATGTTAGATAAAGAAGGTATTGCAAAAAGAATTGCACAAGAGATTCGACATAATTCTTATGTTAATTTAGGAATTGGTATCCCTACCCTTGTAGCAAATTATATTCCAACCAATATTGCAGTTTGTTTTCAATCTGAAAACGGATTATTAGGTATGGGCCCTTTCCCAAAAGAAGAAGAAGTAGATGCCGATTTAATTAATGCTGGCAAACAGACCATTACCATGCTGCCCGGTGCTGCTATATTTGATTCCGCTATGAGTTTTGGAATGATTCATGCGCAAAAAATTGATTTAACTATTTTAGGTGCCATGGAGGTTTCAGAAAATGGAGATATTGCCAACTGGAAAATTCCAGGCAAAATGGTAAAAGGAATGGGGGGTGCAATGGACCTTGTGGCTTCTGCAAAAAATATTATTGTTGCTATGCAGCATGTAAATAAAGAGGGCGAAAGCAAATTATTATCAAAATGTACACTACCCCTTACTGGAATTAAATGTGTTAAAAAAATTGTAACCGAATTAGCGGTATTGTCGGTTTTGCCAGAAGGTGGATTTAAATTACTTGAAAGAGCGCCTGGTGTTTCTATAGATACTATAAAAAAAGCCACTTCAGGGAAACTCATCATTGAAGGTGATATCCCAGAAATGGCTTTTGATTAAAACAAAAGTATTATAAATTACCTCTTAAGTCTTGCTCTCTTTCAAGTGCCTCAAATAAGGCTTTGAAATTACCTGCACCAAAAGATTTTGCACCTTTTCTTTGTATAATTTCAAAGAAAAGGGTTGGTCTATCTTCTACAGGCTTGGTGAAAATTTGCAATAAATAACCTTCATCATCTCTATCTACAAGAATACCTAATTTTTTTAGGGGCTCAACATCTTCATCAATAGGTCCGATACGATCTAATAAGTCATCATAATAAGTAGATGGTATATTTAGAAACTCTACACCGCGACTACTTAATTGGCTTACTGTATCAACAATATTATCAGTAGCTATTGCAATATGTTGTACACCTGCGTCTTTATAAAAATCTAAATACTCTTCTACCTGTGATTTCTTTTTCCCATCTGCTGGCTCGTTGATGGGAAATTTTACAAAGCCGTTGCCATTACTCATTACCTTACTCATTAAAGCAGAATATTCTGTTGAAATTTGTTTGTCATCAAATGTTAAAATATTTTTAAAGCCCATTACATCCTCATAAAATTTAACCCAAGTATTCATTTGATTCCAACCCACATTACCCACACAATGGTCGATGTATTTTAGGCCAACTACTCCAGGTTTATAATTACTTTCATGATGTCTAAATCCAGGCATAAATACGCCTTTATAATTTTTTCGCTCAACAAATAAATGAACTGTATCTCCATAAATATGAATACCGCTCATTTTAATTTCACCCATTTCGTCTTGAATAGTTTGTGGCTCCATATAGGGTTTAGCGCCTCTTTTTACTGTTTGTTCAAAAGCATCATAAGCGTCATTTACCGTCAATGCAATTGCTTTAACGCCATCCCCATGTTTATTGACATGTTCAGCAATATTTGAAGTTGGCTGTAAGGGAGTAGTTAATACAAGTCTTACTTTATCTTGCATTAATACATAAGATACTTTTTCCTTGTCCCCAGTTTCAGGACCACTGTATGCATAATCTTGATACCCAAATGCTGTCTTATAATAATGCGCTGCTTGCTTAGCGTTACCTACATAGAACTCTACATAATCTGTCCCTAATAAGGGTAAAAAATCTTGATCACTCCTGTTCATTTCCATTTTGTTATTTTAATTTATTTTCTCAGCTTTTATATCTACTCAATATTATGTTGCCAACTTTTATGATAATTTTCATCCTCAATTAATAATGCTTCTTCTGTTATCATTAAGGGTCTAAAAGGATCTATCATCACTGCTAATTCATCTGTTTTTTCTTTTCCAATTGATTTTTCTACACTGCCGGGATGTGGACCATGCGGTATCCCTCCAGGATGCAATGTGATTTGACCTTGTACCACAGACTTTCTACTCATAAAATCTCCATCTACATAATATAAAACTTCATCACTGTCCACATTACTATGATTATAAGGTGCTGGGATGGCTTCAGGATGATAGTCATATTTACGCGGCACGAAAGAACAAATAACAAAATTATGTGCTTCAAAAGTTTGATGCACTGGTGGTGGTTGATGCACCCTTCCTGTAATAGGTTCAAAATTATGAATTGAAAATGCCCATGGATAATGGTAGCCATCCCAACCAATAAAATCAAATGGATGCGTGCCATAAGTATAAGGATATATTAATCCTTGTTTTTTGATTAAAACTTTAAAATCACCTTCTTGATCAAAAGTTTCTAAATCACTTGGGCGTATAATATCTCTTTCACAATAAGGAGCATGTTCCATTAACTGTCCAAATTGGTTTTGGTATCTTTTTGGGAAACGAATAGGGCTATAGCTTTCAGTAATGAATAGACGATTATTTTCATCATCAAATTTTATTTGATAAATGGTGCCTCTTGGTATTACAAGATAGTCACCATATGAAAATTTAATTTTACCAAATCCTGTCTGTAAAGTACCGGATCCTTTATGAATAAAAATAACCTCATCTGCTTGACTATTTTTATAAAAATAATCAGTCATGGAATGTCTTGGTGCTGCTAAAGAAATTTGCAAATCCGCATTTACTAATACTGCTTTTCTACTCTTTAAATAATCGTCCTCTGGTTTAATATTAAAACCCAATAAGCTTGTATGACGTAAATGTTTTTCTCTAGCAATTTTTGGCTCCACCGAATAAGGCTCCCCTAAAGCTTTTACAAAAGTGGGAGGATGGGTATGATACACCAAGGAATACATACCAGAGAACCCTTCCGTAGAAACAAGTTCTTCTGCATATAATTTTCCATTGGGTTGTCTAAATACGGTATGTCTTTTATTGGGAATTGCTCCCAAACTGTGGTAAATTGGCATAATTTAGGTTTTCAAGAACTACAATACTAACAATTATTAGCAAAATATAAAATATTTATTTTTAACTTTGTAGAACTTCGTGAAAACCGGCGTTAATGGCCGATTTTTTTATAAATTAGGTCATAAACAAGTGATAATCAATGAAATTAGTAAGTTATATCCAAGGCGGTAAAATTCAATTGGGGGCAATTGTAAAAGAGGCGCTTTATCCCCTCCATTCTTTAAACCATAAGTTGCCAAATGACATGATTGAGTTCATCCAAATTGGGGATGAGCTAATGATGGAAACCAAAAATCAATTGGACAAGATAGCAGATAATAGTTTAAAGATAGATCCTGTAAATGATTACTCATTATTGGCACCTGTACCTCGTCCAACTTCCTGCAGAGATGGATATGCATTTCGTCAACATGTAGAGTCGGCAAGAAGAAACAGAGGCGTTGAGATGATTAAAGAGTTTGATCAATACCCCATTTTTTATTTTACCAATCACAATGCAGTTCAAGGTCCAGGTGAAGTTTATTGTATGCCAGACCATTTTCAACAACTTGACTTTGAATTAGAAATTGCAATTGTTATTGGCAAAGAAGGCAGAAATATAAAAGCAAAAGATGCAGATGCATATATTGCTGGCTTTACCATTATGAATGATATGAGTGCCAGAAAATTACAAATGGAAGAAATGCTTTTAAATTTAGGCCCTGCTAAAGGAAAAGATTTTTCTACTGTGATTGGTCCTTGGTTGGTAACACCCGATGAATTAAGTTCTTATTTAGTACCTCCAAAAAATGGGCATGTTGGAAATAATTATAATTTATCCATGAAGTGTTGGGTCAACGACAAATTAGTATCAGCAGGAAATGTAAGGGATATGGATTGGACTTTTGCAGAGATCATTGAAAGATGTTCCTACGGAGTTACTATTTTTCCTGGTGACGTGATTGGATCTGGCACCGTTGGCACAGGATGTTTTTTAGAACTTAATGGCACTGGTAAACTAAACAATCCAGCTTTTGAACCTCAATGGTTACAAGCGAATGATACCGTTAAAATGACTATTGACGGATTGGGAACTTTAGTAAATACAATTAAAGCGGAAGCAACAGATTGGTCTATATTGGCACAAAAAAAATAATTGGATACATAATTCATGCTAACACTTGACACCAACAAATTAAGTACACAAGAAATACAGCAGTATTTGCAATATGCGATTGCGCCAAGACCTATTTGCTTTGCTTCCACAATTGACTTAGAAGGCAATGTGAATTTAAGTCCCTTTAGTTTTTTCAATTTGTTTAGTATGAACCCCCCAATTTGTATTTTCTCTCCTTCTAGAAGGGTAAGAGATAATACCACTAAACATACACTTGAAAATATTAAAGAAGTACCTGAGTGTGTAATAAATATTGTGAACTACAATATGGTGCAACAAGTTTCTTTATCTAGTTGTGATTATCCAAAGGGAACCAATGAATTTACTAAAGCAGGATTTACCGAACTAGCTTCCGAGCTTGTAAGACCGCCAAGAGTAGCAGAATCTCCTATTCAACTTGAATGTATTGTGCAAGAAGTAATCGAATTGGGAACCCAAGCGGGCGCTGGCAATCTAGTACTTGCAGAAATTAAAAAAATACATCTACATGAGTCTATTCTAGATGCACATCAACATATAGATCAAGCAAAACTTGATTTAGTGGCAAGACTTGGTGGTGATTGGTATGCTAGAATTACAGAAAATAATTTATTTAAAGTGGAGAAGCCAAATACTAAATTAGGCATCGGATTTGATCAACTTCCAAAAGAAATAAAAGAAGGCAGCCTATTCAACGCGAATGAAAAAGCACAGTTAGCCAATACAAACCTACTTCCTGTTCTTAACCCAGAAAGCAAGCTCAACTTGTCTTCAGAAAAGATAACTGAAATTAAAGCAGCTCTTGCCCATAATAAGACCGAACTGGCTTGGGAAATTATTCAAACTTCAATTTAGCATCAATTATACTTAAGCCATCCTTAATTAATTTTGAATAATTTGGATATCTAATAGACTGTTCACTTAAGTAGACCCTTAATTCTTTTGCTAATGTTTGTTGTGATGAAATGGTATCTGCTAATTCCAATAGTTCCATAGCGCCAAGCCAATCTGTTTCAAAATTCGATTTAATATTTTGCCAGATATGATTTAAAGCATCATCGGTTTTATAATGTTCCCTATATGCTCTTATCTGTTTAAACAGGGATTGGTATTGTAAATCCTTAGCTGTATAATTTGGTTGATGAGTGGGTTGTTCAGATACATACAATTGATCTTCCAATGCATTTTTATCCGCACTGCCATTGAATACCGAAACAATAGCATCTCCAATAGCCATATCAAACATGCCCCATGCTGGTTCAAAAAACACTTGTCCTTCTTTGTCTGTCACTTTACAATCTGCAAAACTTAATATGACCAACTTCTCTTCCATATAAATTTGACTGACTAATTTTCCTTCTACCAAAATGCCATTTTCAAAAGTCAATGCAACAACTTTGTCTACTATAATTCCAGCCGATAAAAGATCTGCTGCAGTAAAGTCCTCTAATGATTTAGTAGCGTTCTTAAGTTTACCAACAGGAGATCCGAATCCATGAGCATGATAATTTACATCATGTCCTGCAATAAGCTGGTCCTTGAAGGCTAAGGATGTTGGGCCCTGAGTATTGATATACTTAATTTGGTTATTTACATCGGTATGCACTTTACTAAATACCCCAGACACTTGCAATCCCGAACTAAATAAAGCCGTACATATATTTTTACACTCAATTGCTTTTGAGACGCTTTCCAATCCACCAACTCTATATGCCATAGTAGACTCAAATTGCTTTAGTACATCAATCAAATTTTGAAAAGTAGGAGTGACAAAGAGTTGTGGTTGTGGTTTTGTAATATCGTAACTATAACTTAAGGCATCAATCGTGTACTCTATTTTTTTTACCTTAGGATCCATACATGACGCACTTTCTCCTATGGAAGAAAGTAAACCTGCTCCATAAATTTTAGGATTGTCAATAGTACCAATCAAGCCATACTCCACTGTCCACCATTGAAGCCTACTTAACAACGCCATTTCCGAAGGTGTACCTAAATTTTGTTGATTGTATAAAACTAAGGCTTCTGCATCCGCTAATTCTTTCGCGTTTACATTAGGCATTTCCTTTAAAATGGAAAGTGCTCTAATGGATTCATACAAGGCATAATCCTTAGAAGAGAATAATGCTTTTGTACCTATCATACCTAAATAACTTAAATACTGATTATACTTAGTCTCACTAATAATGGGTGCATGCCCTGCGGATTCGTGTATAATATCTGGTGCAGAGGTGTATTCAATATGTTCTAGTTGTCTAATATCCGCAGCAATTACCAAAACCCTGTATGCTTGAAATTCCATAAATGCTGCTGGTGGAATAAATCCATCTACCGTCACTGCACCCCAACCAATTTCAGTTAAAGCATCGTTGATTTCTTGTAAACTTGGGATTTTTTCAATTGTAAGGCCCGCTTTTTTAAGACCGGGTATATAGGGGTAATAAGCAACATTTTTTAAATAACTATAGTTCTGACGCATTACATAACGCCAAACCGCATGATCTACTGGTGTATATTTTTCATAAACCTGAGGTACAATATACTTTCTAAGATGCAATGGCAAATTGGCAACTTGTTCATTCTGATAGTCAAAAAATGTATTCATATAAACAACTAAAATTAATTGGCGCTAAAATTATTAGACGATTTAACTATTGAAATTTCAAAAAATTATCCTCGAAAAGTGTTTTTAATTTATTTGCTTGTTGCCTATAGGCTTCTTTATCTGCCCAGGCATCAATTGGATTTAATATTTCACTTGGTACATTTGCGCATGCTGTTGGAATGGATAAATTAAAATAAGGCTCAGTATCAAAAGAAATATTCTGGAATAAGTTTTCATGAATGGCATCAATCATAGCCCTCGTATATTTTAAATCAATTCTCTTTCCAACTCCATATCCTCCCCCAATCCATCCTGTATTAATGAGCCAAACATTTGTGTTATGCTGCATAATTTTTTCTGCTAACAGTTTTGCATATACAGTAGGCTTCCAAACCATAAATGCAGCTCCAAAGCAAGAGGAGAAAGTAGCTACTGGCTCTGTCACACCCATTTCTGTACCTGCTACTTTTGCGGTATACCCACTTATAAAATGATATTGCGCTTGCTCCGCATTTAATTTACTAATAGGTGGCAATATTCCAAATGCATCGCAGGTTAAAAATATAATATGATTAGGATGTCCACCTACACATGGAATTTTTGCATTGGGTATAAATTCAATGGGATAGGCAGCTCTTGTATTCTCGGTAATTGATTTATTGGTATAATCCACTTTTTTGGTTGTGGGATCAAAGACTACATTTTCTAAAATAGTTCCCTTTTTGATGGCTTGATAAATTTCTGGTTCTTTCTGTGGGTCCAGATTTATTGCTTTTGCATAACAACCTCCTTCAATATTTGAAACGCCATTTTCACTCCAAATATGTTCATCATCACCAATTAAATTTCTATGCGGATCTGCCGATAAGGTAGTTTTACCTGTACCACTTAATCCAAAGAACAAACTCACTGCACCATTAGCAGCTTCATTTGCAGAACAATGCATAGATAACATTTGGTTTAAGGGCATC
>JACCDI010736885.1_pt1 | contig 23702 bp, 25 predicted proteins | sample 7442791 | NCBI WGS metagenome assembly JACCDI01 (sample SAMN15323434, study PRJNA562643) | freshwater metagenome | isolation source: river surface water | place: USA:Blue River Watershed | collected 2017-08-15
ATAGAGCCTAAACTTAGCTGGCTATGGCTGAATATGAACTGAGACAAGATCTTGCCTCCTTGAGGCAGACTTTTGCGGCGATAGCAGCTGTTCTAGAACCTGAAGCATTGTCAAAAGAGGCTCAAGACCTCGAGGCTTTGGCCAGTGACCCAAATCTTTGGGACGATCAAGCTAAGGCTCAAAGAGTAACTGGACAGCTTTCTCGGGTGAAGGCGAAGCTTGAAAAGATCAACTCATTGGCCTCGGCACTTGACGATGTTGATGTTCTGATCGAGATGTCAGCCGAGGCAGGTGATTCGAGTCTTGAATCTGAAGTGCAGGCAGAGATCAACAAGCTTCGAGCCGCACTAGATGCGCTCGAGATTGAAACACTGCTGAACGGCGAGTATGACTCTCGAGGGGCGGTCGTGACTATTCGAAGTGGTGCCGGCGGAGACGACGCAACCGACTTCGCTGAAATGCTGATGCGGATGTATTTGAGGTTTGCTGAGAAGCAGGGCATCAAGGCCCAGGTTTTAGACATCTCCTATGCTGAGGGGGCTGGCATAAAGTCGGCAACCTTTGAACTCGATGCACCATACGCCTATGGCAACATTTCGGTCGAATCTGGCACTCACCGATTGGTTCGAATGAGCCCCTTCAATGCCGCAGGCAAGCGCCAGACATCTTTTGCAGCCGTTGAGGTTGTTCCGTTGGTTGAGACCACAGATGCGGTCGAAATTCCCGACTCCGAAATCCGCGTAGATGTTTTCAGATCCTCGGGACCGGGTGGCCAGTCAGTAAACACCACTGACTCCGCGGTTCGAATCACCCACATCCCCACCGGGATAGTGGTTTCATGTCAAAACGAGAAGAGTCAGCTTCAGAACAAAGTGGCTGCCATGCGAGTGCTTCAGTCGCGCCTGCTTGAGATCAAACGTCAAGAAGAAGAGGCCAAGAAAAAGCAACTTGCTGGTGACGTCAAGGCAAGTTGGGGAGAGCAAATGCGCTCTTATGTGCTGGCGCCTTATCAAATGGTCAAGGACCTAAGAACGGGTTATGAAGTAAACAACCCGGACGACGTCTTTGATGGTGACTTAGATGGCTTTATTCAGGCTGGCATCCGATGGAGAAAACAGCAAGAGGCTTAATTACCCAAGGCTCGGAGAGTCTTGGGTAATTCCCGAGCTCTGGTTTTTAAGCTTTACCCACAATGATTCGACTAGAAGAAGTCACCAAAACCTACAAAGGTGCGAACAGCCAGGCTCTCAAAGGAGTTTCGCTGGATATTGCCCGCGGTGAGTTTGTTTTTCTGGTTGGAACTTCAGGATCCGGCAAATCAACTCTCCTGAGACTTATGCTCCGCGAAGAGAGGCCCGATGCTGGTTCGGTCTTGGTACTGGGAGAAGACCTTGGTCGACTTCCCTCAAGGCGCGTTCCCCAGTTCCGACGAAAGCTCGGGGTTGTATTCCAAGACTTCAGGCTGCTTCCCAACAAAACCGTGTATCAGAACGTGGCCTTTGCCCTGAAGGTAATTGGGAAATCAAAGGCCTTTATTGAAACCGCAGTACCAGATGTTTTGAAGCTTGTTGGTCTTGAGGAGAAAGCAAGTCGGCTGCCAAACGAACTCTCTGGTGGCGAGCAGCAGCGAGTGGCGGTAGCGAGAGCACTCGTGAACAGACCAGAGGTTCTATTGGCAGATGAGCCAACGGGAAATCTAGACCCCGCAACCAGCACGGAAATCATGAATCTCTTGGAGCGCATTAATCTTGCCGGCACCACAGTGGTGATGGCTACTCATGACCGTTCGATTGTTGACCGAATGCAAAAGAGAGTCATTGAGATTAAGGGCGGAGAAATCGTCCGCGATGCACAAACAGCCAGCTACAGAGAGCTACCGAGCAACCCAATAGAGGTCGTTGAGCCGAAGACCGGCAGCTGGAGCTTAGATGGCGAGGGCTCGCTATGAATCCAGGCTTCATCCTCTCGGAGATGTGGGCGGGGCTAAAGAGCAATGTCTCGATGGTTTTCTCCATCATTCTCGTCACCTTCATCTCTCTAACTTTTGTAGGTGTAGCCGCACTGCTTCAGCTCCAAATCGGTCAGATGAAGAACTACTGGTATGACAGGGCTCAAGTAGCTGTTTACCTCTGCACGGACTTCTCACCTGAGGCAGCTTGTCCCGTTGGTGGAGTTACCGAAGATCAGATTGCCTTGGTCAAATCTCAGCTGGATTCGGCTGCGATAGCACCGTATGTCGAGGAGTATTTCTTCGAGACTCATGAGGCCGCTTATCAGAAGTTTTCTGAGGAGTTTGCCGGGTCGTCAGTGCTCGAATTCATTACTCCCGAGCAGCTCAACCAGGCTTTTTGGGTCAATCTGAAGAATCCATCCGACAGTCAACTAATCGCAGAGAGCTTCTCCGGTCTGGAAGGAGTCGAGGAAGTTCGAGACCAGCGTGGCTATCTCGACCAGATTTTCTCGTTCATGAACGTCGGCAGCTTGGCTGCCGCTGGAGTGGCTGGAGTGATGTTGCTTAGCGCGACGCTGCTAATTGCAACCACAATTCGGCTCAGTGCCTTCTCTAGGCGGCGAGAAATTTCTATCATGCGTTTGGTGGGCGCCTCCAATTTCTCCATCCAGCTACCGTTTGTTCTCGAGGGTATCTTCGCCGCTTTGATTGGTGGACTGCTTGCAGGTGGAGCAACACTCGCAGCGGTTCAGTATCTGGTCACTGACTACCTAGCTCTGCAGCTGCCTTTCACGAGCTTTGTTGGGCTAGCTGATGCGCTAACCGTCGCTCCCTATCTGGTAGGCCTTGGTGTTATCCTTGCGGTTATCGCATCAGGTGTCTCAATCAGGAGATACCTCAAGATCTAGGAGCACATCTTGCCCAGGGAACGCGGCCAAAAACTGGTTGCATCCAATCGCAAGGCCCGACACGATTACCACATTTTGGACGTGTATGAGGCCGGCATCGTGCTAACCGGAACAGAGGTCAAGTCTTTGCGCGCAGGGCGCGCATCCCTGATCGATGGTTATGCAACCATCGATGGGGGAGAGGCGTGGCTTGAGAATGTCCATATCCCTGGGTTTTTGGCTGGTAGCTGGACCAACCATGTGACACGTCGCAGACGCAAACTACTGCTGAATAGAGCTGAACTAAACAAGCTGGGTGGCAAGGTCAAGGAGTCGGGTCTCACTATCGTTCCCCTGTCTCTTTATTTCAAAGATGGCAGGGCAAAGGTTGAGATTGCACTCGCCCAGGGAAAGAAAGACTGGGACAAGAGGCAGACACTCAAAGAGCAGCAGGATAAGCGCGAAGCTGCCCGGGCAATGTCCACCAAAGGTAAAGACTGGTAATCCCAGTCTTTTGAGCCACAGTTACTAGAATTCAGAGAGCGATTGGAGGGGAAATGAGCGCTGTTGCCGTTGTCATTCCTTCGTATCGTGTAACCAATCACATTCTTGATGTCCTGAAGCTAATCGGACCCGAGGTTTCCCAGATATTCGTAGTCGATGACGCCTGTCCAGATAACTCGGGTGACTTTGTAAAAAAGCACTCGAAGGACAAGCGAATCAAGGTCCTGAAGCATTCAGAGAATCAAGGCGTTGGGGGAGCTGTTATTACTGGCTATCGCGCAGCCCTCGAGGCTGGGGCGGAAATCGTTGTCAAGGTAGATGGCGATGGCCAAATGGACCCAAGGCTCATCCCCAGGTTGATTCGCCCCCTAGTCGACGGGGAAGCTGATTACGCAAAAGGCAATCGCTTTGACAGTCTTGAGGATCTATACGAGATGCCTCGGGTAAGGATATTTGGCAACGCAGTGCTGTCTCTCTGGTCAAAACTTTCGACCGGCTACTGGTCAGTAACTGACCCAACCAACGGATTTACGGCTATTCACCGGCGTGTTCTTGAGATCATTCACCTAGACAAACTTCGTAAGTCCTACTTCTTCGAGTCTGACCTACTGTTCCGACTCAGTATCGTGAACGCGGTTGTTGCAGACATCCCGATGAAGGCTGTTTACGGTGATGAGAAGAGCCACCTTAGAATCCGAAAAGTATTAGTTGAGTTCCCCTGGCGTCACACAGTGAACCTAATCAAGCGAGTTTTCTACCGCTATTACCTTAGAGAGTGGTCGGTCGCCAGCATCGAACTACCGGTTGGCATCGGCATGCTCACCTTCGGAATTTGGTTCGGTCTTGCTAGCTACATTGAAGCGGCGTCAGCCGGTAGGGCCACCACAGCAGGCCAGGTAACGCTGGCCGCAATTGGAATCATTTTGGGAGTGCAGCTTCTGCTCTCCTTCCTTTCCTACGATGTCCAGTCGGAACCAAAAGTTCCTAAGCAGAGAAGATAGGTAACACCTTGAAGAACTTCGTCACTTTCATCAAAGACTGGAAGAACCAGTTGATGCTTGGAACCCTGGTAATCCTGGGCGGCTGGATTTACTCACGGGTCTGGATGGTGAACCCAGCCATCCTTGGTGACGAGTACCTTTACTCGATCAATGCTCGTAAGGCGGCTCCTTGGGATCCCTCTCCAGCGGGTGACTTCTCTAACTACCTGTTTAACTTGGTTTACAGCTCGACAAACCTCTGCGGTTCTGGTTTTTACACCTGCGGAAAATACCTAAACCTATTCTTCTTCCTAGGGTTCATCTTCATCATTTTCCTGATTGCCAAGCGACTGATGGGTTTCTGGCCTGCCTACGCATTCACGATTGCTGCAGGTTTGAGCCCGCTCAGCGTCTACACATCGATGTTCCTTCCGGAATCGATGTACTTTTTCTTCCTCGGCTTGGTTCTACTCGCCGTTCTCAAGGCCGCAACAAACTTCACCTGGCAGAATTGGGCGGTTGTCGGCTTAGCTATCGGAGTAGCCTCTTTGACCAAGCCGCACGCCTGGATTTCCGTCATAGCGGTGGGAATCTTCATGATTGTGGTAGGACTGAGTCGCAGCGAGCTTCGCTATCTACCGCTTATTCGTTCCGCTGGGGCGGCAATCGCCGGCGCGGTTGCTGGTCGCATCGTTCTCGGTTTTGTAGTAGGTGGACCAAAAGCCCTTGGATTTTTCGGTCAGTATCTTGGATTTGGAATAGTTGATGAGTTTTCTAAGCCTCCAGTGTCCGGATCCCAGGAAGTTGTAGCTTCCGTTGCGGGAATTGGACCTTGGAATGGGGCGCTTGCGCTCTTCTGGCCGCAACTTGGTGTTCATGGAATGACAGTGTTCTCACTCATGGGCATCTCGGTATTGGGTGCCATCCTTGCAATGACCTCAATGCGCCATGGAAAACCAGCTTCTGAGACCCAGCTCCTTGGTCTTCTTGCGTTCATCTGGCTGGGGGTCATGGTCATCGCGATTGTTCTGTTTACGGGCTGGATTACGGGTGGTGGTGATGATCACACCACGCGTGTTTTATTGCGTTACTACGACTTCTTGTTCGTCATTGTGCCTCTGGCCGGTGTTGCAGTAATCGTTAGAGGATATGCTGAACAGGTTAATGTATTCCTCAGATGGACTCTGGTGATTCTGGTTGGGGTCATAATTACGCCGGCCTTTTCTGGCTTCTTCGGATCTTTGACTATCCAGATTGCGGATGCACCGAACCTTGCTGGATTGGTTGTAAACCAGGATGTTTTGAATGGGGTTGCCCTCACTTCAGCGCTTGCGCTTTTAGTTTTTGCCGTGGCGCCAAAGTTTTTAAAGTGGACATTTGTCTTAATCTTGCCTTTTTCCATGGTCGGAACCGGATGGCAAATTCAGGATCAGTATCAAGGATTCAGGGCCACCTTGAGTGCTGCAGATAAGGTCGGGCAATACGCCTATGCAAACCTAACGGAAGAAGATCGACTAAACACCTTGGTCATCGCAGGATCCAGGTTTGACGCGACAAACGTCGCGATCTGGGCAGATGTTGCAAACATGCCCTACGAGCTATTTGGTCCAGGTTCTCAATACGATGCAACTCTTGCCCCAGAGGGGACCCGGTTCATCATCTCGGTTGGCGACTTGGGGGCAGTTGGTGACTTCGAGGAAGTTATCGAGGGCGACGGCTACAAGCTATACAAGCTCAAAGGCTAGGCGTTAGGTGAGGATTCTCTTTGTCCATGAGGTGAATTACCTCACCAAACCAATTTATGAAATGCACGAGTTCCCTGAGCATCTCGCTGCTCGGGGGCACGAAGTGGCATTTTGGCACTTTCCTGAGGGGTATTCCAAAACACAAATCAACGAACTGGGTTTCAAAAAGGTAATCCGCGGTCGTGTTGTCACTGGCTCAAAAATCACCCTTTTCACTCCGCAATTTGGTGGCGGTGGATTGTTCGGTCGCCTGAACACAGCAATTAGGGCCGGCAGTGTTGCCAAGAAAGTAATCAAGGATTTCAAGCCAGATTTGATTGTTAGTTTTGCGGTTCCCACGCAGGGTTGGCAGGCATTGAAAGTGGCGAAGCGACTTCAACTTCCCTTTGTATTCCGAGCGCTGGATGTTTCGCATCGAATCAGAGAAGGCATTTTTGCTTCGCTGATCCGCGCGGCGGAAAGATTCTTATACCGAAATAGCGATTTCGTGAGTGCAAACAACCGGGCCATGCTTGAGTACTGTCAAAATCTTGCTGGACAGCAGTTAAGTCGAACCGGCGTGCATTTCCCTCCTTTAGATTTGTCAGCTTTTCGACTCGGTAATCGGGAAGCTGGTCGCCAACTACTTGGCTTGGATGATTCCGAAAAGATCGTTTTGTACATGGGCAGCTTCTTCTACTTTTCTGGACTCCCCGAGGTCGTTGACTCTCTGGCTAGCCATCCACAAGACTTCAAGTTGGTTCTAGTAGGAGGTGGGGAACAAGAGGCGCACCTGAGGTCCTTGGCTAAAGAAAAGGGCCTTGAAAGCAGGGTTCTTTTTGCAGGCTTTGTTCAATTTGAAAAATTGCCAGACGTTCTTGCTGCTGCAGACGTGGCAATCAACCCCATGCATGTAACGCTTGTTAGCAATGCTGCGCTTCCAAATAAGGTCCTGCAGTACCTTACCTGTCGAGTACCCGTCGTAGCGACAAAGCTGGATGGTCTGTATGCAACATTTGGTGACACTGCTCCTATCTCATGGGTTGAGAGCCCGAATGACATAGTGGCGGCGGCTTTGAAACGCCTCTCAGAGCCGACAGTTTCAGACTTTTCCAACTCCGATTTGTTTCTTGATTCGTTGGGCACCGAGTCGGTCTCTAAGTTCGAAGCGACACTGTTGGAAGTGGCGGGACGTAAATGAGGTTCGTGGTTCTCGGGGCAACCGGAATGCTTGGGTCGGAATTGGTGCGTGTCGCAAGACTTGCGGGTTTTGACGTTGTGGCAACCACAAGAACCAGCCAGCCTAAATTCGATGCCGTGTTTCAGCGATTCGATGATTTCGCCAGTTTTATTGGGCTGTCGGATCAAGACTTTGTGGTGAATGCAATTGGTTGGATTCCTCAAAAATCATCAGGGGATGTTCTTCTAGACCAACGAGACGCAGACGCGTTGAATAACTCACTGCTGGCTGGCATAGCCAAGGCGCAAGACCGACGCGGTTTTCGATGGCTGCAGATCGGCACCGACTGCGTTTATTCCGGCATGCTTGGCCGATACTCGGAGACTAGCTCAAAGGATGCTGGAGACCTATATGGTCTCTCGAAAATAGCGGGTGAAACCCACTGCGATTCGGCAATCCTCGTAAGGTCATCAATCATTGGCCCAGACCAGAACAGCAGTGCGGGGTTGTATGAATGGTTTAAATCCCAGACGGGGAAAGCAGAGGTTCCTGGCTACCGGAATCATTTATGGAATGGCGTGACAACAACGGCGTTCGCCAAATTGGCAGTTGGTGTAGCAAAATCTGACATCACGCGATTGCTTCAGCACTGGGTGCCTAACGGCACCGTAACGAAGGCCGAGTTGCTAACACTTTTCGCGCAAGATCTGGGCTTTTCAAAAGACTTAGTCAAATCAACGGAAGGGCCTCGAGATATTGACCGAACGCTGGTAACCAACAATGAGTCACAAAACAAGCTGCTTTGGATGCTTGCTGGTTACGATGGAGTACCGACGATTGCCGAATTGGTTTCGGAGATGGTCGAAGTTGATACGGGTAGAAGGTGACCATGGTTAGTCGTGCGATAAAAGATTCCGTGGTCGTGATCACAGGTGGAACCGGATCATTCGGGTCTGTGATGGCCAGACATGCCTTGAATCAAGGAGCCACCGAAGTGCGCATCTTGAGCCGAGATGAGGCCAAGCAAGATGCCATGAGGCATGCTTTGAACGACGCAAGAGCCAAGTTCTACATAGGCGACACTCGGGATTTTGGGTCAGTAAATAGGGCTATCAGGGGTTCACATCTGGTGTTTCATGCAGCCGCCTTGAAGCAAGTGCCCTCGGCCGAATTCTTTCCTCTAGAGGCGGTCAAGACCAACATCAACGGATCGGCCAACGTTTTGCGTGCGTCCATAGACCATGAGGTCAGCGGTGTGGTTTGCTTGAGTACAGACAAGGCTGTGTATCCAATCAACGCCATGGGTATGTCCAAAGCTCTTATGGAAAAGACGGCGATGGCTTTCGCGCGCGATTATCAAGACGCACCTACCAGGATTGCGGTGACGAGGTATGGAAACGTCATGTACTCCCGGGGGTCCGTGATTCCTCTGTTCATTTCTCAAATCAAATCGGGCTCGCCAATTACAATTACCGATCCACAGATGACTCGTTTTCTCATGTCACTCTCGGAGTCGGTCGATCTAGTCGAGTATGCATTTAGTCATGCAGAAACAGGAGACCTATTTGTGAGAAAAGCTCCTGCCTCAACTATCCGAGATCTAGCCATTGCTTTGGTGGAACTGTTTGATGGAAGCCTAGAACAGATTCAAAACATCGGCGTCCGCCATGGAGAGAAATTGTATGAGTCTCTTTTGGGGGTTGAAGAACGCTCCAAGGCGGAGGACCTAGGGGACTACTTCAGAGTTCCCCTGGATGCCAGAGATCTGAACTACTCTCTCTACTTCGAAGAGGGCGAGCAACGCTCTACAGAATTAGATTCGTACACATCCCACAACACCGAGCGACTTGATGTCCAGGGAGTGAAGAGGCTACTTTTGACTCTTCCCGAGGTCCAGAGGGAGTTGTCGCAGTGAAAAAACTTAAGGTAGTAACAATTGTTGGGACCAGGCCAGAAATTATTCGCTTATCCAGGCTCATCCCAAAACTAGACGAGCACACGGACCACATATTGGTTCACACCGGTCAGAATTACGACCACCAGCTGAGTGATGTTTTTTTTGAAGAACTCGAGATTAGGCGCCCTGACTACTACCTGAATGTCGACAGCAGTTCTTTTGGAGCGGTCATGGGTGACACTTTGAAGAAGTCCGAAGAGGTTCTCCTCAAGGAGAAGCCGGACGCAGTCATGATTCTTGGAGACACAAACTCTGCGATTGCGGCAATTGTTGCAGAACGACTTCATATTCCCGTTTATCACATGGAAGCGGGCAATAGGTCATTCGATAAAAACGTGCCTGAGGAGTTGAACAGGAGGCTCGTCGACCATGTCTCCACGTTTAATATGGTCTATTCGGAGCACGCCAGAAGAAACCTGATTCGCGAGGGCATCGGAGAGCGTTTCATCTTTCTGACAGGATCCCCAATGCCTGAGGTTCTTTCTCACTACTCATCGAAGTCCACAGCCTCGAAGGCTTTGAACCGGCTTAATCTAGAACCAGGTCGGTACCTTCTACTCAGCCTTCATCGGCAAGAAAACGTCGATAACTTGGTTCGTCTTGATTCGATGCTTCAGAGAGTCAATGATTTCGCCGAGCGAAATGACCTAACGGTAGTGTTCTCTGTTCACCCTCGAACAGCCAAGAGGATTCGAGATAAGGACAGTCTTGGCCGTTTCTTTTTTTCTGAACCGTTTGGCTTCCTCGACTACCTCTCTCTTCAAACCAGCGCCTACTGCGTGATATCTGATTCGGGTTCTCTACCAGAAGAAGCGCTGACTCTTTCATTTCCTGCAGTCATCTATAGGAATTCAATGGAGCGCCCAGAAGCCCTCGAATCGGGTCAGATAGTCATGTCGCCTTCACATGCAGGGAACTTGGAGGCGTTCGTCACTCGAGCGAGAGAGGCCGCTCAGGGGCAAACCCGCTCGGTTTATCCTGACCTAGGATTTTCCAGCATCGTTCTATCTGTTCTAGTTTCTACTGCCCGACTCGCTCCCGAGTGGGTAGGCGTCAAACGCGAACTATGAAGCGTTGCAATCACACGGAGATTGCGCCTACGCAAGGTCGGATTATTCTTGTTAGTTATGCGTCTGGCATGCCCGGCTTTTCTCCCTCAGAGTGGGTGGATTCAAAACTTGCAGCCGCTCGATATCTCGGTCAGCATGTCACTCTAGTAACTTCTGCCAGTTCACAGCTCGATACCTGTGACCATCAACGCGTGGTGAAACTTCACTCTCTTTCGCTGCGGGATTTTCGCTTGGAACAGGCAGAGAATCGGGGAAGAACAACTCTTTCACTACGTCTGTCCAACATTTTTGCCAAGTCACTTGGTCGCCTTTTTGATCAGCTGTTTTTGCGAATCGTGGGCTCTAATAGTGATGGCCGTTGGTCTTGGGTGATCTCCGCCACTCCGGTCATCATTTATCTTGCACTGCGACTCAGACCTAAAGCGGTTCTCGCCACTGGCGGGCCATCGTCAGCCCTTTTCTCCGCTGCACTGGCCTCGTACACACCTGGGGTTCCAAAGCCAGTGATTGAATTACAAGATCCGTTTATTGGAACCGAGATGAAGCTGGCTTCGAGAGCGATGTTTGCGATGGAGCTAGCTCAGAAGTTCTTGCTACGCACCGCTCGAAAGTACGTTGTGGTCTCCGAGGGATCTAAGACTAAGTTACTCTCCAGATACCCCGATTTCCAGCGCAAGGTAGTGTGTATTTATCCATACGCACAGGCCCACGATGGCGTTCGAGGTCAAGTCTCTGCACGCAAAGTTGAACACATTGAACTTTTGCACCTTGGCACACTTTATGGGACTCGTAATTTGGGCTCACTATTCGCCTCGATTGATTCTGGCGTCCTCAGCGGGACATTTATGTCCGGGAAGTTTCACGTCACTAATGTTGGTTCCGACTACACGGGCAGTGAACGGAGAAGTGACTTTTCCCCATTGTCCGCTTTGGATAAGATGGCGGCCATTCGGCGGGCATCCGAGGCGGACGTGCTCCTGCTTGTTCAACACAGTGACGACCGAAGTCTTGAGACGATTCCCTTCAAGTTTTACGACTATTTGAACCTGGATAAACCTATTTTGGTTCTTGGCCGAAATGAAGAAATCAAAAACCTCTTATCAGAATCTGATTATTATGCAGACGTTCTCGATGTTGCAGAAATTCAGTTAGCGTTGTCGGCCATATACAACGCGTATCGGGAGGGTGGCTTGAAGGCGCGCAGAACTAAACCTCATTCAGGGCGACCTCAATTTGTGACCGCGTGGAATGAGCTAATCAATTAGTGACGCTTGCTAGCTTGCTGCTACAAGTCTCTTTAGGGCTGCACCGTAGCTTGTTGGGTAGCGCGCCGCAATATCAAGCAACTCATCATCACTCACCCAACCATTCCGCCAACCGACTTCATGCGGGCTGCCGATCAGCTGGCCGGAAAGTGACTGAAAAGACTGAACAAATTCCGAAGCATCCATCATCGACTCCATGGTTCCGGTGTCTAGCCACATGGTCCCTCGGGGCAAGAGTGATGCTTCAAGCTGCTGCTCACGCAGATAGAGGGAGAGAAGATCTGTGATTTCCAATTCCCCCCGACTTGATGGTGTCAAGCTCTCGGCCTTTTTGGAGCCAGACTCCGGAAAAAAGTAAAGTCCAGTTACTGCAAGATTCGAAGTTGGATTGTTCGGTTTTTCTTCGAGTCTCAGAACTTGACCCGATTCTGAAGTCCATGCGACACCAAACCTGCTCGGATCAGTCACACGCTTTAACAGCACTCTTGCGCTGGAGTTTGCGGATGCGAGTCTTAGCAATTCGCCAGAGAGACCAGAGCCAAAAAAAATGTTGTCCCCGAGCGCGAGCGCGAACGATTCGCCGTCTATCCAAGGGCTAGAAACCAAAATGGTGTCTGGTATGCCTCTTGGCGCATCTTGAAATCCATAGGACAGGTTTATGCCAAAGGCCGACCCATCGCCCAAGAGTCGCCTGTAAGGTTCCGCATCCTCTGACTTTATGACCAGTCGAATGTCCCTGATACCAGACAGCATCAGGGTTGAAAGACTGTAAAAAATGAGAGGTTTGTCAAAGATCGGCAACAGGTGCTTGTTTACCGCCACCGTATTTGGCGCTAGGCGTGTCCCATTACCCCCAGCGATGAGTAAAGCCTTCATTGGGAAACCCCCGTTACCTTCTAGACTCTCAGTCTATGGGAAGAAAAGTTGTCGTTGCCGGGGGCTATGGGTTTATGGGCTCGGACTTTGTCCGCTATCTAGTAGAAGAGGAGCCTGACGTTGACATCACGGTAATTGACAACTTGGCTTACAGCTCAGACCTGGCTCGATTGAAGGCCTGTGAGGGTCGCTTTCGTTTCACTCGGGCGGACATACGAGACACCGAAGCCATGCTCTCAATCACCACTGGCGTCGATTTTGTCTTCAACTTCGCCGCTGAGACCCACAACGACAACTCGCTCCACCGTCCACTCGATTTCATCAGCACCAACGTGAATGGCGTTGTGAGCCTGTTGGAAGCCGCCCGAGTAAACGGATTTCACCTGCACCAAGTTTCAACTGATGAGGTTTTTGGTGACATGTCGGTCGGCAGTACATCAAGGTTCACTGAGCAATCTCCTGTCGTTCCATCAAGTCCATACTCGGCATCAAAGGCTGCGGGAGATGCCTTATGCCTCGGTTGGCATAGGTCTTTTGGCGTCAAGGTCACAATTTCCAACTCGGCGAATAACTTCGGGCCGTATCAACACCCTGAGAAGCTAATTCCAAGGTCTATTCAACTGATTAGCCAGGGGACGAAACCTGAAATCTATGGCGATGGCAGCAATGTCCGGGATTGGTTGAATGTTAGAGATCATTCGAGGGCCGTTTGGCGGATTTCGACTACATCTGAAGTCGGATCCCGTTACCTAATCAGTGCTCACGATTTGGTGAGCAATCTTGAGCTCATAGAGTTGCTCAATGTCGCACTCGGGCAGACACCAAACTTCTATAAGTTTGTTGAAGACAGGCCAGGGCATGATCGTCAGTATGCATCGGATTCAACCAAACTCAGGAGTGAATTAGGTTGGACGCCGCAGGGTCCAGATGTAAGGTCCTGGATTCAGAGTTTGGGCACCTGAAAAAATTCCGCGGCTATTGCGCAAGCTTTAGCCGATATGGGTTGCCTTAAAAAGCGCTCTAGGTCCTCTGGTATGCCCAACCCGTACATTACCGATCCCACCGGTCCCAGGTCGATTGCTATGGCTCCGGGGTCGCGAAATTTAGGAGAAAACTCGTAGGCAGGTGCTACATAGAACTCGCCGTTTACTCTGAAGTCCCTCAGGACCATGTTGTCGTAAGCCTCGAAGAAGTCGGCTGCTACGCTGAAGCCGTAAATTCCGACTGTGGCGAACTTCGATATGACCTGCTTCTCGACTACCCGGAGAATCACACCTCTTTCATCTACTTCAGAATAGGACCACTTAGGGTCGTTGTCTTGCATCGTCAAGACGGCCCCAAGATGCGCGCCTTCTATCAGGCTCGAGTAGAAGTTAGCTACGTTGAAGTTGACGTATTGGTCGCTGTTTGCAATGACAAGCGGTTTTTCAAGGTCCAGTTCCCCCCTGGAGAGATTCACGGTGCTCGCAGGGCCGGAAGTGAGCGCGTCTACCTCGATAATCGCAACCTTGGTTGATGTCGCAGCCGATAGCTCTGGTTCCAAGCCCTTCATATTGAAGCTAGATGGGCAGATAAGGATTATTTTTGAAACCACGGGGCTGATCAGGTTTGAGAGCACAAGCTTGTACATTTCAACCCCGTGGACAGGGATCAACGGCTTAGGTGTGCTGAAGCCGGCAGACTTGAATCGACTCCCGAGCCCTGCCATTGGCACAACGAGCTGAATCATCTAGGAACTCCCAGCACCTTGTCATTTGGCTTGCTAGGTGACTTCACGGCAACCAAGGTACAGTCGCTGAGAGCTTTGAAGCTCGCCGCTTCCAGTGGCGCAAGAAGGATCACGTCACCCGAGCCCACAGCCCTTCCAGCGATTTCACAATCGCCCGTGATGATAGCGGTCACTTCCCACGCCTCGAGCTGGTAATGAATAGGTTCAGAGTCTCCAGCTTTATAGTGCTTGATACAGATCTCAAAGTCTTTCGACTCTACAATCGCGGGCTCAAAGTCCCCGATAAACCAGCCTCCGACGAAGCTCTCTAATCTCTCAATCCTCACTAGCTCTCCTGACCTATGAAGTCGTGCGGCTTTGAATAGGATTCATATTGTGTTCGAGAAATTTGTATCGCAGACACCGCCTTACCCATCGAAATTAGGTAATTCAGGGCCGTGGAAACGAAAAATCTGTCGTGAACCATGGCGTTGTTCGTCAAGACCCAAGTTGACGCATCTAAAAAATCACTGGCTCGCCTGAAGAAAAAATGTCCAGTGGTCGCTAGCCGTCCGACAACTCGCTTTTCAGCAACCTGAATAATCTCTCCACGTTCATTTTCTTTCAAGTACGACCATCGCGGATTAGAAGATGTGAATGCGACTGTAAGTGCCGATGCATCATGCGGGGCACTCTCAAGTAGCTTCCAAAATGGGACTTTCAAAATAGCGTCACCGGGTGCGAGCAGTAATGGGCGGTCCAAATCGATTTCACCCAAGCCGAGTAAGGCTGATGCTAATGCGCCTTTCACTGAACTTGGAGATTTGATAATTGAATTCACTAGAGCAGCAGACTGGAGCATCGGAGTGCAGCGTTGCGACGATTCCTCTTCATCGCGATTTATTACGACGATAGCCCCTTCTGAGGGGTGAGCTGAGCTCTCAATAGCGTGAACTAAGAGCGGTTTACCGTCAATCAATGCCATATTTCTGATTGTTGGAAATCCAGCATCAAGAAACAACTTGGCCGTTGGGGCGGCTGCGGTAACGATTGTTTGGTAACTCATTAGCTGAAAAGCCCCTCAAGGAGGGTTCGATCTAGCTCATCCACAGTGTTGATTTTGTGAACTCTGCATCCAGCCGCTGTAGCGGACGCGACTCCGTAGTCGTGATCCTCAATCACAAGACACTGTTCCGGATTTAGGCCCAAACGAGATGCCGTCATTAGGTACATTTCAGGGTGCGGCTTGGCGTTTCCAACATCCTCGTTGGTGACCAGAACGTCGAGATAAGGCAGCAGCCCTACGCTTGTAAGCATCGACTCGGCAGAGCCTCGAATGGAGTTGGTGGCCACCGCCAATTTCACTCCTTTGCCCTTGAGCCATGACATCATTAGCAGCTGCTCAATTCGAGGAAATGCCTGACTGCTGACGTAGCGCAAGGTTCTTTCCTGTTTGATTGCGCTCACAATGGGGTGCAAGTGCTTCGGAAGCCGGCCTTGTTTTTCAAGCATTGAAAGTTTCACCTTTGTCGGTAGGCCGTCAAATTCCCCCAGGTGCTCTTCGCGGGTTATCTCTTCACCGAAAATTGCAAGCGCTTCGTTGAGCGCGAAATAATGCCATTCTTTCGCCTCGATGAGAGTGCCATCCATATCGAAGATAACCGCTTCAATTTGGTCAGCCAATTTCGTAATCCTTTGGTTTATCAGTACAGACGAATATATTTGGGAAATCTCTCAGGCTCTCTTGAAAACACTCAAGCAGGCTTGAATGATCCCGTCCATGTAGCTCTGAACTCACAACAACTACGGGTGCCTTTTCAGACAATCTCTTTAGCAACGCGCCATTTTCCTGGAGGTACCAGTCTGAGTGAAAACCGTCAACCCAAAAGGCGGAAGGTTTGGTCGGCCAATTCATGGCGAATGCCTTATCGGGCGGCTCATACTCGCTGAGCCTTTGGGCAAAGGGAATTCCAGCATTGCTGTAGCGAAGGGTCTCCGGAATAGACATGTCGAAAAAGAACATGTTCTTGCTACTGCGCATTGCTGAGCGCGCGTCGGGTCCGATAAGCGACAGAAGGCCATCTGACTTTACATTCAGTGCGAACATTTGGGATGGTGATGCATATTCCTGAAAAGAACTTAGTAGTCGATCCAGCTCGAGCGCTTTCAAGCGGTCAGTGGGCGGGTCATGCTCCACGATGACTTCACCCAGACAATCCCGAATGTCGGTTTCGATGCCGAACCCATGTCGCAGCGCGTTTACCAGGGCTCCCATTGAATTTCCGGGCAACCCCTGGTCAAGCCAAAGCCCCCTATGCGCTAGCACACGACTTTGGACACTTACCACCTTAGAGACCCCCGTGACATAGCGTAGGCCATTTTCTCCCGAAACGTCTCCCGGGTCCAGGGTTTCAGCTGGGATAAGTAAAGTCGCCTGGAATCGTCAAAACCCAGCATTGGGTGCAAAGCTGTCCCGATGTCAAGAAAACAAATTTCAAGGTTGCGCATCGAAACCTCATGACCTATCAAGTTCGAGAGCGAACTGGCGGAGGACAGCACAACTGAGCCTGTTGGTAGCTGCGAAATCTGTGCCATGGCATCTCTTTTCAGCGACTCGTGGATTTGAAAAGCGGCATCGGGGACCGGAATCAGGTCCCAATTCGCACTCAAAAGCTTCGGGTTGGTGCGGTAATTCGCAAGTAGCGTAACTTTGCGCTGCAAGAGATCATCGACAATCTCCTTCAAGAAAAACTTAAAGTTGGAGTTTATCCAGAGGTCTGAAAAGGTTAGGTTTGTCCAAGATTCCCCATTGAGTTCGTACATCAAGCGAGTCGCTGCTTTGTCTCGGTTGTGTCGAGTCGGAATCCCCTTGAAGTACCGAGGGGATCTGTATTTTGCGGACTCTATTAGCGCTTCGCGGAGGGCAGCGTCAGCTAGAGGGTCGAAAGACTTGTGATCGTACTCGGGATAAACAAACGCACTCTCACCGCGAGACCAAGTCACGCCCGAGGCTCCTAGCTCAAGCTTGTGCCCTTTGAGAATTTCCGTCTCACCATCTGAGAACCGAACGAATACAAACGGCTCACGCCTACTCAGCTTTTCTGCAAATCCTCGTAGTTCGACTCGTGGGTCCAAAGCTCTCCAAAATCAAGTGTCTTAAAGTAGCCTAATCCAGAGCGGGGGAAGAGGTGAACGATGCTCCAGTTTTCTTTACCGGCGCGGTTTGATGCCGAGTGTCAGTATTTCGAGAATGCAAGAAGTCAAGGTAAGCCATGGGGTGGAGGGGAATACTACGAAACAGCTAAGAATGAATTGTTGAGGATTCACCCTTCAATCGACGCCTTGATGACTCAATCTTGCACATCAGCTCTCGAATTGGCGGCTCTCGCACTCGATATCAGGCCTGGCGATGAAGTAATCGTCCCTTCTTACACCTTCGTTTCGACTGCGAACGCTTTCGCTCTAAGGGGCGCAAAAATCGTCTTCGCCGATTCGAGTTCTGTGGATCTGAATTTAGATTTAGATCACGTTGAGACGTTGATTAATGAAAAAACCAAGGTCTTAGTTGTGGTTCACTACGGCGGCGTGTCCTGCGACATGGATCGAGTGATGAGGCTTGCTGCAAACCACGGGATTTATGTCGTCGAGGACGCCGCGCAAGCGATCGGTGCAACCTACAAAGATACGGCCCTTGGGACAATAGGACACCTCGCCGCACTCTCATTTCATGGCACTAAAAATGTCTCATGTGGCGAGGGTGGGGCGCTCCTCATAAACATCAAAAATCAGGAGATTGCAGATCGAGCTCGAATGGCACATGAGAAAGGGACCGACAGAGCAAAATTCCTAAGTGGTCAAATTGACAAATACACTTGGCGAACTTTGGGGGGGTCTTTCATCCCGAGTGAGTTCTCAATGGCGATTCTGAGCGCTCAGCTTGAATCAATAGATGTAATTAGGGAACGCAGATCGAATTACTTTGCAACTTACAGAGAGGCGTTGCGAGAACTCGATGAGTTCAACGTGAGGATTCTGCCCCAGGATGGTCCCGGCGCAAATTTCCATATGTTCGCCCTCGTTTTGGAAACTCGAGAACGTCGTGACCTTCTTCGAAAACACTTGAGTGAACACCAGGTCTCAGCAACCTCTCATTACGAACCACTTCACTCATCACCATTTGGCGCTAGGTATCTCTCCTCCAATCCCGACTTGAAGATCGCAACGGACCTCAGCGGCAGAATACTGAGACTTCCCATGTGGTCACATGAGGCAATGCCGGCAGATTTTGTGGCAAGCCTTGTATTGGAATTCTTCAGCAGGAAGGTGTTGATAGCTTGAAGCATTTAGCAGTGGTTGTTGGAACGAGACCAGAGGCCATCAAAATGGCCCCCGTAATCCGAGCTCTGAGTGCGAATCCAAGCTTTCAAGTAACTGTTGTAAACACTGGGCAGCACAGGGAATTGCTCGATGGGGTGCTGGAAGTCTTCGGATGCTCTTCAAACCTCAGTTTGGAAGTTATGGTTCCCGGCCAAAGCCTTGCCCAACTAACTGCGAAAGTCATCCAATCCGTTGAGACGGTAGTAGAGAAGCACAAATTCGATTTAGTCCTGGTGCATGGGGATACGACGACCGCTGCTGCAACGGCGATCGCGGCGTTTTTTTCCGGTGTTCCCGTCGCACATGTTGAAGCAGGACTGAGAACTCGAAATCTCGGTGCACCTTTCCCGGAGGAGTTTAACAGGCAGTTAATTGCTCGGATTGCCTCGTTGAATTTTGCGGCTACCGAACTCTCAGCCCGAAACCTGATCGAAGAGTCAGTACTAGAGTCATCGATATACATCACGGGCAACACAGTGGTCGATTCGGTCAGATACGCCTTTGATCAGTACTTATCCAATGAGAGCTGGATTTCGAGCCAAATGGCCGCTCTTTCCGAAAAGATTCCGTCTCTCAGCCCCGATCAATCTCTGGTGCTGGTAACGCTTCACCGAAGAGAGAATAGGGGTGAAAACTTCAGAAAGATTCTGGACTCAATTCGAGAGCTGGCCGTATCGAACCCAGAAACCATGTTTCTATTCCCAGTCCACCCGAACCCGATCATCAAGGAGCTCGCAGGCCTGAGACTGGGTGACTTGGGAAACGTAGCTCTCAGTGAGCCGTTGAACTACCTCGAACTCTTACTGGTCTTAGGAATGAGCAAGTTGGCTATTTCGGACAGTGGTGGAATTCAAGAAGAGGGTGTTACTCTATCGACCCCCGTTTTAGTGGCGAGGGAGGATACCGAGAGGCCGGAAGGCTTGGGTACTGGCAGGCTGGAGCTTGTTGGTTCAGATTCGAGATTGATCATGGATCGAGCAAATGAGCTGCTGCGCACAGCTAAGCCGCAATCTTTGAGGTTGAACCTGGATTCGAACCCCTTCGGTCGCGGCGAAGCAGCAACGAAGATTTCCGAAGTGGTGGAGAGATTTCTTGGAGAAGATCGTAAATGACCAAGTTTGCAGTGTGCCTCTACGGGCGATACGGCAACAGGTTTGATCCCAAGGCGGGGAAAGCTGGTCTTGAATACCTGAAACAGAGTGTCATTCGAGACTTGGAAGTTGATTTTTTTGTGTTCTCTTATGACCTAGAGCATCGCGAAGACATTGTTTCTCAACTCGGTCCGAGGCTAATTGCATCCGAGTTTTCCAACGCCCCTCCCTTCGAGGACGACTGGGTGCGTTCGGGCGGAGACTTGACTCTATTTGATTTGGAGGATCCGAGTCGAACTCTGGATGGAACCTTCAGGTTTCTTCCGCAACGCGATGGCGCCATACGCCTGATGCTTGAACACGTTTACGCCAGCGGAACAAGCTATGACGGCGTGATGCTTTGCCGGTTAGATCTTGGGCAGATCGACAAGGTGAATCAGAGATTCCCACAACGTGTATCAGAAGCCCCAGCCCTCAAGGCTCTCCCGCTTCCTGTAACTCGGGTTTACTTTGCCGCTTGGAATCAGCTGAATGAAGGTTTGCCAGACCAATGGTTCATTTGCTCACTGAAGCATGCTGAAAAAATCCATGGAGCGAAAGACCGAGTCAGCGCCTATCTTCGTTCGGGTAGTGAATATCTCGAGAACTTTGTTAAGGCCATACCTGACTCGGATCGAGATGATCCTTTTTCGAACGCCAAGAATCAACTCAACCAATCTGCTGCAAAGTCCACTCGGAGCATCGCACGCGCGCTTGACAATCACCTGATTCACAAATTTGACTTTATTCAAATTGGACTTTACGAGGATCTAGCTCCGAGTTTTGACTCCAGAGAGATTGCCCATCTCAATTACTCTCACTCGAGTTACCTGGACGGCTTAAATATGTCTCTCCGCGCCCAAGAGAGGCACCTGGGTAGGTTTTTTAGAGAGTATGTGGCGATTGAATCGGGCTTTGGTCGTCATGAGGATCTCGATCAACACCAAATCCTCGTGTATGACGATTCCCTCAGCTACGTCGAGAGATTGAAGTCAGTCGTTGAAAGAATTCCAGAGCAATACATTTTCTTCACCCATGAGGACATGCCACTGACTCACACACCCGTCACGAATGCCCTATTTGAAGCCATCAGATTGCTGGAGAAGAGCGAGAGAAATGCGGTGGTTAGATTTATCAGAGTGGGGAAGGGGCTGAAACTAAACCTGCAGCGGCCGACTCGCCTTCCCTACTTCTGGAAAGTTTCGAGGTGGTCACGGTGGCAGTTCTCCATCCAGCCCTCGCTGTGGAAAAGGGAAAAGCTTCTCGAGCTACTGAGTAGCGTGCCTGCTGGAACGGTGTGGGACCTGGAGGTAACCGGTCAAAAAGTTTTCAAGCAATTGAAGTTTAGAGGATTTCAGCCCATTACAAGCGGAAGGAAAAGAGGGAAGCATCACTATGAAAGCTCTCTATATCCGTATGTTGCAACTGCAATAGTGAAGGGGAAGTGGAACACTCTTGAATACCCTGAGCTTTCAAGCCTAATTTCAGCACAAAAGGAAGCCGGGTTCCCCCCAAGGGAACTACTTGGTTAGCCCTAACAGCTTAGCGATCTTGTGTGCCAAGCTTGGATTAGTCCTAACTGCGCTACCGATAGCCCGATCCCAAGCCCGCTCCCGAAAATCTGTTTTTCGAACGGACATCGGCTTGAAGCCACACCTTATGTAGTGGGCGTAAGCTTCCTCAAACTTGCGCATAGATTCCGTGGACCGTGATATGGCGTGCTCATCTTGACCAAACTCTGACTCTCGGGCTGGCTGCTCCCCCCAAATTGCTCGATTATTCGCTGGATGCGGGGGGACAAAAGTGCCCACCCCTAGATTTTTTTGAATTGCATAAGAGAGGTGAATGTCCTCACCCGCTCGCAGGTTCTGAAACTGTTTTCCAATTTCCCCCCAAAACACTCCCAGCCACGCGCGCGGAAAGATCCAGTTGTGCCCAACGATGTCAACTTCCTCAACGTCGCCATTGGGATTGTTTGGCCCAAACTCATCGTAGAGGGTGTATGAGGCCGATGTTTTGAATCTAAGACCGCGAGACCCAACCAGGCCCCCCGTGGAGGCATGAACATCAAGTGCGCTCTCCAGCCAACCGGTCCCGGGTACAACGTCGTCGTCGATTATCCAAACAAACTGGGAGCTGGAGTTAAGCGCAAAAGCGAATCGTGCCCATACACCTAAATTTGAGTCACTACGAGCTCGAATCGCTGGCCCGTAACTCCCTGAAGACTCCTCGCCATTTTCCCAGATTAGGATTTCCTTGACAGGAATCGTCTGTGCTGAGATAGCTTCAAGCTGACGAGACAAGTTCGCAGAACGTTTATAGACGTTGAGAATCACGCTTACAGAGGGGTAGCCGAGACGCGATGACACTAGATTTGACACGAGATGACTCTATCCTCGAATTCACTCTAGAGGGCGAACGATTTCGCTTTGTTTTCGTCGATTGGGATGCAGTCGCTATTGGAAAGCCTGTTTTTCATCTATCTGAGCACTGGACGGTCGGAACTCAAGAACGTTCGGTCGGGAATCTCGTGGCGCACCAGGCACTGTCTCAGCAATTGCATGACTTGATGCTTACAGCTCGACTGCCCGCATCCGAAATAGTTGCAAGGCATTCTCTCAGCAAGGCAGGCCTCTATTTTGTAGAGCTCACCCTGCACCCAAACATAGTGTTGCAGCAAACAGATTTTGGGCATCATGCCTACTTTGAAATGAAATCAGCAAAAGAGGACGATTTTGATTTGCTCTTGTCGGAAACAGCAAGTGCGTTTTCTTATTCGAGATTCTTTAGAGATCCTCTGGTACAGAAAGAGGCAGCGGAGTCCCGATTCCTAAACTGGCTTAGATCAAGTCGAGAATCCCAAAACAAAAACTTGTGGATTTTTCTAGATGACGACGGTGAACCGTTAGGTTTTTTCTTGGATCGAGCGGAAGGTAATAGCAAGTTTATCGAGCTTACTGCAATGTTCAGCCGAGCCCGAGGCACGGGCAAGGCAAAGGGCGTCTGGGAAACCTACCTTGCCAATCAGCGAGCCGGAGGCGTCGTCGGAGTAAGCACTAATATTTCGGCTGAAAACTCCGCAGTTGTTGGCCTATACCCAAAGCTGGGATTTAGATTTCTCGAACCGAGTGTCGCGTATCATGGCCACTTCTAGCGACCGAGTAGCGTCCCTCACGGGTGCTTTCGAGAGTGATTCAAGGCATGCCGCCGAACCCCGAATCCAATGCTCTTCGTCGAATTAGGTGTGAGACCACTACATTTTTTCTGCCGTGACAAAAATCCATTTGTCATGTTGGTCATCGCTGAAGCTTGGCGTTATGACGGTTTCCAGAACAGTAAAACCAAGATTTTCCAGGTGGTTCGTCAACTCAGCTTCAGTCCGAACCTGAACGTCAAAGGCTCCATTTGTCCCTAGGGCTGTAACCTCATTCTCGAGATACCCTGCCATCTTTTGGCCGTTGGGCGTAACGAGACTTGAGCCGAATCCCATCTGGATGTAAAGTCTCCCACCCTTTTTCAGGAGCCTGTGCGTTTCCCCCAGCAAGCTATTTCTTACAATCCATACAGGGATGTGCTGAAGGACTATTGTCGAAAACACAACATCCGCCTCTTCGCTTGGAAATGGCATGAGGTTTAAGCCGTTTGTAGTTTCGAAGCGACCACTGCCTTTGAATCTATCGCGACAAAATCTTATGTTTGCCTTAGAGATATCTGCCCCTTGAGCCTGACCTTTGAACCCAAGGTTGAGGAGATTTTGGAGGTTGCGACCTTTTCCGCACCCAAGTTCAAGAACGACTGCATTTGCTTTATCACGAGTGAAATCGACGATTGGGTCTAGCATTAGACGAAACAAATCCTGGTTAGAGTTGTGTTCCTCATGGTCAGAGGTGCCAGGGGAGTACTCGATTTTTTGCATAATCGAATAGGGGTCTTGACCTGTCAATCTGGCCCACATCCTAACCGGTGGCATGATTAGTTGCCTAGAAAACTGTCGCATTGATCTCCCTTTGCAATTGGCTGGTGGTAGCGGCTCGAGTCATACAATACTTGCTATGACTTATGTAATTGCTCTCCCATGCGTTGACGTCAAGGA
>JACCDI010795309.1_pt1 | contig 23702 bp, 17 predicted proteins | sample 7442791 | NCBI WGS metagenome assembly JACCDI01 (sample SAMN15323434, study PRJNA562643) | freshwater metagenome | isolation source: river surface water | place: USA:Blue River Watershed | collected 2017-08-15
ATTGGGAATAAATGAATATTATTGCCAATCAATAAATATTAATTATGAGTGAACAAGCTACTAAAGGACATCCTAAAGGGTTGTATGTTTTATTCGTGACTGAGATGTGGGAACGTTTCAGTTACTACGGCATGAGAGCACTATTTGTGTTGTTCATGACCAAAGCACTGTTGTTTGACAAAGCCTTCGGTTCTCAGGTGTATGGCAGTTATACCGGTCTAGTGTATTTAACCCCCTTGATTGGTGGTTATATGGCTGACAGATACTGGGGAAACCGCAAGTCTATCATTGTAGGGGGTGTTTTAATGGCTGCTGGCCAATTTTTCATGTTCCTTGCAGGTACCTTTTTCCAGCAAATTGATTTTGCCAGCATGATGATGTACACAGGTTTAACCTTCCTGATTTTAGGAAACGGTTTCTTCAAACCTAATATCAGCACTATGGTTGGTCAGTTATACCCACAAGGCGACAAGCGCGTCGACTCTGCCTTCACCATCTTTTATATGGGTATCAACCTCGGAGCCTTTATTGCACCATTACTTTGTGGTTATTTAGGTGACACAGGCAATCCGGCCGACTTCAGATGGGGTTTCCTTGCTGCCTGCGTAGGGATGATTCTGAGTTTGGTATTATTTATTTTCCTTAAAAACAAATACATCGTAACACCTGAAGGTGAACAAATCGGTATGGCGCCAAACAAAGCGCGCATGGAGACTGCTGAAGTTGACACTGCTGGTGAAGTTAAAAAGACCTTCCCGGTTGCCACCATCATTATCTGGGGTGCTATCTGTGTAGCTTTATTTGGATTCTTTAATTTATACATGAAAATGGACATCATAGGTTGTTTCATTTTCTCTTTAACGATATCTGCTCCAGGTTTAATCATCTCTGACCCTAGTTTAACAAAGGTTGAAAAACAGAGAATCTGGGTAATTTATATAGTAGCCTTCTTTGTTATCTTCTTCTGGTCAGCTTTCGAGCAGGCAGGTGCCTCTTTAACTTATTTTGCAGAAGAGCAAACCAACAGAACTTTATTTGGCAAAACCATTCCAACTTCATATTTCCAAAGTATCAATGCTGTTGCGATTGTAATTTTTGCCCCATTGTTTGTTTGGTTATGGGGTGGTTTAGGAAAACGTAACATGGAACCAGCCTCACCGTTCAAACAATCTATAGGTTTGTTCTTATTGGCATTAGGCTATCTGGTAATTGCCATGGGTGTTCAGGGCATTAACCCTAGTACTAAATTGTCTATGATCTGGTTAGTGAGCTTATACACCATTCATACCTTTGGTGAATTGTGTTTATCTCCGATTGGTTTATCAATGGTTAACAAACTTGCTCCTGTGAAATTAGCCTCATTGCTAATGGGTGTATGGTTCTTATCAACTGCCGCAGCCAATAAATTTGCAGGTACTTTAAGTGAACTATATCCTGAAGAAGTGAAAATGGAAAAATCCATCAACAGTCACGCTTCTCCTGAAATCATGGCCATGTTGAATGCTCAGGTAATCGATTCCAATACCTGGAAGCTTGACCCTGCTGGTAAAACACAAATAGCCTACGCCAGTGTTTCATTAGACAAAACCAACAAAGACAGTAAGTCTGCAGATAGCATCACGAATGTTAGTGTAGATTCTGTAAAGAAAGATATTTCGGTATATGCCTTAAAAGTAATTAAAAGCAATAACAGAAACTTCAACCGTGTTATCATGACAGATATAAAAGATGGTGACAACACCTATCCTGCTGTTATCACACATGATTCGATAGAAGTGACTGTAAACAGAGTTTCTACTAAGAAGGAAGTGGTTCAAGTGTGGAATTTGAAACCTAAAAAACCAAGCTTCCTTGGTATGCAGATCAACACCTTGTATGACTTCTTTATGTTGTTTGTATACATGGCTGGAATTGCCTCTGTCATCTTATTCTTCTTATCTAAGAAGTTATTAAGTATGATGGGTGGTGTCAGATAATTCTCAATAAAATCATTAAAAAAGGGGCTTTAAAGCCCCTTTTTTAGTTTAATAACATGGCTATGACCCATGGGAAGACAATCGTTAAAGATTGACCTTGAGGAGGAGCCTGTAGATTATTTCTAATAAAGCGAATAGCTATAGTGATTTGATTTTCGACTGTCTTTTCCGATATGTCAAGAATAGAAGCGATTTCTTTATTGCTCAGGTATTCTCGGCGACTGAGTACAAAGATTTGCTGACATTTAGGAGGCAACTTACTAATGAGGTACTGAATTTGCTTTTCAGTTTCTTTAGCCTGTAGTAGATCTATCGCAGAAGTATGGTCGGACGCCACTTCGAAACCCATTTCCATATCAGTGATTTCAATTTTCTTTTTCTTAAGCCAGTTAAGACTTTTGTTTCTGACGATGGTGTAAAGTAGTGGTTTGAGAGACTGACCTTCTATGAGTTCATTTCTTTTGTCCCAGATGACCATAAAGGTATCGTTAACGATTTCGTGGGCATCTTCACGCGAGCGAACATACTGCATACAGAACCAGTGCAAAGCAGCATGATGTTGTTTAAAAAGGGTTTCAATAATTTTTAGTTTGTCCGTCTCGATGAGGCAAAGTTATTATTAAGAACCTTTTAATTTGAAAAAAAGTATTCACATATGTCTGTGTCTCTGAACTCAGAGCACTCAGAAATTAAGAAAATCTACCCTTGTATTTCTCTTTGATATCAGAAGTAATATCTTTCACTTCCTGTTCTTTGGAAAGGTGTGAAATAAAGAGAATTTCGGGAGTATCAACAATGATGGCATCTTCGAAACCTTCAACAACCACAAGTTTCCCTGGATCAGCCTCTTCAACGATCAGGCTATTTTTAACATTATAGACCTCGATATTATTACCGTGCAAAAGATTGTTATTTTCATCTTTATCTCTGAGAACAAATAGTGATTTCCAGGTACCCAAATCACTCCAGCCAAAATCTACTGGCACGATACCTGCAATTTTAGTTTTCTCCATAATTGCATAATCGATGGAGATGCTCTTACAAAGAGGATATTGTTTATTAATGAAAGCCTGTTCTTCGTTCGTGTTGTATTTCTTTAGACCTTTTTTGAACAATTCATACATATCCGATTGATGCTGTTCAAATTCGGCAAGAATATCCTCGGCTTTCCATACGAAGATACCACTATTCCATGAGAAATCGCCGCTATCTAAGAAAGTCTGGGCAATCTCCAATGTTGGTTTTTCGGTAAAGGTTTTAACTTTATAAACTCCAGATTCAATTTCCTTTTCATGGTGTTGAATATAGCCATACCCGGTATCTGGACGGTTAGGTTTGATACCCAGAGTAAGCAGCATTTTGTTAGAGGCTGTAAAATCGAGAGCACGGTTCAGACTGTCAACAAATGTTTTCTCGTCTGTGATTAAGTGATCACTAGGTGCGAATATGATGTTAGCGTCTGAATTTTTAGCATAGATTTTAAAACTTGCATAAGCCACACAAGGGGCAGTGTTCATAGAAGCAGGCTCATCAATGATATTTGCTTCAGGAAGTTCAGGTAACTGATCGTGCACGAGCAAAGTATAACTTGCATTCGTGATAATGTAAATATTTTTGGTTTCGATGAATTGCGCAAAACGGTCGAACGTCAGTCGCAATAAAGATTTTCCAACTCCTAAAATGTCGTGAAACTGTTTAGGGTAACTGCGTTTGCTTAGGGGCCAGAAACGACTTCCGATACCACCTGCCATTATTACGACGTAATTGTTTTTGTTTTTTTCCATGTTGTTTATAACAAACCTTCTTTATTTAAATCGTGGATATGAATCATCCCAGTGTAGTTACCGGAATCCATGACCACTAATTGACTTATTTTTGTATTTCTCATGATTACTGCAGCATTGGCAGCTAATTCAGAAGCATCAATAGATTTGAAATTAGGATTCATAATATCGGAGGCGCATACACCCTCCAGATTACTATTATTTTCTATCATCCTTCTAATATCTCCATCAGTAATAATACCGACGATTCCATTCTGTCCGGCCACCATCGTTGCACCTAAGCGGTTTTTAGAAATTTCTATGATGACAGATTTGATGCTTTCATTTTCCTGAACCAGAGGCTTCATATTATTGAGGGCAATATCCTTGCAGGTTAAGTACAGTCGTTTTCCCAAGGCACCACCTGGGTGGTATTTTGAAAAATCGTCAGAGCTAAAGTTTTTGCATTTGAGGAGCGCCACCGCAAGTGCATCACCCATAACGAGTTGAGCAGTTGTACTGGTTGTTGGAGCAAGGTTATTGGGACAAGCTTCTTTTTCTACAGTGGTATTCAAAACATAGTCGGCCGCCAAAGCTAAACTCGATTCTGTATTTCCGACCATTGCAACGAGAGGATTGCCAAACTGTTTAAGAAGAGGCGCAAGGGCTTTTATTTCCGGTGTATTTCCGCTTTTAGAAATAGCAATCACTATATCATTGGTTTGAATAATCCCGAGATCACCGTGAATAGCATCGGCAGCATGCATAAATATAGAAGGCGTCCCAGTAGAATTCATTGTAGCCACAATTTTCTGCGCAATAATGGCACTTTTACCTATTCCAGTAATTACCACCCTACCCTTGCTATTGAGAATCAGCTGAACCACACCAGCAAATGCTTCATCAATATAAGCAGACATTACAGACAAGCTTTCCAGCTCATCCTGAATACAGGTTTTTCCATAATTGATGATGTCAGTGGTGTTTTCGAGACTCATGAAACAATATCCAAAAAGTTTTGCAAATTAAAGCCAAAATTTGATAAGAAAAATTTTTTTAAATTGATTTGGTAATATGGTCGTAACAGTATTAATTTAGTGTACTTAATTGGTTAACACAAAATATAAGCAAACACAAGAGGTATGAGTATAGCGCAGAGACCGTTGGACGCAAAACAAGCATTAAAAGACTTTTTCGGATTTGATGGATTTAAAGGTAATCAGGAAGTGATTATTGAAAGTGTATTAAATCGCGAAGATTGCTTTGTAATAATGCCAACTGGTGCCGGTAAATCTCTTTGCTACCAATTACCCGCTTTAATGTTACCTGGAACTGCCATTATCATCTCTCCTTTGATCGCCTTAATGAAAAACCAGGTGGATAGTATCAGAGGATTTGGAGAAAATGATAACATTGCCCACTTTTTAAACTCATCTTTATCTAAAAGTGAGATAACAAAAGTCAAGGACGACATGGGTGCTGGAAACACAAAATTGCTATATGTTGCGCCAGAAACATTAAAAAAAGAGGAGACCATTGAGTTTCTCAAAAGTATAGAAATTTCATTTGTTGCCATAGACGAGGCGCACTGTATTAGTGAATGGGGGCACGACTTCCGTCCAGAGTACCGTCGAATCAAGCAAATGATTAAAGAGATTAATGATGTCCCAATGATTGCACTGACAGCTACTGCGACGCCAAAAGTGCAGAGTGATATTCAGAAAAATCTTGGCATGAGCGAAGCTAAGGTTTACAAATCTTCGTTTAACAGAACCAATCTGTATTACGAGGTTCGTCCGAAAGGCAGCAAAGAAAGGGTTTTTAAAGACATCATTTCCATTATTAAAAACCGTCCTGAAAAATCAGGCATCATCTATTGTTTAAGTCGCAAGCGTGTTGAGGAAATTGCAGAAATGCTAACCCTCAATGGCGTGAAAGCTTTACCATATCATGCCGGACTGGATGCTAAGACCAGGGTGCACAACCAGGATGCCTTCCTGATGGAAGAATGCCATGTCATTGTAGCAACTATCGCCTTTGGTATGGGTATCGATAAGCCAGACGTACGATTTGTTATTCACTTTGATGTACCTAAGAGCTTAGAAGGCTATTATCAGGAAACAGGAAGAGGTGGCAGAGATGGCTTTGAAGGTGATTGTATTTTATTCTATAATCCGAGTGATATCGAAAAGCTCGAGAAATTCATGAAAGACAAACCAGTTGCTGAGCGCGAAATTGGCACTCTGTTACTGGATGAAACTTCTGCCTTTGCAGAAAGTTCTCAATGTCGCAGAAGAACTTTGTTAAATTATTTCGGTGAGAGTTTTGATGATGACAACTGTAACCAGATGTGTGACAACTGCAGACATCCTAAACCAAAAACAGATGTCAGCAATGAGGTTGTTACAGCATTGAAGGCCTTAGACACTTTGAAAGCTGAAATGGAGATTAACCATTTGGTGAATTTTATTATCGGCAAAAAGTCTGATTCTGTCAAAGACCACGGTCATGATCAATTCCCAATGTTTGGCATTGGCAAAGACCATGATAAGGTATTCTGGAAAGGCGTTATCAGAATTTGTCTTCTGAACAACTACATCAATAAGAATATTGAAAAATATGGTTTATTGAGTGTTACTGAAGCTGGTCATCAGGCCATAGCCAATCCGAAGAAATTTGAGATGGCACAAGATACAGAGTTTGAATTTGTTAGTGATGAAGACTTTGAGAATGCAGTTCTAGAGAGCATAGCAGACGAAGTACTGATGCGAGAACTGAAAGATCTAAGAAAGAAAGTTTCTAAGCAGGTTGGACTCCCACCATATGTTATTTTCCAGGATCCTTCACTGGATGATATGGCCACCCGCTACCCTATCAGCATGGACGAATTGGAAAAGATTCATGGTGTTGGAAAAAACAAAGCTCAAAAATACGGTCAGCCTTTCATTGATCTGATTGACCAATATGTAAAAACTAATAATATCGAGCGTCCAATGGATGTTGTAGTAAAAACTTCTGGTGAGAAATCTAAGAAGAAGATTGCTATCATCCTTAACATCGACAAGAAAATGGCTCTTGAAGACATTGCCCGCTCTCAGGGTGTGAGTTATCAGGAGTTGATGGAAGAGCTTGAGCAAATGGTAACAATGGGTACCAGCCTCGACCTCCACTATTGCATCGATGAGATCATCGAAGAAGAATACCAGGAAGAGATTTTTGAATATTTTAGAAATCAGGAAGAAGACGATCTTAACCAGGCTGTTATCGACTTCGACAACGATTTCACTTACGAAGAATTACAGCTGATGCGCTTACAGTTCATTAGCAACATGGCGAATTAATCGTTTCGCATAAAAAAAGGGGTTAAATCAAAAGATTTAACCCCTTTTTCGTGACTATTTTTTCTAATTAATAGATCCTCTAACACGTTGACTGTAGGCTCTGACAGCCTGATTGATGTTTAATCCTTCAGCAGCCATTACTTCCTGACAAAACAAGGCAGCCAATGTATGGGTAAGTTGCTCACCCTCATCGACACCTTCAATTTCTATCTGAAGCGGACGTTCATTCAAAAGATCATCCTCTGCCTGTTTGAGTTGATCAGCAGTGTATGTTTCTACAATGTGTTTAATGATTTGTATGTTCATAGAGATTCAAGCATTTGTACAAATACATCCTCTTTGGTAGTACTTTTAGTTTCTACCAAAACGCCATCTTTAAAAGTTGCGAAAAAAGGCAAGGTATCAACGTTGGCCATTTTTCTTGCAGCAGGATTATGTTCGGCATTAACATCCAGAAACACTATGTCTTTAAAGCGCTCATCGTCGCTTAAGCGTCTGAATTTAGGGGCAAACAATTTACAACTACCACACCAGTCTGCGTAGTATTTCACCACTACCTTACCAGTCTGGATATCGGTGGTGAATTTGCTATCTTCTGAAGTTATTACTGACATATTTTATTCTATATAAAGCTTAGATTTATTTGTATTGATCTACCAATCGATTCAATTTTGCTTCTTCCATATAACCTTCTGAACGGTAAAGGATTTTATTGTTTTTCATAAACAACACAAGTGGAATGCTATAAGCCTTATACTCTTCCATTAGGTCTTTGCGTTTATCTGTATCAATACTGTATACTATCACCTCATCAGAACGGTTATCGCGCAAGCGATGGATATATGGCTCAAGCATTTTACAAGGACCACACCATACCGCGTTAAAATCCGCAACAACCAGTTTACTACCATTACGAGCCACTTCAAATGGGATAGTGTCGTTTTCGTAAATTCTCTTTTCTTTCTGAGCTTCTACTGGCAGACCAGCACCTTTCCACTCGTTGAATCCTCCTTTTAAAACATAAAGATTTTTAAATTTAAGGGCATGCAACTTCTGAGCAGCTATAGTTGCATCATTTTCAGCAAGTCCGTAAATATAAGTAGGCAAATCCGGGTAAAAACTATATTGCAGGTTGTTATACTCATCATTAGTATTGACATTAATGGCATTTGGAATATGGGCTCTTTTGTATTCATCTTCAGAGCGCACATCGATTACCTGAGCATTGGTCTCACCTACTTTAGTTTTAAAATCATTCAATTCCAATAAAGAATTACCGTTCTGATTCTGACAAGCAGAGACAAACATAAGTAAAGCGACAAAAAGGAATCCTTTCATTGGGTGCAAAATTAGCATCTTAAACATTATAAATAAAATTAATTAGATTCATATAGATATAGTTAATATCTATTTACCGAATAGACTACCCAAATTACCCAGTCCCGGAAGGCCAGCTATCTCTGCCACATCACCCATTGCTGCTTTTTCGGCAGATGCGAGTGCGTTGTTTACAGCGAGTGTCAAACTATCCTCAAGACGAGTTTTGTCAGCCATCATATCTTCAGAGATATGCACAGCCAGAATTTTGCGGTTGGCATTACAATCGACAGTGATACCATTTGTCACTTCAGTCACCGTAATAGACTCAAGTTTGGCCTTCAGTTCTTCGGCCTTTTTTTTCATTTCAAGTAATTGAGAAATATTTCCAAACATGGTTCAAAATTACATGAAAAACATGACATTAAATCATGATATTACGCACTAAGAGAGTCCGCTGATTACGCCATTATCATCAATATGCATTCCTTCAGAAGCTGGCACATCTGGCAAACCAGGCATGCGCATCATACTTCCCAGAATTGGAATAATAAAGCCAGCACCTGCTGCTATTTCAAATTCACGAACAGTGATGGTAAATCCTTTAGGTCGTCCTATTTTCTTTTCATTATCGGTAAATGATTTCTGAGTTTTTGCCATACAGATTGGCAGATGACCGAGTCCGATTTTCTCTATCCTTTTTAAATCTGCATTTGCTGTGGCAGTATATTCAACATCATCGGCGCCATAGATGGTAGTAGCAATGGTTTTAATTTTCTCTTTCACCGGACTATTCCAATCATACAAAGGTTTGAATTGATTTTTTCCACTTTCAATTTCTGCGACTACAGCTTCGGCCAATTGTTTGGTACCATTACCGCCTTCTGCCCAGCCTCTGCTGAGAACAGCATTGACACCCATTTCAGCACATAGTTCTTGCAAACGTTTTACCTCTTCATCTGAATCGGTTACAAAATGATTGATAGCAACGATTGGGTTTATACCAAAGCTACGGGCATTTTCAATATGTTTCTGTAAATTTTCAAATCCCTTTTCCACCTTATGGAGATCAGGTGTATTTAGTTCTTCAGGTGAAGCGCCACCATGATGTCTTAGGGCTCTGATAGTAGCGACTAACACCATGGCATGAGGTTTTAATCCTGCATAACCACATTTAATATTCATGAACTTCTCTGCTCCAAGATCAGCGCCGAATCCAGCTTCAGTTACCACATAATCTCCCAGAGAGAGCCCCATTTTTGTTGCCAGTATCGTGTTCGTACCCTGAGCGATATTAGCAAATGGACCACCATGAAGGATGGCAGGATTCCCTTCCAGTGTCTGAACCAAATTAGGTTTTACAGCATCTTTTAACAAAATAGCCATTGCTTCCTGAACATTCAATTCTCTTGCATATACAGGTTGGTTATCGTAGGTAAATCCAACCAATATATTTCCAATTTTCTCTTTTAGGTCTGATAAACTCTGAGACATACAGAGAATCGCCATGATTTCAGATGCAGCAGTGATATTGAAACCATCGGAACGCATAACACCATTAGCTTTACCTCCTATGCCTATTATTATATCACGGAGACTTCTGTCGTTCATATCTATGACTCTTTTCCAAAGCACAGAGCGAGGGTCAATCTTTACTGGGTGTTTTGGATTTCTTATAACATTATCAATAATAGCTGCAAGAAAATTATTAGCCTTTTCAACGGCACTAAAATCGCCCGTAAAATGCAGGTTAATATCCTCCATTGGTACGACCTGAGAATAACCACCACCAGCAGCACCACCTTTGATGCCAAAAACGGGACCAAGAGAAGGTTCTCTTAAAACCACTACAGACTTCTTCCCTATTTTGTTTAGCCCTTCATTTAAACCAATAGAAACAGTAGTTTTTCCCTCACCTGCCGGCGTTGGCGTTATTGCAGACACCAGAATAAGTTTAGATTGCTGAACTTTCTCGGCATTAATGAGACTTATGGGCAGTTTAGCTTTATACCTACCATAGTATTCCAAATCTGATTCAGGAATATTCAGTTTTTCAGCAACTTGTTGAATAGGCAACATTTTAACGGACTGAGCGATGGCTATATCTGACATAATTAATTTGTTAAAAAACAATATTAAAGTATTTTTTTGACACTAAACATTGATAATGCTCATCTCTACAAAAAATAAAACCCTCATTTCCAGAGCACAATATCTAAAAATTAATTTATTTTCAAATCTCTCCTGCAACCTAAACAAGAAGTCGATGTCCAACTTACAAGAAACACAAAATGATTGAAGCTTTAGAATCAGGGGCCCCGTTCTAGTTGCAGAGATTACAACACAACTTAAAAAACACATTCAAAGTCATGAAAAACAAAATGAACCTATGGTTAGCATCAGTAGCTTTTGCAGCCATCATCTTTACAAGCTCTTGCTCTAAAGAACAAACACAAGTTAGCGCCACCCCTGCAAGCGCCACTGAATTAAGCATACCAGAAATAGATCAGTTAGCAGTACAGGCGGACGAGGCTTTTATTAATACTGAAATACTTGGTGGAAGCGAAACCGAAGATTTCTCAATAAGTAACGACGGTATTCCTGATCAGTATATGGTGAGTGAATCAAGTGCCGACGAAATCAACACTACTAAACGTGATGGCAATGCCCGTCGACTGCGCGCCTGCCTTAATGAACTCGAATTGAGTGGTGAGCAGATTGCTAAAATTCGTGTCATTTTTAAAAGCTATGAAGATTGCAATAAATATGTCATCAGCAGACATCGCAATGCTATGCAAGAGCTAACTGTAAAAATGAACGACAAACTGAAATTACTGGTAAAAGCATACAGAGATGGTCGCATCACTAAGGAAGAGCTTGAAGCTAAAATCAAATCTTTACGTATCGAGTTTAACACTTTAAAAAATACGCTTGCAGAAAAATCAAGAGCAGCATTAAAAGAGTGTTATACCAGAATGCTGAGAGGATTAAATCAGGTAATGACAGAAAGACAATGGAAAGCATTTGTTAACTGCTATAGAATCTAAAATAAACAGAAAACACCTCCTAAAGTCTGCTAGCGATAGCAGACTTTTTTTATTTCATTTTCTGACGTTTTACAAAAAACGGCATCAGTATCTGACTAAAATCTTTTCTTACATCAGCTTCTATGTAATCAATTTTGTATTGATTACATTTCATTCTGAGGGCCGCATTAAAACTCTGAATTTGCTGCAGATAATGTGCTTTAACATCTTCAGGGTATAATTTTAATTCTTCACCAGACTCGGCATCTACAAATTTATACGGACGATTAGTGAAATCAAATTCAAGCTCTGTTGCGCCATCTACGATATGAAAAACAATCACCTCGTGCTTTCTGAATTTAAGGTGTTGAAGCGCATCAAAAAGAGCATCTGGATTTTCGGCCGCATCGAACATATCGCTAAAGATAACAACCAGACTTCTACGATGAATTTGTTCTGCAATTTGATTTAGTGTATCCGCAACATTGGTAGTGGATTTCTGAGGCTCAACAGAGAGTGCTTTTTGGAGTTCATTAATCACCAATCTGTAATGCGACAAAGAAGATCTGACATCTAGACTGCTTACAATATGATCACTGAACTGATAGAGACCAAAGGCATCTCTTTGTTTTTTCATCAGATTTGCCAGCACAGCGGCACCAATTGCGGCAAAACGAATTTTATCATTTGTCTCTTTGGGATAGTACATGCTTGGTGAGACATCCAGAAGCAAGTGGCACCTCAGGTTCGTTTCTTCGTCAAATCGTTTAACAAATAACTTATCTGTTCTGCCATATAATTTCCAATCTATATTTTTGGTTGATTCTCCGGTGTTATATAAACGATGTTCGGCAAATTCGACTGAGAATCCATGAAACGGACTTTTATGCATCCCCGTTATAAAGCCCTCTACCACCTGAGCTGCGAGCAGATCAAGGTTATCAAAAGAGACGGCAATTTCCTGGAGATTCATAGAAATTTATTAATTAAAAAGTACCGTTTTAGCTTTTCTTAACAAAGGAGAAAGATAAACATCGCCTTGGGGTATTTCTACATGACTTGAGAAATTTGCCACATAGTTTTCGATTATATCAGAGCTTTTTGATGGTCGTCTAAATTGTAAGGCTTTGCAGGCAGTCAGCATTTCTATGGCCAGAACCTGTTCAACATTTTCACAAACTTTATAGAGTTTAGTGGCGGCATTGGCACCCATACTTACATGATCTTCCTGACCGTTACTACTAACGATAGAATCGACACTGGCAGGCGTACACAACTGTTTATTCTGACTCACTATACCGGCTGCTGTATATTGGGCTATCATGAATCCGCTCTCAAGTCCCGCGTTTGTCGCCAGAAACGGAGGCAAACCTCTTTCACCAGAAATTAGTTTATAGACTCTTCTTTCGCTGATATTCGCAAGTTCAGAGAGTGCGATTGCAGCGAAGTCCATACTCAGGGCCAAAGTTTGCCCATGAAAATTACCACCACTAATTACCAGATCATCATCCGGAAAAATATTGGGATTATCGGTCACAGCATTGAGTTCCATTCCCATTACTGCACCGACATAGTTCAATGCATCTATACTTGCGCCATGAACCTGAGGGATACATCTGAATGAGTATGGATCTTGAACCTGAATTTTATGAGCTGCATGAATCTGCGAACCCTCCAGCAGTGCTTTGATTCCAGCAGCCGCTTTTTGCTGTCCAGACTGGTTGCGTATAAGATGGGTATGAGGCAGGAATGGTTCAGGGCGTGCATCAAAAGCATCGATACTAACAGCAGCAATCTTTGCTACATTATCGAGAATCGCCTCGGCTTTTATCTGACACATGATGCCATAAGCCGACATAAACTGAGTACCATTGATTAGAGCAAGGCCTTCTTTCGGACCAAGAGCTACAGGAGCAAAACCAAATTTCTGTAATAGTTCAGAAGCTGGAGTGATCGCACCGTTGCTCCATACTTCACCTTCGCCAATTAGAGGAAGACAAAGATGAGAAAGTGGCGCCAGGTCGCCGGAAGCCCCCAGAGAACCCTGTTGATACACCACTGGCAGAATATCGTTGTTATAAAAATCAAGAAGGCGTTGTACTGTTTCTAGTTGCACTCCAGAGTATCCATAGGCTAATGATTTTACTTTTAAAAGCAACATTAGCTTCACTACAGATTGTGGGACAAGATCTCCAGTTCCACAGGCATGAGAGCGCAATAAATTGTATTGAAGCTGACTTAAATCTTTGTTAGGAACAACAGTATTACAAAGTGAACCAAAACCAGTATTGATACCATAGATAACAGTATCAGGCGTATTGATTTTTTGATTGATATAAGCATGAGATTTATTAATCGCAGCGATGCTTTGTTCACCTAGTTGAACTTTTTCTCCTGTAGTGATCAGCGATTTAATATGGGCAATAGAGGTAATCTGCTCTAATAACATCTTAGTTGATTGATTTAAACATGCGGTTCCAACGAATTTTCACAAACTCGTTGCCATCTGTACCAGGTTTAGGATTTTCAGAACGTTTGTATTGAATGCTAAAGAACACAAACAAAGGTTTACCGACGATATGATTTTCTGGCACATACCCCCAGAAACGCGAATCCAAGGAATTGTCTCTGTTATCACCCATCATCCAGTAGTAATCCATTTTAAAAGTATACTCAGTAATTGGCTGACCGTTAAGATAAGCCGTACTGCCGCGGAGTTCGAAATCTTTATTCCCTTCGTAAATTCTGATAGCACGATCGTAGAAATAGAAATTTTTCTTATCAATTTTAATCGACTGTCCTTGTTTTGGAAGTGTAACCGGACCGAAATTATCTTTGTTCCAGGGATATATTTCCATATTGTCTGGGAATGCATTTACAGAAACCCCTGAATTCAGTTGGTATCTTGCTTTGATAGAATCAATCTTAGAAATCTCTTTATATTTTTCAGGATTAATATATTTTTCATCCATAAGAACGAACATATTGCTTAAATCGCTGCTCAGTGGTTGGAAATAAACAATACCTAATCTAGAGATATCATCATCTGAAAGTTTTTGACCAGCTTTAACTCTCAGGATAGCATTAAATTCTTTCTGACCATCTGGAGAGAAATAGTTTCCGGTGCGTGGAGATTTTTGCTGACGAATAAAATCGATGGTGTACTCTTCCTGCAAACGTTTTAAGTCGGCTTTAGAAAGTGCCATAATCAAAGTACGGTTGTCGATATATCCGAAATCGTAGATATCATATTCTTTGATTAGAGTCTCTTTCGAAGGCACTTCAGTATTAGGTTTAAATTTGATATAGTAATTATGCAGCATTCCAGGCGCTTCATATGCTATTGAATCATTGATATACAAGACACCATCTCTTATTTCAAGGACGTCTCCCGGCAAACCCACACAGCGTTTTACATAGTTTTGCATTTTATCAACGGGACGTTCTGTAGGATCAAGTTGATCCCATGGCACATTGAACACTACAGGGTCATTGCGTTTCACATTTTGGGGTCCCCATAAACGCATATACGGCAACTGAATACTTTCAGAATAGGCTTTAGCACCAAACAGATCCTGATGCACCAGAGGAAAAGCGATAGGAGTTATTGGGAAACGCGGACCATAGTTCATTTTACTTACAAATAGAAAATCGCCCACCAACATACTATCTTCCATGGAAGAAGTAGGGATTTTGTATGGTTCGAGCTGAAACATTCTAATCATGTAAGCCACGACAAATGCGAAAAATAGAGCATCAGACCATTCTCTGACAGCTCCGCGTTTTGAAGGGATATATTTTTTGCGAAAATCTACGTTTCTTGATTGACCCATGTACTGAATATTTTTATCCAATGCCAGCTTGGGATACATATAGAAAGGGAAAACAACACCAACAACCTGTTGCCAGAATTTGTTCTGACCAAAGCTTTCCATCATATCGATGACCAGCGAGAACCAGATGATCACATCTGCTGCGGGAATGATTGCCCAGATCATCCATGTTTTCGGGCGACCAGTTAATTGGATCCAAGGCCAGTAGCAGGCAACCGGAATGAAGGCCATCCAGGCATTTTTTACCTGAGCTTTTCTAAACAGTAAAAACAATCCAATGTGTGTAATCACATAAAGTGGGATGTACACCATCAGAAAAAGATTAAAATTGGTAGGGTTCATTATAAAATTAAATATTAAAAACCTATGAGATCACTCATAGAAAAATAGCCTTGTTTTCCTGGCAGCCATTCTGCAGCGATTACTGCACCAATAGCAAAACCAGAGCGACTGTGCGCAGTATGTTTGATTTCGATATCATCGATATCAGAAGTGTATTTAACGCTGTGAGTACCTGGTACATCATCAACTCTGAAAGCCTTTATAGACAAATCTGTTTCATTACCTGCATCTTCAGAGAGCGCCCATTTATGTTTGCGACTAATTTCAGCGAGAATACCCTGAGCGATGGTGATTGCTGTACCACTTGGAGCATCGAGTTTTTGGGTGTGATGAGTTTCCTCGATTTCCACATTGTATTCTGGTAGGTTTTCCATTGCCTGAGCAAGAATTTTGTTGATATGAAAAAACAAGTTAACACCGATGCTGAAATTTGTAGCAGCAAGAATAGCATGATTACCAGATTGAGATAACTGTTTAATTTCTTCCTTATGTTCATACCATCCAGTAGTACCGACAACAACCGGCACATTCAGACTGAAACATCTTTTTATATTCTCGACAGCAGTATCTGGTTTAGAAAACTCAATTGCAACATCCGCTTTGGAAAGCGCATCCCAGTCTGAACTTGTAGCATCTTTATCAATTTTTGCCACAATATCATGACCTCTTTTTAAGGCGATTTGTTCAATCATTTTCCCCATTTTTCCATAACCAATAAGGGCTATTTTCATCTTTGAACTCATATTCATTCTTTTGTGCAAACTTAAGTTTTTTTTAGTGTAGAAAAAACAGCGAAATACCCCCAGAATTCTCTACTAATCTCTCTTACAAAACGAATTAAGACTTTTTTTCATAAACTAACATCACCAGAACGAACAAAACTGGTCAAAACGTCTGAGAATCTGACGAAATTGCAGAAAAATCCGATTGGATTTGAATTTGATTCAAAAGAGACATAACCTATGAATATTAACAAATTCACCATCAAAGCACAGGAGTGTCTTCAAAGCGCTCAGCAAACAGCCTTTGAAAATCAGAATCCAAGTATCGAAAACGCCCATATACTGAAAGGGATTTTCGACAATGACGAAGAGATTATCGCCTTTGTATTTAACAAAGTTGGCGCTAATCTTAACAGAGTTAAATCGGCCAACGAGGCCATCATTAAAGGCTTACCCAAAATCACCTCTGGCGATATGGCCCAGTCGCTTTCATCTCAAGCTAACACCAGCATGATGATGGCGGAAAAACTGATGAAAGAAATGGGCGATGAATATGTCTCTATTGAGCATTTGATCCTTGCCCTGATTAGTAACAACGACAATGTTGCCAATCTAATGAAAGATGCTGGCATCAAATTAACAGAGGCAAAAAAAGCCATTAAAGAACTTAGAGGCAACAGCACGGTCAACTCTCAAAGTGGAGGCGAGCAGTACAATGCTCTCAAAAAATACGCCTTGAACTTAAACGAGCTGGCTTCTTCAGGCAAGCTCGACCCAGTGATTGGAAGAGACGAAGAGATAAGACGTGTCTTACAAATTTTAAGTCGACGCACCAAGAACAATCCTGTATTAATCGGCGAACCAGGTGTTGGAAAGACTGCAATTGCAGAAGGACTTGCACGACGAATTGTACAAGGAGATGTACCTGAAAACTTAAAATCTAAAACCATCTTCTCATTGGATATGGGGGCTTTAATTGCGGGTGCCAAATACAAAGGTGAATTCGAAGAACGCCTTAAAGCTGTGGTCAACGAAGTGATTAAAAGCAATGGAGAAATTGTTTTATTTATTGACGAGATACACACCCTTGTAGGAGCAGGAAAAAGTGAAGGCGCGATGGATGCAGCCAATATCTTGAAACCTGCTTTGGCCAGAGGCGAACTCAAAGCCATCGGTGCCACAACACTTGCAGAATATCAGAAATACATTGAAAACGACAAAGCTCTTGAGCGTCGTTTCCAGAAAGTAATGGTAGAAGAGCCCGATATTCAGGATGCCATTTCTATCTTAAGAGGATTGAAAGAACGTTACGAAACTCACCACAAGGTGCGTATCAAAGACGAAGCTATTATCAATGCTGTTGAATTATCTTCCAGATATATCAGCGATCGTTTTTTACCAGATAAGGCTATCGACTTATTAGACGAAGCTGCCTCTAAGCTCAGAATTGAAATAGATTCCTTACCAGAGGAACTCGACGAGATGAACCGTAAGATCATGCAATTAGAAATCGAGCGCGAGGCCATCAAAAAAGAAAACGATACCGAAAAGCTGGAGAAACTAAATGCAGAGATTGCCAATCTTAACGAAGATCGCAACAGCATTAATGCCAGATGGAAGAGCGAGAAAGAAGTAGTTGAACAAATACAAGCGGCCAAAGCGCGTATTGAGCAATATAAATACGAAGCTGATCAGGCTGAACGCAATGGCGATTTCGGCAAAGTAGCTGAATTGCGCTATGGTAAAATCAAGGAAACAGAAACGGAAGTCATAGAACTTCAGCGCAAACTTAGCGAAGTTCAGAGCGATAAACCTATGGTGAAGGAAGAAGTGGATGCAGAGGATATCGCAGAAGTAGTGAGTAAGTGGACCGGCATACCAGTGAACCGTATGTTGCAAAGCGAGAGAGAAAAACTGATTCATTTAGAAGACGAGTTACACAAACGTGTGGTGGGACAAGAAGAAGCCATCAGTGCCATCTCTGATGCTGTTCGCAGAAGCAGAGCAGGCTTGCAAGACCCAAAGCGACCAATAGGCTCCTTTATTTTCCTGGGCACTACAGGAGTTGGTAAGACCGAGTTAGCAAAAGCGCTTGCTTCATTTTTATTCAATGATGACAACGCCATGGTGCGCATAGACATGAGTGAGTATCAGGAGAAACATACAGTGAGCAGGTTGATTGGAGCACCTCCAGGCTACGTTGGTTACGACGAAGGCGGACAGTTGACCGAAGCTGTCAGACGTCGCCCCTACTCTGTTGTTTTACTCGACGAAATAGAGAAAGCACATCCAGACGTGTTCAATATTTTATTACAGGTTTTGGATGATGGTCGACTGACCGACAACAAAGGCAGAACTGCTAATTTCAGAAACACTATTGTGATTATGACCAGCAATATTGGCTCGCATGTAATACAGGAAAACTTCGAACATTTGAACGAAGACAATAAACTGGAAGTGTTAGCCAAAACCAAGAATGAAGTTTATCAGATTTTGAAGAACAGCATTCGTCCTGAGTTTTTAAACCGTATCGATGAAGTGATCATGTTTGAACCATTAGGCAGAGAGCATATTCACGAGATTGTAAAACTACAGATGAACAGCATGATCAAACAATTGCAAGAAGCAGGATTTGAATTACAAATTACTGATGAAGCAATAGACTGGCTGGGACAGTTAGGCTATGATCCGCAGTTTGGCGCGCGACCGTTGAAACGTGTTTTACAGAAGAAAGTACTTAACGAATTGTCAAAGAAAATCCTGATGGGAGAAGTCAAAAAGGACCAGGCTATCATTGTGGATTGCTTTGAAAATCAAATAGTATTTAGAAATTAAAAAATCAATTCAGTTAAAAAAACCTGTCTTTAATGAGGCAGGTTTTTTTATGCCTTCAACATTTTCTTCAGTGCCAGACCCGTTGAAAGTCCGAGCAATAAACCACCCGACAAAATGAGACCCAGATTGACAAAAAACAATACCAAGTTTGAATTAGAAATTAAATGGGTATAGTCGAGTAGCTTTAAAGCGGCCAGAGCAGATAACCAGCCGAAAGCAGAGGCGGGTAGCCACAAAATTGCTTTTTTAAGTAAGGGCTTTAATATTGCAAAGTGTACATAGCCTGTTATGACAGCACCTATACTTACTGCTGGCATTAAGACTTGTTCGCCCGAGAGTGGACTTAAATATTCGAGGACTACAAAAGGCAAGGTCATCCCAAATATAGACACCCACACCCAATTGAACTTAAGTGGAACAGAAGTACGCAACAACCACCACTGCAATAAACCAATTCCTAGTCCCATTCCCGCTCCTATAGATATCTGAGTATTCTTAATTGCCAAAGCTTCGAAAAGAGAGGAAATTCCGAGCATCGCGAACACACCAAGAAACCATCCAATAAAATTAAACAACATCCATTTTTTAGCGTTGAAATTTGTTGATTCAGCCATAAGGTTTCAAAGATACTTAAAGCAAAACTGATAAAAAGAAGTTTCTTTCTACCATTGAATTCACTCGATAAAATGAGAACGTAAGATAAACTCCATTTGCAGGTTTTAACAAAATCACATTTTAAGTTTATAAACCAATGGAATTCTTTTGTCTAGAATTCAAGGATTGATTCAATTTTAACTATATTTGTCTCAATAAAATAATCCATGAAAAAATTTTTACCCTCTTTATTTGCTCTCTTTTTAGGTCTTTTTTTATTAAATCCCTTTGACAGTGTGGCAAGTTGCCCTGTATCGGGAGCGACAGATGTGTGTGAAAACCAGTCTGTCGTGTACAGTGTGGTCCCGAATCCGGGTGAAACCTATACCTGGAACGTAACGGGAGGTGGAATACTAACTGGTTCAGGCAGTTCTGTAACTGTTACATGGCCTTCTATTGGAACGGGAACAATTACCCTGATAGTTAAGAACGCACTTAATGTTGTAATCTGTACCAATACCGTCAACGTAACAATACATGGCAAACCCAATCCAGTCATCACCCCATCTTACATTTCCGGATGTGGTGGCAGGAAGGATGGCAGTGGACAGGGCGACAAAGAGGGTTGTCTAACAGCTTGTGATTCTACCTATATCACTTATACAACTCCTAATCATCCGGGCAGTACTTATGTGTGGACCGTCACTGGCAGCGCTACCTACAGCAGCAGTGGCAATAGTGTCACTGTATACTGGACCGGCATTGGCAATGGATCTGTAAAAGTTATAGAAACAAATGTTTGGGGATGTAGTAAGGAGGTAGAGGTTTGTATAGAGATAGTAGGTAAACCACAGGCAGCATTTACGACTTTACCGGGTTTAACTGGATTGGTAGTCAATGCCTGTAAAAACCAAACCATACAATTCATCGATCAATCATTACCAGGTGCAGGCTCTCCTATCAACTCCTGGAGTTGGTATTTTGGAGATGGTGGCAATGCCTTCTATACAGCACCAGGCAATGGCAACACCTCGCATGCCTATACCAATCCGGGCACCTATCAAGTGATGCTGGTGGTAGAAAACGAATGTAAATGTAAAGACACTGCCTATGTTACGGTGGTTGTGGCTAATAGTGTGGGACCAGAAATCTTTTGTATTTCAACAGTCTGTCCTGATGCAACAGTAACCTACACCACCAATGCCAGTGGCTGCAACAATTACAACTGGAGTGTTACCAATGGCGTGATTATAGGCTCTAACACCGATTCAACAGTTACTGTACAATGGGGCAGCACCGGACCGGGTAGCATTACACTCAGTGTTAATTGTCCTGGATTTTGCAATTCACCAACAACAGTTTTTGTTCCAATCATCACCCCGAATGCAACGATTAACGGTCCTTCGCAAGTCTGCATCGGCGAATGCTACACCTACCATATAAGTTGCGACATTCCGATAGACAGCATTGAATGGCACTTCCCTCCAGGCGTATTTGTACAAACAGACTCTATCAATGTGCATGAAGTTCAAGTTTGTTATTTTAGCAATGTCAGTGGCAACATAACAGCAGATTACTGGCATTTTACACCAGGAGCTAAACCACCGATTAATTGTGGAGGCAGCTCGGTTTTACCGGTAAGTGTTAAACCAAAAATGTTTATGAGCGGCAACTCCGACCTTTGTGCCAATCAGGTTTATAATTATAGTATTAGTCCTGCCCCTACCGGCAGCATTTATTGGAGCATCACTAATATTTCGGGCAATACTACCTATACATCAAACACTATAACCGGACCAGCTCCGTTTACTGGTTTATGGACTTATGGTCCAGGTCAGTTTATCGTTACAGCGACTGATTTATCTGGCAACTACTGCAACAGTCCTTTAAAGAAATTCATCACCGTGCATCCTATTCCACCGGTAGTGGATACTGTTTACGGACCAAGTCCGGTTTGCCCTAATTACTCATACAATTACACGGCAGTGCCAACATCTGGCAACTATTTTATAGGCTGGCAAGTAGTTAATGGCACACCGTCTACTGGGATAGGCAGTACATTGAGTATTACCTGGGGTCCGAGCGGACCGTACAGTTTAAGTGTTTATCAGATTGACCCTGTGACGGGTTGTAAATCTGCCGCCACTACTATGAGTGTTTTAAGTGCCTTACCAATGGCAGCTTCTATCATTAACGGACCGGATACGGTATGTGCCAATGGAAGTTCAACCTATTCAACCAGTACTGCAGGTGATGATTATATTTGGAGCATCAATCCAGGCATTGCGGGCAGTGTTGGAAGCGGCAATCATACCAATACCATTGGAGTACAGTGGAACAATTACAATGGTAATGCATGGATTGTACTTACCAGAAAAGTTTGTGGCAGTCAGCGAAAAGATTCGATACTGGTAAGAGTTATAAATGCACCTATACCAAACATCATTATTCCACCAGCAATATGTCAGGGATTAAATTTATCGGCTATCTCATCAACGGTAGCAAGTTCATACGCATGGAACTTCGGAGACGGAGGAACAGCCAGTGGTAATCCTGGCAACCATGTTTATAATGCTCCAGGCAACTATGTTATTACATTAACTACTACTTATGGAGGTTCTTGTCCGGGCACAGGTGTAAGTACTGCAACGATATCTATCTGGCCAAAACCAAACATCAATATTTCTACGCCTGACCCTAATCTGTATTGCAACCCTCCTATTTCAACGACAATGACTGTAGCAGCACCTGCGATGGGAATAACTTATCAATGGTATAATCCATCGAGTATTGGCGGAGCAACAAGTACTTCATATACCGCAACAAGCACAGGCAACTTCTTTGTAGTTGGCACAAACTCTTATGGCTGCAAAGACACCAGTAATATTATTCCAATATCGACAGGTAATTGCAATCCAATATGCACACCTGCTACTTATACATTAAATTACAACCGTTACCGACTAGGTTGTAACACCGACAGTTTTGTAGCGGTAACATCGCCGGGCGTTATAAATCTTGCATGGAATTTTGATGACCCTTACAATCCAGGTGGCGCTTCAGGCACTCCTGTTCAGCATACCTTTACCGAGCCAGGTTATTACAGGGTAAAATTATGCGCTGATGTTCCCAATGTAGCAGGCACAGGCTATTGCAATGTCTGCATGTACAAGGTAGACACAGTTAAATATGTACCAAATTTCTTTGATTCAATTTATTGTGTCAATTATTCATCAACAGTACCAGTTAAATTTGTCAATACGACCAAAATCTTAGCGGGTTACCCTGCTCCATCTTACTCTTGGTTGGTTAATCCAGGCGCCTTAACCAGCAGTGTTAAAAGTCCTGTGTTTAATTTAAGTCCTGGCACCTACACCGTCAATCTCACCGTAGCTGGTGTTTGTACCTTTACCAAAACAGTGGTGATACCGCCTCTGCCAAACGCCTCCTTTACAGTTCAGGATTCGGTTTGTCAGAACACACCTGTCTTGTTTACCAATACCAGTACCGGAGTAGGTTTGAGTTCTACATGGACCTTTGGAGATGGCTCCAGTTCATTACTGACTAACCCTATCAGAACTTACAGCAATGCAGGCACTTATTTAGTAACCTTAACGATTGTGAATAGTTTAGGTTGCAGAGACACCGCAAAACGAAATATTAAAGTATTGCCACATACCTTAAGTGGGTTAATAGTAGCAGGTGGACCGTTAAAGTTCTGCGAAGGCGACAGCGTAAAACTCACTGGCACGGGCATTGGAGGCTACCCTGCTTATAGTTATTTATGGTCGACAGCGGCTACCACATCTGTTATCTGGGCGCATCAAACAGGCAATTACAATTTAGAGATAACTGATACCAAGGGTTGTTTCTATAAAACGGGAAACTTAAATGTATTGGCAAAGACCAAACCTAAGCCAAATATTATCGGTCCGAAAGCGCTTTGCGAAAAC
>JACCDI011922880.1_pt1 | contig 23680 bp, 21 predicted proteins | sample 7442791 | NCBI WGS metagenome assembly JACCDI01 (sample SAMN15323434, study PRJNA562643) | freshwater metagenome | isolation source: river surface water | place: USA:Blue River Watershed | collected 2017-08-15
CGATTGGCGACAACAAAATGCGGTGGCCGGCAACCGAATGGGCCGAGGGGAACTTTCACAAGCTGTTCCCCAGCTATGCCGAATTCTGGGCCCGCGATGGAGACCATGGCGGCCCGGTTCCCGAGCCTGCCCCGCTCGACAAGTTCCTGGAAACCATGCGGCGCGGGGCGGCCGCTCCCAAGGTCAAGGTGCGCGCTGATTGATCAGCCAGCGATCAATCCTGATTGCTTCCGGTAAGGTGGTTGGCGGCAATATAGCCAAAGGTCAGCGCGGGGCCGATTGTTACCCCGGCTCCTGGATAGGATTCGCCCATGGCTGAGGCTGCGCTGTTGCCGATGGCATAGAGCCCGCCAATCGGCTTGCCCTTCGCATCGAGCACTCGAGCGAGGTCATCAGTCTTTAGGCCGCCATTGGTGCCGATATCGCCGGGATAGATCGGCATGGCATAGAACGGCCCCTTGCTGAGCGGTCGAAGGCAGGGATTGGGGCTGACGCGCGGATCGCCATACATCTTGTCATAGGCTGCCTCGCCGCGGTGGAAATCGGGATCTTCACCCCGGGCGGCATTGACGTTGAACCGGCCAACAGTCGCTTCTAGCCGGGCCGGATCGACACCCATCTGGACGGCCAGTTCGGCAATGGTCCCACCCTTCTTCAGGATCGTCTTGACCATGCCGTTCTGCAGCCAGTCTGGTACCAGCGGATAGACCGGACCAACCGGATAGGAATGGCGATAAGTGTGATCGAACACGAACCAGCTGGGGCTGGCATCGCCATGTTCACGCTGGCGGCGGGCCATCTGCTGGCCAACGATGTGGTATGATGCCGCCTCGTTCAAATAGCGTTCGCCCTGCTGGTTAACCATCATGCAGCCCGGCAGCGCCCGTTCGATGGTGCAAAGCCGCCCGCGATCCTCGCCCGGCACATGGAATACCGGCGCGGCCCAGGTCGATTGCAGGTTCATTGTCTCTGCACCCATTGCCTGACCGGCGCGGATCGCATCGCCGGTGTTGCCGCTGGTCCCACCCGAATAGAGCGCATTGGGATAAAGTGGCGCATGGGCATCGCGCATCGCCTGGTTCTTGTCGAACCCACCAGCGGCCAGGACCACGCCCTTGCGGGCCCGGATCCGGATCGCCCGGCCATCGCGGCGCACCACCGCGCCAATGACCTTACCCTTTTCGTTGATAAGTTCTTCCAGCCCGCTGTTCAGCCAAAGCGGCACCTTGGCCTCGTTCAGCGCCAGCCGCAGCCCGCCGGCCAGGGCATTGCCAAGCGTTAGGCGACGATCCTTACGCGAAGTGAAGCGAAACGGCCAGTCCAGCCAATATCGCGCCAGGCTCTTGGCCAGATGCAGCCACCAGCCCTTGGCCCGGAACAGCAGGATATAGGTCTCATCGAAATGCCAGTTGAGATAACCAAACAACGAAGCTGCCGGCGAGGCGAAGCGCAGGGTCCGCACGTCCTTGCCGAGGCGGCGCCCATCAAGCGGCAGCGGCATATGGGTGCGATAGCCAGTTGGCGATCCACCAGGATTTTCGGCGTGGTAATCAGGATAGGGGAAAGCGTGGTACTCAATCTCGGTATTGGCCCCCATCCAACGCAGCATCTTGGCCGCGTTGCCGACATAAGCCCGGATATTGGCATCAGGGACATTATCTGCCGAGAGCGCGCGGACATATTTGAAGGCATCGTCGACATTATCGTGAAAGCCGGCAGACGCGGCCTGATCGCTAGCCGGAATCCAGATCCCCGCGCCCGAGGTGGCAGACGTGCCGCCCCACAGCTTTTCCTTTTCGACAATCAGCACTTCGGCATGGTTCTTGGCCGCGACCAGGGCCGAAAGCATACCCCCCGCACCCGATCCCACCACCAGAATGTCGATCTCCTGATCCCAGTTTGCGCTCATTGCCTGCCTCCTTCCGCTCAGGACGGAATGTAGAGCTGTGCCGCCTTGCCGCCATCAACCGGCAGGGCAACACCCGTGATGTAGCTCGCCGCGTCCGACAGCATGAAGACAATCGCCTCGGCCAGCTCTTCGGGCTGGCCGCCCCGCCCCAGCGGGATCGCATCGGCGGTCTTGGCAGCCAGTTCGGGCGCTTTGGTCGCAAAATCAAGCGTCGCCGCCGTGTTAACCTGGCCGGGCACAATCGCATTCACCCGGATGCCCTGGCGCGCGCCTTCCATAGCAGCCACAGCGGTGAACTGGATCAGCGCTGCCTTAGACGCCGAATAGCTTGAATAATTGGCCATCGCCCGGACCGCTGTCGTCGATGAGATATTGACGATCGAGCCCTTGCCCTGAGCGGCCATCACTTTCATCGCCGCCTTGGTCCCGACAAAGACCGCATCGGCATTGACCGCAAAATCCTTGCGCCAATGTTCCAACTTCAGGCGGCTGATCGGTGCATAATGGGTCGACATGGCATTGTTGACAAGCATGTCTAGCCGGCCGTGGCGGGCTGCAACATCCTCAATCAGTGCCTCGAACGCCGGGAAATCAGTCACGTCGAGTTGGACCGCCTCGATCTTGCCGCCTTCACCCGCAATCTGGGCCCGGGCCGCGTCGAGCAGTTCCTGGCGTCGGCCGCAAATCACCACCTGGGCTCCGCGTCGCGTCAGCAGGGCGGCAGTGGCCAGGCCAATCCCGTCGCTGCCACCGGTTACAATGGCCACCTTACCGGTCAGATCTTGGCTCATGCCCTCTCCTGTACGCCTTATTGCACGCCTCAGCGGCGCGATGGAATCTTTAGAAACGCAATTGACGCAGCCACGCGGTTTCTGTCAACCTAATGCGTAATCAAACAAGCGATGATTTACGAATCTTTCGGATTAGGAACAAACATGACCAAACTCTCCGGCAAAGTGGCATTGGTGACGGGTGCCGGGCAAGGGGTTGGTCAGGGAATTGCCCTAGCGCTCGCCGCCGCGGGCGCAAAAGTTGCCGTTACCGGCCGGACCATTACGAAGCTGGAGGCAACCTGCGCCATGATCGCCGAACGCGGCGGGTCTGCCCTACCGATTGCCGGAAACGTGAAGGATTCCGCAAACCTGGAGGATATGGTTGCGCAAACCGTCGCCCGGTTTGATGGCCTGGATATCCTGGTCAACAATGCGCAAGAAGTTCCCAATGGCCAGTTGCTTGACGTCAGCGATGAAGCCTTCGTGGCCGGATTTGAATCTGGCCCCCTAGCCAGTTTTCGACTGATGAAACTGGCTCACCCGCACATGGTGGCCCGTGGCGGCGGGGTGATCGTCAATCTCGCTTCCTCGGCCGGAATCCGCTGGGACATGGCCGGCTATGGCGCCTATGGCGCGGTCAAGCAGGCCACCCGGGTGCTGACCCGCGCGGCCGCGGCGGAATGGGGGCGGCAGGGCATCCGCGTGCTGACCATTGCCCCCCATGCCGAAAGCCCTGGTTTGAAATGGTGGATCGCCAACAACCCGGTTGAAGCTGAAGCCTTCTTCAGCACCATTCCGCTGGGCCGGATCGGCAAGCTGGAGGAAGACATCGGTCGCGCCGTCGCAGCGCTGTGCGGGCCCGAAATGGCCTATCTGACCGGTGCGACGATCCCGCTGGATGGCGGGCAGGCCAATTTTGACTGACCCGGTGATGGGCAAGGTCATCGCATTGCTATGGGCCCCTGCGGGCACAGCGACTGAAGCCTTCGCCGCCCAAATCAAGGCCACGCTACCTCCATTGCTCAAATTAGCCGGGGCCCAGCACATTCGCCTCAACCTTGAAGATGCCATTAGCGGCAGGGGCGCAAATTTGCGCCAATCGCGCGGTCCGCGTCAGCATGACGCCTTGGTCCAGTTCGAATATTCCGGACTGGGTGAAGCCTTACCCGAACCGATCTGTGCAGCGCTAGCCAGGGCTTCGGAACAATGGCACGCCTGGCAGGTGACGGCGTCACTCATCATCGCCAACACCCGCCATCCCGCCCAAGCCGGCGAACGGACCGTCGGCTGGGCGCAAATGGCCTTCCTCACCTTGCCGGAGCGCCTGACCCACACAGAATGGTGCGGCCTGTGGCAGAACCGGCATACGGCCGTGGCGATCGAGACCCAGGCCAATTTCGAATATGTGCAGAACCTGATCGAGCGTCCACTAAGCCCCGGCGCACCACCCTATGCCGCGATTGTCGAGGAGTGCTTCCCCGAAGCAGCCTTGACCGATCCCTTCGTGTTTTTCGATGCTGTCGGCGATCCCGAGAAGTTCAAGGCCAATCTTGATCGGATGATGGAAAGCTGCGACCGGTTTATCGACCGCGGTACGATCGACGTGATCCCGACCGGACAATACAACTTTTAAGGCTTTTTTTCACGCGAAATCCAGTTGATTTGCCGGAACCATCGCAATTTGCGTAGCTAAATAATCTTTGAAATCCGCAAAACCACGCTATAGGCAATGACAAACGCGGCACTGCGTCGAATCATGGGAGAAAGTGGGATGACGGCAAAGGTAGCACTCGTCACCGGGGCAAGCCGCGGCGCAGGGCGCGGGATCGCGCGAGGCTTTGGCGAGCTTGGCTATACCGTCTATGTCACTGGCCGGACTACGGCCCCCGGCGATGCCAAGGGGTGGGACGGAACAGTGCTGCCCGGGACTGTGGCCGAGACCGCGGCCGAGGTTAGCGCCGCCGGCGGCCGGGGCATTGCCGTGATGTGCGATCATGCCGACGACGCCCAAGTTGCCGCGCTGTTCGCGCAAATCGAACGCGATCAAGGTCGGTTGGATGTGCTGGTCAACAATGCCACCTATATTCACCACCAACTGATCGAGAAGCTGCCCTTCTGGGAGAAAGAGCTGGATGCAGCAAAGATCCTCGATGTCGGCCTGCGCTCGGCCTATGTGGCCAGCTGGCACGCCGCGCGGATGATGGTGAAACAGGGTTCCGGTACGATTGCCTTCGGCTCATCATTCGGCGGCTCGTGCTATATGCATGGCCCGGCCTATGGCGCACAAAAGGCCGGGATCGACAAATTTGCCCACGACATGGAGCATGACCTGCGCGGCACCGGCGTAATCGCAGTCTCAATCTGGATGGGCCCGCTGGTGACCGAACGCTCGCTGATCGCTCAGAAGACCAATCCCGAGCAGTACGAGGGCTTTATTGAGGCAGCCGAGAACCCGGAGTTCACCGCCCATATCATTAATGCCATCGCCCAGGCCCCCAACCGCGACGATCTGTCGGGCCAGACCCTGATCGGGGCGGAGATTGCCAAGGAACTGGGTGTGTCCGATCGCGGTAAAGACAAGCCGTCCTACCGTGACATGTTGGGCAGCCCGCGGCCAAAGAACCCGGCTGCGGTTTACTGATATGGCGCGCCAGTTTCACCTGGCCGATCTGTTCGAAACCGTCGCACAGGCGGTCCCCGAGCGGCTGGCGGTCATCAATCAGAGCCAGAACCTGACCTTTGCCGAATTGAATGCACGGTGCGATCGGCTGGCTACCGGCCTGGCCGCCCATGGCGTTCAGCGCGGTGCCTCGGTCGGGCTCTATCTTTATAACGGTCCCGCCTACCTTGAGGCCTTCATTGCCGCCTGCAAGCTGGGAGCCGTCCCTTACAACGTCAATTACCGTTACCGCGCGGACGAGTTGCGTTACCTGTTCGTCAATGCTGATAGCGCAGCCATCATCCATGGCGCTGAGTTTTCCCCCATCATCCGCGAGGTGCGCGATGCCGTACCGACACTGAAGCTGACGGTTGCGGTCGAAGACGGATCAAACGCCGATATCGCCGGATCAGTCCCATATAACGAGCTGCTGGCCCATGAGCCTGGCGGTCCTTGGGATCGCAGCGCCGATGACTATCTCCTTTGCTATACCGGCGGAACCACCGGCATGCCCAAGGGCGTTATGTGGCCCCACCGGGCCTTTGTCTTCGCCTGTGCCGGCGGGGCAGGCTATTTCAATCCGCACGGACCGATCCAGCATCCGCAGGACATCGAAAGCCGGGCCCGCGACGGCTATCCGCTGAAGATGTTCCCGCTGGCGCCCTTGATGCACATGGCGGCCATGTGGACCGTGTGGAGCGCACTGCTGAACGGTGTCACCATCGTGCTAGACGAAGGGCGGATCTTTGATCCCGAACGGGTGTTCGATATCGCCGAGCGCGAAGGAGCGAACATGATCCAGTTCGTGGGCGATGCTATGGCCACGCCGCTACGCGATGCCCTGCGCGCCAATCCCGGGCGCTGGAACCTGCCCGCGCTGGTCAACCTCGGCTCTGGCGGAGCGGTGTTTTCGCAGCACCTTAAAGATGACCTCAAAGCGCTGGTGCCAAGCGCCAGCATCACCGATGGCATGGGCTCGTCCGAGACCGGCATGTCAGGCATGGCCGAAAAGTCGGCAGAAGGCGTCATGCGTCTGCCGGCCAATGCTTTGCAGCAGGTGGTGGTGGATGCACGAATTGCCGCCCCTGGCGAAACCGGCTTTGTCGCCCGCACTGGCAACACACCGATTGGCTATTACAATGATCCGGTGAAGACTGCCGAAACCTTCGTGACCATTGATGGCCAGCTGTGGGCCGTATCGGGCGATGCGGCGCGGTTGGATGAAGACGGCATGATCACGGTGTTCGGTCGAGGATCGACTTGCATCAACACCGGCGGCGAAAAGGTATTCCCGGAAGAGGTTGAAGAAGCACTGCGCGCGCATCCCGCAATTTTCGACGCAGTCGTTGCCGGCCAGCCCGATGAACGCTGGGGCCAGCGCGTGATCGGTGTGGTTTCCGGCCGCCCCGGTATTACGGAGCCCAGCTATGACGAGGTGAAGGCCTTTCTCGCTGAACGACTAGCAGGCTACAAAGTGCCCAAGGCGCTGATCTGGGTTGACGAGGTGAAACGCTCTCCCGCCGGCAAGCAGGACTATCGCTGGGCCGGAGAAATCGCGGCAGACGCACGATGAGCCAAGTCGATCCAGTCTTTGCCGCAGTTACCGCCCCGGGCACACCGTTTGAATTGACCGAACGCGACGGGCTGCTCCAATTTGCCAATGCTGCCCCGGACCTGGGGCTGATGATCGATCATGCACGCCGTCATGGCAACAAGACGTTCCTGGTAGACTTTTCGTCAGCCGGGGCGGAACGGCGCCTGACTTTCGAACAGGTTTTTGCCTGGCGCGACCACCTGGTGCCACTGCTGCAGATCCGGCGCGGAGACCGGGTGGCGATCTGCATGCGCAATCGCGCCGAATGGATCGTGGCCTTTATGGCCGTGATCAAGGCCGGCGGGATTGCCGCGCTCCTCAATAGCCGCGGCTCGCCGGCCGAGCTGGTGGCGATGATCGATGATGTTACCCCAGCGCTGGTGCTCGCCGACAGCCGCCGGGCCGCGCTGATCCGCGAGGGCGGCTATGGCGGGCGCATGGTCGATCTCACCAGCCCGATTGACCTTCAGGACAACGCCCAGCGATCGCCCGATGCCCTGCCCGATCCCGGTCTGGCTCAGCCGCTCGATCCGGCGACGATCCTGTTCACCTCAGGCACTACCGGCCGGGTCAAGGGCGCAGTGCTGACCCACAGAAGTCTGATCACCGGGCTGATGCTGATGCAGCTCTCAGGCGTGATGGTGCTGCACAACATGGCCAAGGCCCACGGCATCGCACCCGAAACGCTGATGGCTAATTTGCCTCAACAATCGGTGCTGCTGGTCTATCCGCTGTTCCATATTTCAGGCCTTGGCGCAGCTTTCCTTTCGCCGCTGTTCGCCGGATCGAAAGTGGTGATCATGCGTCGATGGGATGCCCAGGAAGCAGTGCGACTGATCGGGACGGAACAGATCACGATGTTTTCGGCGGTACCTACGATGCTATGGGACCTCCTCAACCGGGCTCGGCTGGGCGATGCAGACCTCTCGTCCTTGCGCAACATTGCCTCGGGCGGACAAGCTCTCCCCGTCAACTTACTTGATGAAATCCGTGCCGTCTGTCCGCAGGCGGTCATGGGGACCGGTTATGGAATGACCGAGGCATCCGGCTCGTTGGCTCAGGCAGTGGGTGAGGATTTTATCCGCAATCGCTCGTCTGCCGGCCGGGTCTTGCCCATGGCCGAAGTGCGGATCGTTGCGCCTGACGGCACAGTCATGCCAGCCGGACAAAGCGGTGAAATCCAGCTCAAAGGCGCAATGGTCATGGCCGGATATTGGAACCGGCCCGAAGAAACTGCCGCCGCCTTCACTGCAGATGGTTGGCTGCGAACGGGTGATGTCGGTTACATCGATGCAGAAGGCTATATCTTCATCGTCGATCGCGTGAAGGACATGGTCATTTCCGGGGGTGAGAACATCTATTGCGCCGAGGTTGAGCGGGTGATGGGCGAAATACCCGGCGTGGACGAATGCGCCGCTTTCGGCATTCCTGATGAGCGTCTGGGCGAACTGCTGGTCGCCGTGGTCAAGGGCGCTGCCCTGGACGAACGCGCCGTAAAGGAATGGGTTGGAGAACGCTTGGCCCGCTACAAGGCGCCGGGCCGCGTTGCCTTTGTTTCAGAGCCCCTGCCCCGCAACGATGTGGGCAAGATCAACAAGGTGGCGCTGCGCGCGACCTGGCCTGCTTTATCCGGAGAACAATGACATGGGCATGCCCAAGGACATCGGCATTATCGACTGCATGCTTGGCATTCCTGAAGCCGAAGATCGGTCTGACTGGTTCACTGCCTTTCGCCCGCTGATCAAGGATGCGCAGACTCTGCAACAGTTCTCGATGCCAGCGCAGTACATGTTTAAGGACGTGCCGCAGACCGGCCATGCCGACGACTATGTTAAATGGACCGTCGAGCAGATGGACCAGCACGGCATTGCCAAGGCACTGATCGGCTGGAACGAGAATGAAACCTCGCGTAGGGCCAAGGAGCTTTATAGCGATCGCTTCTTCTTCGACCTACCCTGCGATCCCAACAAGGGAATGGAGGAAGTTCGGCGGATCAAGCGAATCCATGCCGAAGTCGGCCTCTCGGCGATCAGCGTCTTTCCGGCCGGCACGCTTCCCCAGGTGGCGATCAACCACAAATACATGTTCCCGCTTTATGCCTGCGCGGTGGAACTGGACATTCCAATCTGCCTCAACGTCGGGATCCCTGGGCCGCGCATTCCGATGGAAACCCAGAAGGTTGAGCACCTTGACGAAGTCTGCTGGTTCTTCCCGGATCTGAAGATCGTGATGCGTCACGGCGCCGAGCCCTGGCAAGATCTGGCAGTTAAGCTGATGCTGAAGTGGCCAAATCTGTATTATTCGACCAGCGCCTTTGCCCCCAAGCACTACCCGAAGGCGATCATTGACTATGCCAACACCCGGGGCGCGGAAAAGATTATTTATGCCGGTTACTTCCCGATGGGACTGAGCCTGGAGCGGATTATGTCCGATATGGCCAATGTACCGTTGAAGGATGAAGTCTGGCCAAAGTTCCTGCGCGAGAACGCCGAACGCGTATTCAAGCTCTAGCCCTGTTTAAACCCACCAGTCCGGCATCTCCGGGGAGAATGAAATGACCGACGCCACAACCGACGCCCGCACTGCCCCGGTGGCCGTGTGGCAGGTGCTGGAAAAGATGACCAAGGAAGAGCGTGAGGCTTGGCGCGTCGCACCGATTGCCAACCGCCCAACCGCGGCCCAGCGCAACCTGGACATCGGCTTCCCGTTTGGCTGGTACCCGTTCATGATGGGCAAGGACCTGGCCGTGGGCGAGGTCAAGCCGGCCCGCTACTTTGCGCGCGACCTTGCGGTCTGGCGCGGTGAAGATGGCCAGGTGCGGATGATCGATGCCTATTGCAAACACCTGGGCGCCCACCTGGGCCATGGCGGCAAGGTGGCCGGAAACCTGCTGGAATGCCCTTTTCACGCTTGGCGCTATGATGGTGAGGAAGGCGTGGTCAAAGAGATTCCCTATGCCAAGGCCATTCCTCCGCAGGTCAAGCGCAAGTGCACACGCACCTGGCACATCCGCGAAGCCAACCAGTGGCTGTGGGTTTGGTATCACCCAGAAGACGTAGCCCCGTTGTATGAGGTAGTACATCTTCCCGAAGCCAGCGACCCCGATTGGACGCCTTATGATGCCGTCGAATGGCGGGTGTTCGGATCGTTGCAGAACATGGCTGAAAACGGTGTCGATTTTGCCCATTTCAAATACATTCACGGCACGGCCGAACTGCCCAGTTCTGAATTGTCATGGGGCGAATGGGACCGCTGCGGGATCGTCCGTGCCAAGATGGGCACGCCCAAGGGGATCGTCGATGGCACGATCACGAGCAATTCGATGGGCCCCGGTCAGGCCTGGGTGCGATTTACCGGGATCTGCGAAACGCTGCTCGTGGCCTGCATCATTCCGGTTGAGCTGGACGAATTGCAGGTGATCTATTGCTATACCCAGCCCAAAGAACAGGCTGAAGGACCCATGGCCGGCCTGGCTCGTGCTATCATTAAGGACGTTAACAAGCAGCTGGATCAGGACAAGGTGGTTTGGGATCGGATGCGCTATGAGCCGAATCCGATCATCTGTGATGGCGATGGCCCGATTCCCCATTTCCGCAAATTCTATGCGCGCTTTTACGCGGCGGGCGATGGTGTCCCATCGGTCCAGCGGGCGGCTGGCTGAAGTGCCAACCCGGCGGCAGGTGATGGCAGGCGGGGCCGCGGCAATCGCGGTCAGTGCGGCTGAAGGAGCCAGGGCAATGAGTAGCGGCGGGATTGAAAGCTTGTTGTCCAGCCACGATGCACTGGGCCTCGCTGGGCTGGTGCGCCAGCGCGAGGTCAGCCCGACTGAACTGCTTGAGGCCGCCATTGCCCGCACAGAAGCGCTGAATCCGCGCTTCAACTTCATAGCCCAACGGCACTATGATCACGCCCATAAGGCGCTGGCTGCCGGACTACCGAGGGGGCCATTTACCGGCGTTCCCTGGCTACTGAAAGACCTGAACACTCATATCGCCGGCGAAGTCACCGAAGGCGGCAGCCGGTTCTACAAGGGCTTTCGCGCGCCGGTAACCTCAGAACTTGTCAACCGGATCGAACGGGCCGGCTTTGTGGTCTTTGGCAAGACCACCACCCCCGAACTAGGGCTAACCGGCACCACCGAAAACAAGCTGACTGGCGATACCCGCAATCCCTGGAACCCGGCGCGGATCGCCGGCGGCTCGTCGGGCGGAGCGGCTGCGGCCGTGGCCGCCGGCGTGTTGCCCGCCGCCCATGCCACCGATGGCGGTGGATCGATCCGCATCCCTGCGTCCTGCTGCGGCCTGTTCGGGCTTAAGCCGAGCCGCGGGCGCGTGCCCATGGGACCACTACGGACTGAAGGCTGGGGCGGGCTTTCCACCCACCATGCGGTGAGCTGGACCGTGCGTGACAGCGCAGCTATCCTGGATGCAACCCACGGCACGGAACCGGGTTCCCGCTATGGCGCGCCGGCCCCGGCTGAGGGGTTCCTGGCCCAAGTTGGCAAGCAACCCGGCAAGCTGCGGATTGCGCTGATGCTGGATGCGCCCTCCGGTAGCCCCGTCGATCCTGATTGCCGAGCCGCGGTCCAGTCTGCCGCCGCCCTATGTGAAAGTCTTGGCCACCAAGTCGAGATTGCCCAGCCAAAGTGGGATGTCGGCGTGATCGGCCTGGCAGCCTTTCAAGTGATGGCGGCCGCCATTGCCGCTGACCTGATCGATCGCGGCAAGGCCACCGGCATGGCCCCAGGGCCAGAGGTACTGGAACCGATCACGCTGGCGTTCATGGGATTTGGCCAAAGCGTGACCGGGATGGATTATGCTCGGGCCAACAACACTCTGCAAAGCTTGGCCGTGACCATTGGTCAATTCATGAAGCGGTTTGATGTGATCCTGGCCCCCACCCTGGCCAACCCGCCGCTGCCGCTGGGGCGAATAAATCTAACTCCCGATTGCGATTTCCAGCAATGGGGCCAACGAGTAGCGGCCTTCTCGCCGTTCGCACAGATGGCCAATCTGACTGGGCAACCCAGCATGTCGGTGCCGCTGGGCCAATCGCCCACGGGTCTGCCCATCGGGGTAATGTTCACCGGCCGATACGGCGAGGAAGCCCTGCTCTATCGCTTGGCCGGCCAGTTGGAACAGGCAGCACCCTGGTTCAACCGCAGGCCGAGCCTGTGATCGCGGTGGATCTGGCCGCTCTGGCCGCTCCGGCGGGGCTGCTCGGGCTGATCGGCCTGGCCGGTCTGGCGGGCCTGCGCCAGCCCTGCGATCCGCAGCGGCCCGGTCAGCCAATCCGCCTGCTCGGCCTGCTGGGGCTGGCCGGTCTGGCTGGCCTGTGGATTGACGGCGCCGGCGCATTGGGCGCTGCCGGTGCGCTGGGCCTGTGGAACCACCAAAACCTCCGACTGGCACGTTGGGGGCGGCTAGGCTGGCTGTTCGTACTGGGCTTACCGTTCCTGATCGCGCACCTCGCCTGACAGCGGAGCCCCACGCTGGCGCGCCACGCGCACCGGGCCGGCGACCCCAGGGATGAACACGTCCCCATCGGGCAATAGCTGCAACACCCCCCAGGCCCCGTTGAACTGCTGGCTGCGGCCCAGCACCATGCGGGTTTCGGTGGTGCCCTTGTCGAAATCAAAGCCCGAAACATTCCAGCCATCGCTATCCCAGCCCAGCACATAGGCCTGGCGGCTGATCGTGCTGAGCACCGGAATGATGGCGGCAGGCGTGCTGATATCGGGCCGGGCCCACAGGCTGTCCCAGCGGTTAGCGCGATGATCCCAACGAAACATCTCTATGCCGCGCGGCGGAGTCTTAAACGGCCCCTGGACCAGCAGGTTATCAAGGTCGGGCTTGATGTTCTCTGGAGCCATCCCGTTCAGCACGAAAGCGTAGGGCCCGGCGACGCCGATCGAAGCCTCGGTTTGGATAAAGGGCGCCACCACTCCACCCATTCGGACAGCCATTTGGCCAGCGACGCGTGGAGAAGCAGAGCCAGGCTGGCGCTTAGCATCATGCGGAATCTCATCGCGCCAGAAGGCTACAATATTCATCTTCGGCTGCCCATCGGCGATCACCACCAGTCGGTCCTCCCCCGGCCCGAAGCCCATCAAGGTCGCCGTCGTGCCTGAACCGGTGCCGCCGCCGCGCACCCCGGGCAATGGTGTTTCGGTCAATTCATAAGCGGCCGACCAAGCGCCATCCCGCGCGCGGTCGGACAATCGCCCATTTCGCCAAACGAGCTTATGCATACGCCGGTCGCCAACAGCATATATTCCACCATCCGGATCTACTGACAGCGAATTGGTGAACAACTCGCCGGGCATCGAGACCACCTGCGGTTGCGTGATAAACTCTCGATCAATCACAACAACGCTGCCACCGACCATCGAAAAAACGACATGCCCATCGTAGGTCATATTGATGCCCAGAGGCATGTCGCGCATCAGGCCGATCCCACGTCGCGCCTCGGCATTCTCGCCCTGCCCTGCCCGCACTAGTCGCTTCAACAGCAGTTCACGTGCTGCCGCATCGCGCTTCAAAGTCGCAGGTATCGCCCACTTGCGTAACATCACGACAGCCGAATAGGGATCGCGATCATCAGCCTGGCCAAAAACCAGGATCGCACTGCGTGTCAGGACATAGAACTGACCACGCTCATCGGTCATTGAGTAGATCCCCGCCTCACGCGCCTGCGTTTCAGCATAAAAAGGCAAAGTCCGGGCAAGATAGTCCCGCAATTCGGCCTCACTTCGCGCCATATCGAAAGCCGCTAGGTGGGCGTTTACGTCGGAATCCCGCAACAGGGTCATGCCATCGATCGGCAAAGCGGCAAGCTCCTCCCACTTCCCCTGGTCGATCCGGATCTTGGTCACTCGGTTGTTATTAGTGTTCCAGGTGGCTTGGGTCCCATCCGGATAGCGCAGCAGACCGGCATAATTGATTGTTAGCAGCCCGGTTGGAATCCGCTGGATCCGGGATGCTGGCACCACACCTTGCTCGCGCGGACCTTCAATCGGCATGGCATCCGACGCACCGGAATCGTTGTGCGTGACTGCTGGCGCACCTTGTGAAAGAAAGGGATTTGGCGGTGGCAGTGTCATGGTACTTGCAGCCGCAGCCAGACTAAAAAGGATCATATAACGACTCCAACGGCATTCCCGCCTAGGCAAGCGAACGATTCCGCAAAAGACAAGACTCAATTGGCGTTTGACAGTTATTTGCGTATAAAATAGCCGTGCCGGCGACGCAAAATGTGAGGGAGTGCGCGATGCGCGGTTTAAAGGACAAGGTAGGCGTGATTGCAGGCGGAGGCCGCGGGATCGGTGCGGCGACAGCGCGCCGCCTGGCCGAAGAAGGTGCCGCAGTCGTGATTGGCGACATTACCGAGGACTGGGCAAAGGAAACTGCCGCGACAATCTGCAGCGCCGGCGGACGCGCTATTGGCGTTCACCTTGATGGCACAAAGGCCAGCTCCCAGCAGGCGATCGTGCAGGCCGCACTCGCCGAGTTTGGCGCCCTCGATTTTTATCATTCCAACCTTGCGGGCGGAACTGACGGTGACATCGATGCGCTCAACTGTCCGGAAGAAGTGCTCGACAGGTCATTCGCAATCAACACCAAGAGCCACATGTTCGCGACCCAAGCCGCACTGCCAGTGATGATTGAGCGCGGTGGCGGAGCAATGATTTACACCTCGTCCGGGGCAGCGATCGGCGGCAATGCCTTTCAGGTCGCCTATCCTATGACCAAGAACGCGATCCATGCGCTGGTCCGTCACGTTGCGACGAAGTACGGCAAGAAGGGCATTCGCTCCAACGGAATCTGCCCTGGCGTTGTGCTGACCGAAGCTGTCAAGCAGCACTTGACCGATGATTATGTCGCAAGCGCACTTAAGACCGTGCCTCACACCCGCCTCGGCGAGCCCGAGGATATTGCTGCAGCCGTGGCCTTCCTAGCCTCGGACGACGGCGCCTGGGTCAATGGGCAAGTCTGGCATGTCAATGGTGGGCTGATCAAACGTGACTGATACAGCCGGCCAGCGCCTTTCCAACCCCTGGGTGGTGCTGGCCACCCTGTTGGTGATCTATATCTTCAACTTTGCCGACCGATATCTGCTGACTGGGTTAATTGGCCCGATCAAGGCCGAATTCGATATTGGCGACAACCTGATCGGCCTGCTGATGGGGCCGGCCTTTGTCGTGCTTTACGTGGTCATGGGCGTGCCATTTGCCCGCTTGGCCGATCGTGGCTCCCGGATTCGTGTGATCGCCGCGGGCTGCGTGATGTGGAGCCTAGCAACAGCAGCCACAGGCCTTGCCACCGGCCCGGTTTCGCTGGGGCTGGCCCGCATCGGGGTGGGAGTTGGCGAAGCGGCGTTTGTTGCGCCGGCCTATTCCCTGCTAACCGATTACTTCAAGCCTGAACGCCGCGGCCTGGCGTTCGCGATCCTTGGGTTCGCCACCTACATCGGCCAGATCGCCGGGCAGGCGGGCGGCCCCGCACTCGCGGCAGAACATGGCTGGCGGATGACCTTTTTGCTTGTCGGCTTGCCTGGTGGAGCTGTCGGCGCCCTGGCGCTTTTATTGGTTCGGGAACCTCCACGCAGTCTTCCAAACGACGGATCCGCTTTGGCAGTCGTTCCGATCGGACGGCTAATTGGCTTGCTGGTTCGTTGTCCCGGCTATGTACTCATGGCGCTCGGGTTTGGTTTCGGAACCTTGTCAGGGGTGACCTTCGGCTATTGGGGACCGGAGCTTTTTGCGCGCAGCTTTATCCTCGACCCCGTCACAATAAAGACGGCATTTGCGCTAAACTTCGGGCTTGCCGGACTTTGCGGAATGCTGGCCTTCGGCGCTTTGTCCGACAAGCTTTCTCAGCGCGGTCGCGTCTGGCCGGTGCGACTTTCCGGGTTGGCCCTGCTTTCTGCAACGACACTGATCCTGACTGCGGTTTGGGCTCCCAGCTTCGATCTCGCGATGCTGGCCGCCATTCCATGCGGGTTGCTGGGTGGTGGCTGGTCAGTTGGACTGTACGCCGGGCTCCAACATATGTTGCCAGCCAGCTACCGCGCCAGCGCAACGGCGTTGTTTATCGCCTTCATCACGCTGCTAGGTTATTTCGTCGGCCCTTGGGCAACTGGCGCGCTTAGCCAGGCCTTGGGTGACGATGCGCACTCACTGCGACTGGCAATTAGCATGGTAATCCCCACGGGTTTCCTCGCCGGCCTATTTGCATTGCTGGCCGCTGGACGGGTAGAGCAAGATCGCATGCAACTGGCCGAGGCAAGTTAACGGCCATGACCCAAACGCTTTTGCTTAATGGGCAGACCTTCGATGATCGCGACGTGGTGACGCTAGAATCACGCGGTACGCGCGAAGGCAACATCCGAGGCTATGGTCAGCAGCCTGTTCAGTACCCATGCCAAGCAGCCCGGTCGACAATGATTGCAGAGGTCAGCGCCAGCCTCGGCAGGACCATACACAACACCTTCAAACAAACTTTCGAAATTGCCCAAATGGGACTGTTTTTGGCGTGACTACCGGGGTTGCCAGCCAAATTCTGAGAAGCGGAGGGGATGCTGCTGGGGACCCCTTACTCGATTTTGCCATACGCTATCACAACCGCTATGTATTATTGTAAGATGTCTGGACGTTCGACTAGCGGGCACTAGAAGTCTGTTGGATTAAAGGCCAATGGGTCAGGCGTTTCAGCCCAACTATATTGGGTCGGGAAATGCAGCGCTTCGCAGCGGTGGATTGATCGAACGCGGTTCAGTCCTGACAGTTGACCTGGATTGGAAATGGGGGTTGTGCCGGCACCATGAGTGATGATTTCTCAATCGACGATATGGACCGCGCAATTGTTGAACAATTGCGCCTGAATGGCCGGGCGACAAACCAGCAGATTGCGAATGTCCTGGGATTGACGGCGGCAACTGTTTCGGCCCGGATCCGCCGTATGGAAGACGCCAACAAACTTCGGGTCGTCGCGGTGTCGGACTTTTCCGCGCATGGCTACAACGTTCTGATGGAAGTGGCGATCGAGGTTGATGGCCGTCCTGCTTCAGACGTTGCTGCAGAGCTGGCCGGCTACCCTGAAGTATTCGCCGCACATCTAGTGACCGGGCGGTATGATATCGACATGCTCGTGGTTTTGCGCGAATTTGATGATCTGCCTGGCCTCCTGCTCGAGAAGTTCTCCAAGGTGCGCGGCATCCGCTCGATGGTTCCAGCGATCGCTGTCGATGTGATCAAGTATAAGTTCGATGTAGCGCCAATTGAGGCGCGGGGGGACCTATGAGCGCGCCGCAGCTAGACGATCTCGACCGCCAGCTTATTGATGTGCTGGCCCACGATGCCCGCGTTTCCAACCGCAAGATCGCAGTCGATCTGGGTGTGACTGAAGGCACCGTACGCGGTCGCATTAAGCGGCTACAGCAGGACGGGCTGATTTCCTTCACTGCAATCACCAGCTTCGGCCTTGCCGATTCCGCGCGGATGGCCTTCATTGGTGTCCAAGCCGAGGTCAGCGATGTGCGAGAGGTCGCTCGCAAAATCGCTGACTTGTCGCAGGTCAATGCCGTCATGCTGACCATGGGGCGTTTTAATATCCTTGCGATTTGCCTGTTCAATTCGCTGGATCACTTGCACGAAGTTGCCTCTGACAGGATACTCGCAATCCCCGGGGTCCATCACGTCGAAACCTCGATCGCAGTGAAGACCCTGAAGTACAACGCACGCGTAGTGCGCATCACCGAAGTCCAATCCGGGGGCGATGAGGACCAGTTCGCGTAATCTAGAAAGAGATGCCTTACGCATATTGATTGCCACAGCCAAAAGTTGGCTTTGTTCACGCATCAAGCTTGCCAATTCCCTGCGCTTTGAGGTATTGACGACTCAAACCAGAGGGGAACGACAATGGCAACCACTGCAGATTACGGCCTCGGCGAATTCACTTACCCGCGTGGCTGGTTCATGGTCGCTCGCTCCGATGAAATCGGCACGACCCCAGTAGCGGTCCGCTATTTTGGCGAAGATATGGTGCTCTATCGCGGTGGCCAGAGTGGTAAGGTCTTCATGCTGGAGGCTTACTGCCCGCATATGGGCACGCACCTGGCACGCAATACCACCTCCTATGTGGTCAAAGATGGCGAGCATGTTGAAGGCGACAACATTCGCTGCCCCTATCACGGCTGGCGCTTTGGCCCGGACGGTCGGGTCAACCAGATCCCGTACTCGCCCTCACCCATCCCCAAGTCAGCCTGCGTCAAAAGCCGGAAGATCGTGGAACGGGCCGGCTGCCTATGGACCTGGTATGATCCCGAAGGGCAAGAACCCGATTACGAACTTCCGCCGTTTGAAGGCTATGATGCTCCGCACTGGGTGAACTGGGAAGTGCGCGAGCTCGGCGAGCTCAAGTGCCACCCCCAAGAAGTCGTGGACAATATGGCCGACAAAGCTCACCTTGAACCGGTCCACGGATCGATCGACATGGTGTCGTTTGAGAATGCCTTCGATGGCCATGTCTGTCGCCAAATTCTATCGGCCGGCCACAAGACGTTGGCATCTGATGGCGGCGAGCCGATGACTAATGATACCTGGTACACTGGTCCTGGCATCCTGCAGTCGGTCATGGTTGGTGCCAATCCGTCGCATATGCTGATCGCGCACACGCCCATCGACGATGGAGTGATCAAGGTCTGGTATGGCCTGCTGGTTAAGGTCGACAACCGCGAGCCTTCCACCGACGATGTGGCGTTAGCGCGAGCCTATGAGGAGGCCGGGGTCGATGCTTTTGCTCAGGACTTTGAAATCTGGTCGAACAAAAGGCCTTGCGTAAACCCCATGATGGTTCGCGGCGACGGGCCGTTTGACAAGGTGCGTATTTGGTACCGCCAGTTCTACAACCCGCGCGCGCAGGCTGAAGCCTTCCAAAAGCGCGTTAACGGTCGCTACACCACAAAGGGGACCAAGACCGCCCCGTGGGAAAGCGCTGCCTAAGTAAGCAGCTCTCCATTTAAAGGGCCCGCTTCGACAAGCCGAAGCGGGCCTTTTTTTGATCCAGTTAATCTGCTTGCTCAGGCAGCGGTTGCCCCACCATCAACGACCAGTGGGTGCCCCGTCACAAAACTTGATTGATCCGAACAAAGCCACAGCACCGCTGCAGCAATCTCTTCGGCCTGCCCCATACGCCCCATCGGCGTCATGCCATCGAGCACCTTCTTCATATCGGGATTAGCGGTCAAAGGAGCGGTCATTGGCGTTTCGATAACGCCTGGACAGACGGCGTTGACACGGATGCCCGCTTTGGCCCAGCGCAACGCGCCATGCCGGGTTAAGCCAATGACCCCATGTTTAGTCGCAGTGTAACCCGGCTGCGCACCATTGCCGACCAGACCATTAATCGAGGACGTGTTTACGATGGCCCCTTTGCCTTGGGCCAGCATTACTTCCGCTTCCTCACGCATGCACACCATCACACCGGTCAGGTTAATGGCGATTGCCCGGTCCCACACGGCATCGTCGTATTCGTTGGCACCCAGATTGTTGATCCCGGCATTATTGTGCGCAAAGTCGAGCCGACCAAATTCACTGACGGCACGGGCAACGAGCGCCTTAACTTCGGCTGCTTCGGCAACATTACACCGCTGGTAGACTGCCTTCCCCCCCATGGCTGTGATCAACGCGACGGTCTCCTCTCCCCCGGCATCGTTGACATCGGAGACGACGACGGATGCGCCCGACGCGGCGAACCCAAGCGCGGTTGCCCGACCAATCCCTCCGCTGGCACCTGTGATCAATGCCACCTTGCCATCAAACCCGTAATTCATCCCGCCTCTCCTTGATATGCGTAGCAAATTGCTTAGAGGATAACGCAAATAGCGGTCAATCGCCGAGTATCGGAGATAAACTCGAATGCCCAGCAGCCTCTCTTCACCCGTAACCTTGGGGGACATCGCACTGGCGAACCGCGTCGTTATGGCGCCGATGACACGCGACCGCGCAGGCCCTGGCGATGCACCAACCGAGTTGATGGTAGAGTACTATGCCCAGCGAGCAAGTGCCGGCATGATCGTAACTGAAGGTGTCCAGCCAAGCTTGGTTGGCAAAGGCTACTGGCGGACCCCCGGGATCCACAGCGCTGATCAGATCGATGGCTGGCGCGCGGTTACCAACGCGGTACATGCGCGCGGCGGACGGATTGTCATGCAGCTAATGCATTGCGGGCGAGTAGTGGTGCCCGCCAATCGCGGTTACCTTGCCGATGTAATTGCCCCCTCACCGCTCCCCTGCCCGACCCCAGTTCCCGGACCGAACGGCACGCCGGTGGAATGCGCAATGCCTCGTGCAATCAAGAGCGAAGAGATACCAACCCTCGTTGAGGAATTCGTCCAAGCCGCGCGCAATGCGATGAAAGCCGGATTGGACGGGGTCGAGCTGCATTGTGCCAGCGGCTATCTGATCAATCAGTTCCTGAACCCTGCCAGCAATCATCGCGACGATGCCTTTGGCGGCAGCGTGGAGAACCGGATCCGGTTCCCGATCATGGTGCTCAAGGCTATGGCTGAGGCGATCGGCCCCGGCCGGGTCGGCTTTCGCATTTCGCCCGGAAACCCATACAACGGGATGGACCCGGCTACCCCCGAAGCAACCTTTGGACCGTTCGTAAAGGCCGCAGATGCCATTGGGTTAGCCTACCTCCACGTGGTCGACATGGGCCTAAACGATCTCGATACACTTGACCTTCTGCGCGCAAACTTCAGTGGTCCGATCGTCGCCAACAACAACTTGAAGGCCGATAGCGCCGCCGCCTTGCTTGAAGCTGGGCGGGCTGAAGCAGTCAGCTTCGGCCGCGCCTTTATTGCCAATCCCGATCTGGTTGAACGTATTGCTGTCGGCGCGCCGCTGGCCAAACCGGACTATGCCCTGCTCTACACCGGTGAAGATCGCGGTTACACCGACTATCCGGCCTGGGCCGACTAACCAGGAACGGGCTCCGCTGCCTTACCGGAGCCCCTCCCTGCCGCAGTCCAGAGAGAGTTCATCCGACTGCCCGAAGGCCGGGCTTATCTCCCAAGCTTTCCGGGTTGGCGTAATACCGGCTGTACCATTTCCGAAACTGGGGAATTGGCCCGTCGCCATCGCAGATGATCGGGTTAGGCTCATAGCGCATTCGATCCCAGATCACCTTGTCTTGGTCGAGTTGCTTGCAGATGTCGCGGATCAACGCTTTTGCCAAACCGGCCCCCGAACCATCCGCCTGACTTTTGGGTTGCATAAAGCCATAGCGTACCCGCAACACGTCTTCCTCAATGGGAACTAAGCTTGCGACCAGCAGGGTCTCCGAAATTCCACGAAAGCGCACCCAACTCTGCCCGGGCCCCATAGTGTCATAGCGGATCAAGCCATCAACAATGCCACTGGGTGTGCCCATCTGCGCCCTCACATCGGCACCGCGCCCCCACTCGCCCCAACGCAACTCTGCCTCCGGGACGTCGGCGGTGCCGTGGATGTACTTGAAATGGGCTACATCAACACCGTTCTCAGCCATGTTCTGGATTGAACCATAAACGATCCATTCGTGCATGTCGTAACCGGTCCATTCTGGATCGCCGAATTCTTCGTGGACGACAACATCCCACATTGGCGCAACGTTCTGTTCGGGATGATACCAAACCCAAATCCAGCCATTGGCCTCGGTTACCGGCCAGGTTCGCATGCACTTGCGCTTAACCTGCGGCGGGATCGCCTTGGCATAGGGAATGTCCTTAACCACACCCTCATCACCATCATAGCGCCAGGCGTGAAATGGGCATTCCAACAAATTGCCATGGACCTTGCCGCCATGACCGAGATGCGCGCCCAGATGCTTGCACCAGGCATCAGTCACCCGAGCCTGGCCGTCTTCGCCCCGCCAAATCGCAAGGTCTCGAGAAAAATAGCGCAATGGCTTGACCTGACCGACCGCAACAAAGTCCCCTTGTTCAATGGCATACCATCCAAACGGGAAGCCAATGTTCAATCCGCGCTCTGCCGAGCTCGGTCGATAGTCCAAAGGAGCCACCCGCCATTCAGTGAGTTCGGGTCCCCGCAATCTCTCAAGGATCTGCCAAACCGCCACTGGAGGCGTACGGGCATCCGCCGTGTCTAACGCATTGTTCATCATCATCGGTCCCTCCTCCTCCACCTTGGGCGCGAGTGATGCGAGCAAACATTGATCATGATCAACTTTTACCCAATTGCGTAAATAGAGAAGCCATTAATGACGCAATTGGCACCTCAAGTGCCACAAATGCATCTCAATGCGAATTTATGGCTGCTTTCCAAGGGTGAAACACGTTGACCAAATTGCTGCCCTACGACAAGGCAGTGCCAAGGATCGAGGAGTTTAAAAGCATGGCAGGCACCGCCCACTTGCTGTCCGCAGGACGCATTGGCTCAATGGATCTGCGCAATCGCATCATCGTCACGGCCATGGGCGTCAGCTTGTCCGAAGCAGATGGACATGTTGGTGAGCGCCTATTGGCCTATCATGAGGCACAGGCCAAGGGCGGCGCCGGACTGATTATCACTGGGGTCGCCGGGGTTGCCTGGCCAGTCGGTGCAGTTCAGCCAAATCAAACCGCGATATCCGACGATCGTTTCCTACCCGGTCTCAAGACCCTAACCGACCGGATTCACAGCCATGGCGCAAAAGTGGCAGTGCAGTTGCACCATGGCGGACTGGTCGCAGGCTACTCATCAGACGCCTTTGACCAGGAACTGTGGGCCCCCTGCTACCCCCCGCCCATGCAGGGGGATTTTATCGATTATTTCCTCCCGGAAGAGATGGCCGGCTTTTCAGGCAAAATGCCGCGACTGAAGCTGCTCGAACAGGCGGACCTCGATTTGGTCGTCAGTCAGTTCGGTTCTGCCGCAACCCGGGCCAAGGCCGCAGGCTTTGATGCGATCGAGATCCATGGCGGACATGGCTACCTCCTCTCATCGTTCATGTCGCCCAAAACGAACTCCCGCAGCGACAGTTATGGCGGCTCGCTGGAGAATCGCGCCAGACTACTTCTCCGGGTTATTGGCGCTGTTCGCGATGCAGTCGGCCCCGACTTCCCGGTCTGGGTTAAGCTGGATTCGGTCGAACACGGCAAAGATGGCGGCATCACATTGGAATTGGCAATCGAAGCCGCGCGACTGGTCGAGGCCGCGGGTGTCGATGCGATCACGGTGTCTGCCTATCATGACACTGGCAAAGGCAAGCTCCACTCCGCTTCGAACATTCCGCACGAGCCGGAAACCAACATTCCTGCGGCCGCGGCGATAAAGGCCGCAGTCCGCGTGCCAGTGATCGCCTCAGGCCGAGTAGAGGTTGAGGCTGCCGATGCGCACATCGCCGCTGGCAAATACGATTTTCTGGCAATGGGTCGGAAACTTCTGGCCGACCCGGATCTGCCCGCAAAGCTGGCTGGCAATGCTCCGGAAATGATCCGCCCATGCATTTACTGCTACACCTGCGTATCCACAGCTTATGTACGCCAGCCGCTGCGCTGCGCGGTAAATCCGGAAACCGGGTTCGAATGCGAGCAGGTAGAGCCACAGCGTTCTGGTCAGCACTTTGTGGTAATCGGAGGTGGTCCAGGCGGCATGGAGGCGGCTTGCCGGCTCTCGGATGCAGGACATCGTGTAACCTTGCTTGAGAAAAGTGCGCGATTGGGTGGCACCTTACGCATTGCCTCACTCGCTTATCCCGCCA
>JACCDI010460590.1_pt1 | contig 23670 bp, 22 predicted proteins | sample 7442791 | NCBI WGS metagenome assembly JACCDI01 (sample SAMN15323434, study PRJNA562643) | freshwater metagenome | isolation source: river surface water | place: USA:Blue River Watershed | collected 2017-08-15
TGGCATAAATGTTGCGGTCTTGCCGCCTTCCCATGCAACGTTGCGGATGATGTACTTAAACTTCATCAACTCATCGCCTGCAGTAAGAATGTCTGTGAAGCGGTAGTTGATCTCCATCTGTCCAGCAGTTCCAACCTCGTGGTGTGAACGCTCAACCTGAAGACCTGCACGACCTAGCTCCATCACCATTTCATCGCGGAGATCTGCGAACTGATCTGTTGGTGAAACTGGGAAGTATCCGCCCTTTACGCGTGTGCGGTAACCGCGGTTCGGTGTTCCATCAGGATCTGCAACGATTCCTGTGTTCCATGAACCTTCGTATGAATCGATGTGGTGGTATGCCTCGTTGATGCCTGTCTTAAAACGAATGGCATCGAATACATAGAACTCAGCCTCTGGTGCAAAGAATGCCTGATCAGCGATACCTGTTGACTTCAAGTAATCAACAGCCTTCTTCACAACGCCGCGTGGATCGCGTGAGTAAGGAGAGTCATCTGATGGGTTGTGAACAGAGAAGATGATGACGAGTGTCTTCTCAAGACGGAATGGATCGATATATGCAGATGATGGAACTGGAAGTAGCTTCATATCTGATTCGTGAATTGACTGGAATCCACGGATAGATGAACCATCGAACATCAAGCCATCTGTGAAGACTGCTTCATCAAATGACTCAACTGGAACGTTGAAGTGATGCTGAATACCAGGTAGATCTGTAAAGCGAACATCAATGAGCTTTACATCTTCCTTCTTAATGTAAGCGAAGATTTCGCTTGAGTTCTTAAACATATATAGGACTCCCAATAAGTCTTAGCGCCGTGGCAACGAATGTGGCTTTGGCTATGTCGAAAGAGCTCGACTTTGAGCCTTTCTATGTGGGAGAGCCTAAGGCGTACTGGGTTACAAGCGCCATTTTCAGTGTTACGCCCATGTAACAAATCGCCTCCCGCGCTGCGGCTCGGTAGGCTTATGGGCATGTATCCACGAGTAAGTCAGGGTCGCCGGCTCCTGGGCCTCACCATCGACTGGCTCGCCGCTTACGCAGTCACCCTCGGCTTCTTCTCAGGTCAGGGAGCCTTCCTTGAACGCAGTCGAGGGGCCGGCGGAACGGTGCTTATTGTTCTTGCGATCGAATACACAGTACTCGTGGCTTTTGGTGGCTCATCGTTTGGCCATCGCTTGGTCGGGCTCAAAGTGGTCCGCTTTAGCGATGGTGGTCCAGCCTCCATTGTTCAGGCGTTGGTGCGCACCTTACTTATGCTGCCAATCGTCACCGCAATTACATTTGATGAGAATGGGCGTGGAGTAAACGAGCGCCTCTCAAATACTGTCTTGATAAGGCGCAGCTAAATAATTATTTGATGCGAACGCCCTTAGGCATTGGACCCTTTGGAATAGGCAGAGACATTCCACCAACCGCCTTAAGGCGCATACGAAGTTCACGCATCTGATGAGCAGATAACTTCTTTGGAAGTTTCTGAACTGTCTTCTGCAATTTCTTCAATGGAACTTGGCCTTCGCCGTCTCCGACAATAATCTCTGTGATTGGAGCACCTGGCGCATATCGCTCAGATTTCTTTCGCTCATCTTGCAACATCTGACGAACAGCAGATCCACCTTCACCGGTGAGAACAATGCCGCCGCGACCCACGCTTCGATGGACCATATCTTGGTTGCGATTGACTGCAACAGCAGGAGTTGTCGTCCAGCCCTTACGGATCGCCATCAAGACTGAAGCTCCAGCGCCAATCTGACCCTCAATTGATGCATAAGCAGCTGAACCGGCGATACGGGTAAAGAATGCGAGAGCAACGATGAGCGCCAATGGGATACCAATAAATCCTGCGTAAATAGGATGATCGACAAACCAACCGATTGTCACTGCGCTGCTAAAGATAGCGAGGAATATTCCTGCTAGCGCCAGTCCAATCCAAGGCTTAACGGTCTGCGTTAGCTTGTAAGCATCACGAATTTCCTTGAAGCGAGGGGTCTTTACCTTTGGCTCTTTGCTCTTCTTTTTCTTAAACATGGTCGTTAGTTTAGGGGAGCAGGAGCGGTACCACCAAGGCGGAGCGGGGCCCAACGCTGACCTTGATGAGAATCAGGGTAATTCTCTTGAATTTCATGGAGCATTTTCACCATTGTGGCGCGCAAGGTTGCCTCACCTGCTTCGACATCACCATCTTTTTCAAAGAATATGGGTTCACCAAAGGTGACTGAGATAGGGATATTTCGCTGAAATAATTTTCTCTTCACCTTCTTGGTCCAGAGCCTCTGTGATCCCCAGATAATTGTCGGGATTACCGGAACTCCTGCTCCCTGTGCCAATCGCACCGCTCCGCTCTTCAACTCTTTGATCTCAAAAGAGACTGAGATTGTCCCTTCCGGAAAGATCCCAATGATTTCGCCATCTTTGAGTGCCCGCAGTGCTGCAACAAGAGATGCGGAACCGTTAGAGCGGTCAACGCTGATGTGATGCATCCCGCGCATGAGCGGTCCGGCAAGTTTGTTATTGAAGATCTCTTTCTTCGCCATAAATCTCACATAGCGCTTCATCGGAAGTGCGGCTGTGCCAACGAGAGCAAAATCGAGATAGCTAATGTGGTTCATCGCCAGAACTGCGCCGCCATGATGTGGGGCGGGTAGATTCTCTTGACCACGAAAATCAAAGCGCAGATTGATGACCTTCCAAAACCCTGTCACCGCGCGGATAACTGGGGGATAGACCAGATCAGCCATTGAGAGCGCGCTTTTCCTGTGCTTGCTTATAGAGACGACCAGCACGATATGAAGAACGTACCAATGGACCGCTCATCACGCCACTAAAGCCAATATCTTCTGCGCGCTTTGCTAGATCAACAAACTCATCTGGCTTTACCCAGCGTTCGACTGGATGGTGCTTATTTGTTGGTCGTAGATATTGAGTGATTGTAATGAGGTCACACCCAGCGTTATGGAGATCTTCAAGGGCTTGAATCACTTCACTGATTTCTTCGCCCATGCCCAGGATGAGGTTTGACTTTGTAATTAAGCCGAATTCGCGAGCTTGAGTAATGACGTTGAGCGAACGCTCGTAGGTAAAGGCGGGGCGAATTCGCTTGAAGATGCGGGGAACGGTTTCGAGGTTGTGCGCGAAGACCTCAGGTCGAGTCTCAAACACTTCGTTGAGCAGAGTCGGATTTCCACTGAAGTCAGGAGCGAGCATTTCAACGCCAGTACCAGGATTGAGTTCATGAACTTTACGAATGGTCTCGGCATACAACCAAGCACCCTCATCTTCTAGGTCATCTCGAGTAACGCCGGTGATAGTCGCGTACTTAAGGCCCATTGCTTGCACAGATTCAGCGACGCGACGTGGCTCATCTCTATCGAGAGGATCTGGCTTACCGGTGTCGATATTGCAGAAGTCGCAACGACGAGTGCATCGTTCACCACCGATAAGGAAAGTCGCTTCTTTATCTTCCCAACATTCGAAGATGTTAGGACATGCTGCCTCTTGACAGACAGTGTGAAGAGATTCAGTCTTAACAAGGGTGCGAAGTCGTGTGTACTCAGGACCCATATTTGCACGAGTCTTAATCCATTCAGGCTTGCGTTCGATTGGCACCTCGGCATTTCTTGCCTCGATACGAAGTAACTTGCGGCCATCTGGTGCAATTGTCATGCGCTCACCTTTGTTAGTGCTTCATAAAGATACTTCTCTACTACTGGAGTTACTTCTTCAATACTGATTGCACGGCCGAGTTCGCGCTCCATAGAGGTCACCGCAGCATCTGAAATCCCACACGGAACAATGGCATCGAAGGCAGAGAGATCAGGAGAGACATTAAGGGCAAAACCATGCATCGAGGTGCCGGAGGCAACTCGTATTCCAATAGCTGCAATCTTTCGCTCACCGTGCTCATCAACTATCCAGACGCCGGATCGACCATCCACTCGAACCCCGGTGATTCCAAACTCTGCACAGACCTTGATGAGTCCGCCTTCGATTTCACGAACGAAACCAACGAGCTCATGAGGATTGAGTAATCTCACGATCGGGTATCCGACCAATTGACCTGGTCCATGCCATGTAATTTTGCCTCCGCGATCAACATCGAGAACGCGGGCCCCATTTCCTGGACGCTCCTCATCGAGGGTGCGCTTTCCCGCGGTGTAGATAGAGGGGTGTTCAAGAAGAATCAAGGTATTGGTTCGTTCGCCGGCAGAGACTTCGCGATGAATAGCCCTCTGGATAGCAAGAGCATCCTCATATTCGACTAAGCCGCTTCGTTGAAGGGCTAGCGGGGGAGAGTCTAAAACCGGCACCAGGTAAGCCTAAAGGTAGACTCCCGCCCATGCTAATCAAGAACAAAAAGCCCGTTTCGATAGCCGTTTTAGTAGTCATTGCCTGGTTCATGATCACCGGCATCTTCGGACCGCTCTTCGGCAAGCTCACCAGCGTCCAAGAGAACAACAACTCCTCATTCCTGCCTAAAGGCGCCGAGGCGACTCTTGCAGCCGATGAGATTGCAAAGTTTGCTGGCGATGCCTCCTTTAACTTTCCTACCTTGGTCCTCTTCGAAGGCAAGGTAACCCCTGAGGCGCTTGGTGCGATTAACGGCCATCTCTCAACAATTAACGGCTTAACTCTTGAAGGAACATCAGCCAAGATCGGCGATTACCTGATTAAGGACCAGCCAATCGTTGCCTTCCCTTCCCAAGATGGAAAGGCGATCTTGGTCAACGTTCCGCTTAATGGCGAAGCAATCTCGCAGTTGCTTCCTAATGAGAAGCCAGTTTTACCAGCAGTTGTTGATGCCCTTCGTGAAGATATCGAACCAATCGCAAAGTCTGTAGGCATGGAGTCATATGTAACCGGTCCGGGCGGTCTCCTCGGAGATCTCTTCGGAGCGTTTGAAACTCTGGATTCAACTCTGCTCCTAACAACTCTCGCAGTTGTCGCGATTATCTTGATTTTTGTTTATCGCTCACCGGTTCTCTGGGTCATTCCGCTACTGACATCGCTCTTCGCTCTTGCAACCGCTGGTGGAATTATTTACCTCCTTGCAAAGAACGACATCATCGACGTTGATGGTCAATCCCAGGGAATTCTCTCCGTTCTCGTCATTGGTGCGGCAACGGATTATGCGTTGCTCTTGATTGCTCGATATCGCGAAGAGTTACACCTGCACGAGAATCGTTTCGATGCAATGCGCGCTGCATACAAGGGCGTGTGGGAGCCAATCTTGGCTTCAGGTGCAACAGTTGCAATCTCACTCATGATGTTGCTCTTTAGCCAGCTAACGAATACTGCAAGCCTTGGTCCGATTGGTGCCATCGGTATCGTGGTCTCTGTCATCACAATTCTTACCTTGCTACCGGCTCTCCTTGTTCTCTTCGGGCGATGGATCTTCTGGCCACGTAAGCCACTCAACGATGGTGAAGATCAAGTTCTCAGCGGCACCTGGTCAAAGGTTGCTAATGGCATTGGTCGCAATCCTCGTAAGGCATGGGCCATTACCAGCATCATTCTGCTCGCCTTCGCATTTACTTCAACTACGTTAAAGGCTGATGGTCTCGGCACCGTCGACTCATTTACTGGAAACCCAGAATCAGTAGTTGGTCAGAAGCTTCTTTTGAAGCACTTCCCAGGTGGTGAAGGTGATCCAACTCAGATTGTCACCTCAGCTGCAAAGGGCGATGCGGTGATCGCGGCAGTTCGTCAAGCAAAGGGTGTCTCAGAAGTTGCTTATGCAGTAGATCCGATCACACAGAATGTAAAGATCGTCGGTGGCAAGGTGATTGTGAATGCAACCCTTGACCAAGCACCGGATAGCGTGGAAGCAGGAGAGTACATTCCTGCGATTCGCGAAGTGGCCCATAAGGCAGATCCATCTTCGCTCGTGGGCGGAACATCTGCTACTTACTTCGATGTGCGCACAGCAAATGATCGCGACAATAAGACGATTATTCCAATCATTCTCTTTGTCATTACGATCATCTTGGGATTGCTCCTTCGCAGCATTTTGAGTGCAATCGTCCTCTTGGGAACGGTAGTTCTCTCATACTTTGCAACGCTGGGAGTATGTGCGCTGGTCTTTAATCACATCTTTGGCTTTGCAGGTGGAGATAATTCATTCCCACTCTTTGCATTTATCTTCTTGGTCGCCTTGGGTATCGATTACAACATCTTCTTGATGACCCGCGTACGCGAAGAGTCAATCAAGTCAGGAACTCGCGACGGTGTAATCAAGGGAGTTACCGTAACCGGTGCAGTGATCACCTCAGCTGGAATCGTGCTTGCGGCTACATTTGCCGTACTTGGTCTGCTTCCACTTGTTCCTCTTGCACAGCTCGGTTTTGCAGTTGGTTTTGGTGTCTTGCTCGACACCATTATCGTCCGCTCAATCTTGGTGCCTGCTCTCGTCCATGAGATCGGTCCCAAGATTTGGTGGCCTTCAAAACTAGCTCAGAAGTAATTCGCTCAATGTCACATGTAGTCATTGGTGGCGGTCTCGCTGGGCTTAGCGCTGCTCTCACTTTGCAAGAAGCTGGCGAATCTGTCGACTTGATAGAGGCATCAGATGATCTAGGTGGACGTGTGCGTTCAGACTTTATCGATGGCTACATTCTCGATCGTGGCTTTCAGCTCATCAACTCGGGCTACTCGGAACTCAAGAGACTTCAGGTAATCGAAGAGATTGATTTCTGCAAAACCGATCGCACCATCGATGTTGTCACGCCATTTGGAGTGACCTCTATCGGGGATCCGCGAATTCACCCACTGATGGGCTTTCGATCTCCACTGGGGTCACTGAAGGAGAAGATTGGAGTTCTCGTTTTTCTCGGTGAAAAACCCAATTCCAATATTTCCCTCCGTGATGCGCTACTGGCTTGTGGTGCTGGAAATTTCTACGAGAATCTCCTCAAACCTTTCTTGCGTGGCGTCTTTCTCGATGAACTTGAGAATGTCGATAGCGCCTATGGTCGAGAGATCATCAAGAGTTTTGTTGTGGGGGACTCAGGGTTGCCTCGTTCAGGTGTTGGTGCGCTTACTCAAGCACTAGGTGCTCGTGTTGAGAATGTTCAACTCAACATGCAGGTAGAGAATTTGGATCAATTTGCGGGTAAGAAGATCATCATCGCAACTGATTCTCACACGGCAGCACGTCTGCTTGGTCAGAGCGATCAACGTGCAACTGTTGGAAGCATCACTTGGTATCACTCTCTTCCAGCGGGTCTGATTAACTCGAAGCGTCTGAGAGTGACAAATGCTGAGAGTCCATTAGTGAACTCGATTGCAATGAGCAATGTCATCCCTGAATATGCGCCCGAAGGGCGGACCTTGCTCTCCTCAACATCTCTTACCCCAGTAGGCGATGAAGTGATTGCGCAAGAGATTGGAAAATTCTGGGGGATTGCACATAACGAATTAGAGTTGGTTAAGCGTTACGAGATTAAACGTTCACTTCCGCAGTTCACACCGGGCTCAACAAGTGTGAACTCATCTCGCGTCGATGACAATACCTTTATGGCAGGGGATTATTTAGTATCTGGTTCTCAGAACGGTGCGTTGCTATCGGGGCGTTTAGCTGCCCTCGAATCACTCGCTCACTAACGCAGTAAGAGCGCTGGTGATGTGTGGGTATTCCCACTCAAAACCAGCATCAGTGAGCGCTTGCGGCATCACTTTCTTTGATCCCAAAATCTCTGATGAGAAACCACCCATAGCAACCTTGAGCGCAATTGCTGGCGCTGGGAAGAGAGCTGGGCGATGAAGTGCGCGAGCAAGTGCAGAGGTGAACTCTTGATTGGTAACAGGGTTTGGCGCAGTTAGATTCACTGGGCCCTCTAGTTCGCCTTCGAGCATAAAGGTGATTGCGCGGATTAAGTCGTGGAGTGTAATCCAAGACCACCATTGCTTTCCATTGCCCATCTTGCCGCCAAGACCAAAGCGGAAGAGCGGCAACATCTTTCCAAGTGCGCCACCAGTCGGATCAAGAACGAGACCGGTGCGAATCTTGATGGTGCGTGTGTTCTTTGCAAGATCTGCAGCTGCTTCCCATTCGCGACAGACAGCAGCGAGAAAATCATCGCCGCACTTATCTGCTTCAACAACTGCACGGTTGCCTGACTCGCCATACCAACCGATAGCACTTGCCGAGATAAATACATCTGGTGCAAGTTCTGTCACAGCATTTGCAATTGTGGTTGTACCCATAAGGCGAGAGTTAAGAATCTCCGCCTTATACTTCTTATTCCAGCGCTTATCGCCAACGCCAGCACCTGCAAGATGGATAATTGCATCTACTCCGCGAAGCGCCTCTAGATCAACATAACCTGTCTTTGGATCCCACTGAACTTCATCAGGGGAGACCGGTGTTCGACGCACGAGACGTTGGACTGTATGTCCTTCGCTCTTGAGGTAGCCAACGAGAGCAGAGCCAATAAGGCCAGAAGCCCCAGTGATGGCGATGCGCTGTGGAGTACTCACCTTAGAGACCTAAATCCGCTTCGAATGCTCCACCCTCGAGGCGCTCCTTGAGTGTTACCAAGAAGCGTGCAGCATCTGCGCCATCTACGACGCGGTGATCATAAGAGAGACCGAGATAGACCATTGATCGGATTGCGATTGATTCTCCGCCATCGTCACCCTTCACAACCATTGGACGCTTTACTACTGCGCCGAGACCAAGGATTGCAACCTGTGGCTGATTGATGATTGGAGTATCGAAGAGAGCTCCACGAGAACCGGTATTGGTGAGGGTAAATGTTCCGCCGCCAAGTTCATCTGGTGTTACCTTGTTATCGCGTGTGCGAGCTGCAAGATCTGCAATCTTTCGAGCAACGCCGCCCATATTGAGATCACCTGCATTGTGAATGACAGGAACCAAGAGACCGCGTTCGGTATCAACTGCAATACCAAGGTGCTCTGCACCGTGATAAATAATCTGGTCGCCTTCAACAGAAGAGTTGAGGACTGGATGTTGTTTCAGCGCTTCACATGTAGCAACAGCGAAGAATGGCAAGAATGAAAGCTTGACACCTTCACGTGCCTCAAATGAGGCCTTTGCGCGATCACGGAGTCGAGCAATCTTGGTGACATCGACTTCAATGACTGTTGTGAGCTGAGCAGAGACTTGAAGAGATTCAACCATGCGAGCAGCAATCACCTTACGAAGGCGAGACATAGTGACTGTTGTTCCGCGAAGTGGAGAAGCAGCAATTGGCGCAGGAGCCGCAGCGCGCGGAGCTTGCGGTGCAGCAGCAGCTTGCGGTGCAGCTGCCTTTGGTGCAGCGCTCTCAATATCTTCACGGCGGATACGACCACCGATACCAGTTCCCTTGACGGTTGCAAGATTGACTCCGAGATCGTTTGCGAGCTTGCGAACGATTGGAGTGACATATGCATCTGTAGGTTGTGAAATCGGAGCAGCAGGTGCGGCAGGAGCTGGTGGTGTTACCGGAGCCGCTGGCTGCACTGGAGCCTGTGCTACTGGCGCTGGTGTGACCGGAGCTGGCGCAGCAACTGGCGCTGGCGCAGCAGGGGCAGGTGTAGATGCAACTGCGCCACCTGCAGCACCAATAAGTGCAAGGCGAGCACCGACAGGCACTGTTGTATCGACTGGAACATCGATTGCAAGGAGTGTTCCTGCAACGGGAGATGGAATCTCTGTATCAACTTTGTCGGTCGAGACTTCTAGCAGAGCTTCATCAACTGCAACAGAATCTCCGACGTTCTTAAGCCAGCGAGTGACTGTTCCTTCAGAGACTGATTCTCCGAGAGCTGGCATGGTGATGACAGTTCCCGCAGATGAATCTGCAGCAGCAGGAGTTGCAACAGGTGCAGCAACTGGAGCTGGAGTTTCTACAACAGGAGCTGGAGCTTCTACAACAGGCGCTGGTGGGGGAGTAACCGGCGCAGCTGCTACAGGCGCTGCCGATGATGTCGCTCCATCTGCAATAACAGCGAGCTCTGCTCCAACTGCAACTGTCTGATCTACGCCAACAACAATCTTCTGCAATACACCAGCAACAGGTGAAGGGATCTCAGTATCAACCTTGTCAGTTGAAACTTCGAGGAGCGGTTCGTCGACTGCAACGTGATCGCCCTCTGCCTTGAGCCAACGTGTAACTGTTCCTTCGCTCACTGACTCACCAAGTGCTGGCATTGTTACTGAAAATGTCATCTCTATCTCCCTATTAACCTTCGATTAACCGTGTGCGTGAAGTGGCTTGCCGGCGAGAGCCATGTGAGCCTCACCCATCGCCTCGGACATTGTTGGGTGTGCATGGATAAGAGGAGCTACATCATCTGCAGTTGCCTCCCAGTTAAAGATCAATTGTGCTTCAGCGAGAAGTTCGCCAACGCGAGCTCCCACCATGTGGATTCCAAGGACTGGGCCATTCTTCTGTGCAACGAGCTTGATTGACCCGGCAGTCTTAAGAATCTGCGCCTTTCCGTTACCAGCAAGGTTGTAATCGAGTTCGACAACGTCGTAACCACGCTCCTTAGCAATCTTGGTCGAGAGACCAACAGATGCAACCTCTGGCTCGGAATATGTAACGCGAGGTACGCCATCGTAATTAATTGGTCGTGGATTGAGACCTGCAATCGTCTCGGCGACAAGGATTCCCTCTTGGAAGCCCACGTGAGCAAGTTGAAGCGTTGGGATGATGTCGCCCACTGCAAAGATTCCTGGGACGTTGGTGCGGCAGTGATCATCGACGAGGATATAACCGCGATCCATTGCGATTCCCGCCTCTTGATAACCGATTCCATCGGTCACTGGACCGCGGCCAATTGATACGAGGAGAACTTCTGCTGTGAATTCGCGACCATCTTCGAGCGTGACGGTTACTGAATCTGCGTTAACACGATGAGACTTGAACTTAATTCCAAGCTCAAAGTTGATTCCGCGCTTGCGATATGCGCGCTCAAGTAGCTTCGATGAAGATTCATCTTCGAGAGGAACCAAGTGGCTCAAGCCCTCAATGATGGTTACATCGACGCCGAATGACTTCCAGACCGAGGCAAACTCGCACCCGATGACTCCGCCGCCGAGAACGATTGCGCTCTTTGGAATGTAATCCATCTTTGTTCCGTGGTCAGAGGTGATAACACGGTGACCGTCAATTTCTAGACCTGGAATTGTTTTTGCATACGATCCGGTTGCGAGAACAATGTTCTTGCCGGTGTACTGCTGGCCATTGACCTCAACTGTGTTGCTATTGACGAGGCGACCCTTTCCTTCAATGAAGGTAACGTTGCGAGATTTAATCAAACCTTGGAGACCTTTATAGAGGCCCGCTATGACGCCATCCTTATAAGAGTTGACGCCATTCATATCGATGGAGTTGAGCGTTGCGTTAACGCCAAATACATGGGACTCGCGCGCGCTATCGGCGACCTCGCCTGCGTGAAGGAGCGCCTTGGTTGGAATACAACCTCTATGAAGACAGGTGCCGCCAACTTTGTCTTGTTCGATCAGAGCAACGGAGAGTCCGAGCTGTGAACCGCGAAGGGCTGCTGCGTAACCGCCGCTACCTCCACCGAGAATGACAAGATCAAAATTCGACATTGAGCAACTCCTTTGAGCCGGTATGGCCTCATGCTGGCAGGCTTATCTACAGCCATATCTTGCCAGCCTTAGCCTCGGATGACTAACTCGGGCAGAGTCTGCTCGCTCACTCGCTGGCGGCTGCGATGCCCATCTCAACTAGTGAACGAAGCGCCACCCCGGTGCCACCAATTGGCGTATATCCGTGGGCTTTCGCCTCGTTATAGGCAGGGCCTGCGATATCGAGATGGAGCCATGGGAGGTCTTCGTTGATGAAATCCTTGAGGAAGAGACCAGCGACGAGCATGCCGCCCATGCGTTCACCGATATTGGCCAAATCAGCCACTGGCGAATCAAGACTTTGGCGAAGCTCTACTGGAAGTGGCATCGGCCAGAAAGCCTCACCTGAAATTTTTGTAATCTCCATAAAGTGATCTGAGAATTCTGGATCATTTGTCATCACTGCACTGGTTCGTGTGCCGAGAGCGACAACTTGAGCACCCGTCAGAGTTGCGACATCGATAATTGCATCGAGATCTCCTGCCTCTTGCGCCTTCACAAGAGCATCTGCGAGAACGAGTCGACCTTCCGCATCTGGATTGAGAACTTCCACTGTTTTTCCACCATAGATTGTGATGACATCCGATGGTCTTGTTGCGTGATCACTAACCATGTTCTCCGCAAGTGGTGCCCACGCATCAATAGCGACCGGAACTTTCAATAGCGCCAATGCGATTGTCGCCGCACAGACAGCTGCTGCGCCGGACATATCAGATTTCATCGCCTCCATACCAAGTGCTGGCTTGAGAGCAAGTCCGCCAGTGTCAAAGGTAATTCCCTTGCCGACATAGGCATACTTTTTCTTCGCCTTAACACCTTTTGGTGTGTAGGAGATATTGAGTAGTCGTGGAGGATTGGCAGAGCCTTGACCAACTCCGATGATTCCGCCATATCCCTTTGACTTTAATTGAGAATCAGTCATGATGGAGACTTTGAGGCCAATAGATGCGCCTCCGGCTTCTTTGACTGCGCTAGAGATTGCTTCACAGAAAGTGACAGGAGTGAGATGGCTTGGGGGAGTGTTGATGAGATCGCGAACGAGATTTGTATATTTAGAGATTACTTGCGCATGATGTGAAATCGCTTTTGCTTCAACGCCATTGATGAGAGATGAATGAATCGTGATGGTTTTCAACGGACTCTTCTGCGCACTCTTGGTAGAGCCGCGGAATTGATCAAAGAGATAGCTTCCGAGGCCAGCACCCTCTGCTACCGCCTTCACCGCTGAAGGGGTGTTAGCAGGAAGGGCAAATGTGGCGCTGCTATGTCCGGCAAGGGCTTGGGCAGCTGCACCCGCGGCGCGACGAAGAGTCTCATCCGGGTACTTACTCTGAGCTTTACCAAGTCCGGTGAAGACGAGCAGGCGAGTAGTGGAGCCGGGGATGCGAATAACTTCATCACTCTTTCCGGTGGCGCCTAGATCATTGAGAGTTGCAATTAATGGCTTGGTGTCGAGGGCTAAATCTCCAGATTCAATCTGCAGCGCGCCTTTTCCTGATTTAATCGACACGCCTACGACGAGGACCTCATCTTTTATGATTCCATCCGAGATTTTAATGGTCGACATGATTCTCCCTCTGCTCACTTCGCTCATTTCAGCTGGGGGTAAGTGTAAGTTCTCCATGTGAAAAACTCACCATTGCACCAGAAGCACATCGACCTTAACGCAAAGATGGCTGACTTTGGCGGTTGGCTGATGCCGATCGAATATCCAGGTTCAGGCGTCCTAGCCGAACACGGCGCAGTACGCGAACGAGTCGGTCTCTTCGATGTTTCACACCTCGGCAAGGCGAGCGTGGTGGGAAGAGGCGCAGTCGAGTTTCTGAATACGCAAACCACCAATGACATCAATCGGATCACAGATGGCAAAGCACAGTACACAATGCTCTGCAATCCAGATGGAGGCGTTGTCGATGACCTTATTGTCTATCGCAACTCTTCCGATGACTTATTCCTGATCCCGAATGCTTCCAATACAACCGAAGTTGTCAACATCATTAAGGCTGCAGCTCCATCTGGCATCGCAGTTGAAAATCTTCATCAAGAATATGCAGTGCTTGCGCTACAAGGTCCTAAAGCATTTGCAGTCATCGAATCCCTCGGCGTTACCCCCGAAATGGATTACATGGCATTTGCACATGTCACGATTGCTGGCTGTGATGTGATTCTCTGTCGCACTGGCTACACAGGCGAGCATGGTTACGAATTAGTTCCTCATTGGAACGATGCTTCGAAGGTGTGGGATGTCCTTGTGGAAGCGATGAAACCTTTTGAAGGTCTGATTTGTGGCTTAGGTGCGCGAGATACCTTGCGCACGGAGATGGGCTATCCACTTCACGGACATGAACTGTCGCTCGAGATTACACCCGTTCAGGCGGGAGCCAATTGGGCAGTTGGCTGGAAGAAAGAAACATTCAGAGGCAGTGACGCTCTTCGAAGTGAGAAAGAGAGCGGGCCTAAAAGAATTTTGCGTGGCTTACAATCCAATGATCGCGGAATTCCGCGCGCTGGAATGTCTGTTAAAGATCACGATGGGCGCACGATTGGAGCCATCACCAGCGGAACATTCTCTCCTTCATTGAAGAAGGGGATTGCTCTGGCACTACTGGAACCAACCTTTGATATCGGCTCCACTGTGATTGTCGATGTTCGCGGTCGAGATAGTGAAGCGACTGTAGTTGAGCTACCGATGGTTCCTTCCCACGTTCGCTAACTCCTTAAATTCAACTTCAGTAAGAAAAGCGGCACGGTGACGGGCTCTCCGAAGGGCATGCAAAACTGATTTGCCAGCGACCAATATCAAAAATGCGGTGATAATCGCACGTGGAATATCCCATGCCAGCGCTGAGAGAAAGTGATAACTCAGGAAACGTCCGAGATTCTCTCCAATCGCAGCGCCTGCGACATATGAAAGTTCGGTGCTGGATCCAAGTGCCCAAGGCCAGAACTGCAGATCCATCATGATTCCAAAAAATTCTGCTGCGATAACTCCGTAAATGACTAATAGGAAGAGTTCACTCCTGCCACGTATCTTCTGAGGAAGTGCCCCAGCACCAAAACCAATTACTGCAGCAGCAAAGACTTGGTAACCAAGCCACGGACCGACACCGCCGGTAAGGAGGGCTGATAGCAGCATGCTGAGCGCCCCCAAGAGAAAACCAAAGGTCGGTCCCATTACGCGCGCAACTAAAATGAGTGCAAACCACATTGGTTCAATGCCGATCGCACCGATACCGAGTGGTCGAAGCGCTGCAACGAGGGCAGAGAGAACTCCCAGAAAAGCAACGTTCTTGGAACCAAGATCATCGGTTGCCACCAGACTCACCAAGAGCAAGACAGTCATTGTCGTGGAGGCAAGGAAGAACCAACTTGCAAAGCCAGCGGCGTCATTACTTGTCACTAAGAATGGCCAGATAAATCCAAGTAAAGTCGTCGGAATCAACACCGTAATCGCGATGGCGCGAAGCGTCTTCACTCTGCCAACTCCTGCGAGCGAAGTACGTCATTGACGGTGAGCCAGCGCCGAGGGGACATGACTTTGGCAACCTGTGGAGCAAAAGCAGGGGAGGCAAGGAGCACATCCAAGGTTGCGCCATCGGCAACCTTCTCTCCGTCGGCAAGAAAGATTGTTCGATCGGCAACTTCGGCGACAATCTCAACATCATGAGTTGCAATCAGAATTGCAGTATTGCGCTCTCGAGCGCGAGTAAACAGGTAGGCCATCAAACGATCTTTGGCTGAGTAATCAAGGCCTCGAGTTGGTTCATCAAGGATTAATATCTGAGGAGAGCCGGCAAGCACTAGTGCAAGTACAAGGGTCAATCTTTCGCCTTCAGAGAGATCGCGCGGATGCGAATCAGGTGAGATTGAGGGCAACATCTCGTGAAGCAACTCTAAAGTTGTTCCGACTGGCAACTTGTTATCTTTATCGCCGCGTTGGCACTCATCGAAGACTGAGGTGAGATAGAGAAGATCAGCTGGTTCTTGCGGGATATATCCGATGCGATGGGAGCGTTCACTCTGCTTGAGATCTTTGAGGTTTAACCCATCAATTGCAATTGAACCGCTACTTGGCTCAATTAAGCCAACGAGAGATTTGATTAAAGAGCTCTTTCCCGCACCATTTCTCCCCATCAATGCTGTGATTTCACCCGCTCGAAGTTCCAGAGAAACTTCTTTGAGAGCCTCTTGTGCGCCATAGTGAACTGAGATCTCTTGCGCACAGACACGTACTGTGCCAACGGTGTGTTCCGGACGGACTGAGTCAGGCAATTCATTTCGAAGCTCTTCGGTAATTCTCCGCACCTCACGAGTGCTGGTGCCCACTTCATCGAGGTGGAGTGCGCGCGTCAGACGGACAATGGGTGGAACTAGATCGCTCTTTCCTAGAATTTCAGATGGTTTTCCAATTGCAGAACTTCCATCTCCTTCGATCAGAAGGATTCGATCAACATAACCAATCACTCTCTCGAGGCGGTGCTCGGCGAGGATTACAGTAACGCTGAGATCGTGAACCAGGCGGTGGAGAATCGCAAGAATTTCCTCAGAGGCAACTGGATCGAGAGCACTTGTTGGCTCATCAAGAACGAGAACTTTGGGATGCATTACCAATGCTGCGGCGATTGCAACGCGTTGTTGTTCTCCACCGCTGAGAGTTGAAATATTGCGGTTTCGAAGTGAAGCAAGGCCCACTTGATCGAGCGCCTCTTCAACTCGCTTGCGCATCACATCGTGTGGGAAGTTGAGCGCCTCTAAACCAAAGGCAAGCTCTTCTTCGACAGTGTCAGTAACAAATGTGGCGATCGGATTCTGGCCGACAATTCCCACGATTCCAGCTAGTTCGCCTGGCTTTGAGGTTCTGGTCGAACGTCCATCAACGATGATTTCACCAGCGAGAATTCCTCCTGTGTGGTGCGGCACCAAACCATTGACCAATCGGAGGAGGGAAGACTTGCCAGATCCGGTATGGCCCATGACAAGAACCATCTCGCCTTCACTGATTTCAAAGGATAGATCTTCAATCACAGTGGTCGTTGAATGAGGATAAATGAGTGAGACTCGCGAAAACTTAATCATAGAACAACCATCGCTCCCGCAAATGCGAAACCAGAAATGATATAGAGAAGATCTCGGTATGAATACGTGATTGGGCGATACCTACTGTGAACCTTAGAGGTACCAAAACCCTTCGACTCCATTGACTCCGCGAGATCTACTGCCCTACCTAAGCTTTCCTCTAATAGCGGTATTGCCACTTGAGAAATTCTCGGCCGCCTGCCACTGCGTAAGTACTGTGCCTGACGAATACGAGTAATACTCGAAATCAATTGTGGGAAGACCGAGGTGGCAATCGTGAGAGTGACTGCAAGTTGATAGATACGAGAGGGCATGATGCGAAGTAACTTGCGAGGGCTGGTCACGGAATTCGCTGCACCAAAGAGCGCGATCACAGTTGCAATCAAGAGACCCTCTTGCAGGGAGAATGAGAGCCGCTCCCACGTTACAGGGCCACCAATTCGAATTCCCGGCATCCAGGACGGAAGCTGGAGTCGTGGCAGAGTGAAGAGAGTGTCACCAACGCGAGGCACTCCAATCACAATGCCAGCGATAGCCCTGATAACAAGTAGGTAGAGCCCTGCTACGAGCGACCACTTGAAACTGTTTCTCCATGGCCCATCGCCTCTATAGCGGTAAACAATCAAGGCCGCTCCACCCAAGGCTATTACCGCGCTGAGAGTGCTACCGGATACAACAACAGCGATAGATAGCGCAGTAAAGATTGCCCAGAAGGTAAGAGGGTGGAACGGCTTTGACATGTACTGGGACTACTTCTTACGTAGAAGTGATTTTGGGGTAGTAATTTCTACGCCACATTCCTTTGCCGGATAACCATTTAATCCGCAGATAAGACCAGAGTTATCCTGGCGAACATCGAGTACTTCACCAAGGACATCGATTCCTTGAGAATCCTTTGCTGTCACTACACAACGAACGATCTTCTTTTGAATCTTCTCACCCTTTGGGGCATATGTTCTGCCACCAAAATCAATCACTAAGCCAATGCGCTTCTTACCTGACTCTGCCTTAGTTGAACCGCAGATCTGATTGAAGTTTGGCTTTACTGAAGGGGGAGTCGAAGGAACATCGTCGGCGCTGAAGGTGAAGATCCATCCCTCAACCGCACCGTCGGCGATATCGACTGTCGGTCCGGTCATGGCTGCTTTCCATGCAGTGCTCTTGGCAGCAGCTTGGTAGTAACCCCAATAGCGCCAACCTTTTGATTCTGCGTTGGCAGGGCCGATAAATGATTGAGCAAAGAGAGCGGTGAGCACCGCTGCAATGAGTGTTGATTTCTTCATATCTTGAGCTCCAGTGTTAAAGAGTCTCACAGGGGTAGCTAGCAAGGGTCGATATGACCCGTACGACTACACCCCGCAAACCTCGGCGGGTGTTTGTCTAAAAGATGAATTAGGTAATCCGACTTAAGCGCGGAGGCGCTCTTACGGTTGCGGGTCAGCGTCGGAATTTCACCGAACTTCCCCTAATGCATCTCATTAAGAATTTCTTGATGTTAAACCTTGATATTAAGTTGTGTGCGCAATAAACCATAGCCGCCGCCCATTGGCAACCACCAACCCGCCCCATACGATGAGGACATGGAATATCGTCGCTTAGGCTCCACCGGAATGTACGTTTCAGAGATTTCCTATGGAAACTGGATCACCCACGGTTCGCAGGTTGAAGCAGAGTCAGCCATCAAGTGCGTGAAGGCCGCGCTCGATGTCGGGATTACCACCTTTGATACCGCAGATGTCTATGCTGGAACGAAGGCCGAGAGCGTTTTAGGTAAAGCTCTCAAAGGAGTTCGCCGTGAATCATATGAACTCTTCACCAAGGTGTATTGGCCTACTGGCACAGGTAAGAACGACCGCGGACTCTCTCGCAAACACATAATGGAGTCATGTCACGCCTCGTTGAAGCGACTCAATACTGACCATATTGATCTCTATCAGGCACATCGATTTGATTTCGAGACCCCGCTGGAAGAGACGCTCTCAGCATTCGATGACTTAATTCGCCAAGGCAAGGTCAGCTACATCGGATTCTCTGAGTGGAATGCGCAACAGATAAAAGATGCGCTGAAAATTCAAGATGCACGCGGCTATCACCGTTTCGCCTCTAGCCAGCCACAGTATTCCGCGCTCTGGCGAGTTATTGAGGCAGAGGTAGTTCCGCTCTCCATCAAAGAAGGCATCGGCCAAATTGTTTGGTCTCCCATGGCGCAAGGCGTTCTCACCGGAAAATATCTACCAGGTAAGAAACCACCTGCCGGTTCACGCGCAACCGATAAGAAGAGCGGTGCTAGCTTCATCTCTCGCTGGATGCACGATGATGTTCTCCACGCGGTTCAGCGCCTCAAGCCCATTGCGGATGAAGCGGGATTAACTATCGGACAACTCTCCATCGCATGGGTCTTGGCTAATAGCAATGTTTCCAGCGCAATTATGGGAGCAACTAAGCCATCCCAAGTGAAAGAAAATGCCAAAGCATCTGGAGTAAAACTCAGTGCAGAGCAATTAAAGGCAATCGATCTAGCTCTCGGTGAATTGCCAGAGCGAGATCCAAAGAAGAATGAAAGCCCAAATCCTCGGGCTTAGTTGATCTTCTCGCCAGCTTTGACTTGAGGCTTTGGTGCACGCATTCTTCTCATCTGAGTTGAACGAAGCCAGCCATACATTCCGAGGCCACGTAATGGCGTTCCTGGAAACTTTGCTTCGACCGCCTTCTTGATCTTGCGACTTAAGCGCAGACCATCAAGGACAGAGATCAAGAGAACTGAGTACATGATCGCAATAGAGATCACCTGAGTCATTGGAACTTTCGGTAGACCCTCTGCATTTGTCGATGAGCCTGTTGGAATCATCGTGAGAATCAATACGATAAAGATGATGGGGAGGAAGTACTCTCCAATGGAACGTCGCGAATCAACGTAATCACGAACAAAGCGGCGAGCAGGTCCGCGATCGCGAGCAGGAAGAGCGTTCTCATCACCACGCATATATGCCGCGCGTGCTGCCATGCGAGCAGTCTTAGCCAACTCACGGGCTTTCTTCTTCTCTTCCTTAGTCTTAATCGGAGCAAGAGAGAGATGCTTCTGAGTTGCCTCACGTCGCTTGGGCGTTGGGCGCCCCTTCTTTGATTCAGTCATGGCGGTAACTATAGAGCGAGCATTTGTTCTAGAGCCACTTTTGAATAGCGCGCGGTCTCTGGATCTACCTTAATCTGATTGACGACCTGTCCATTGACTAGCGATTCAAGGGCCCAGACAAGATGTGGCAGGTCAATACGGTTCATTGTGGAGCAGTAACAGACTGTGCGATCGAGGAAGTAGACCTTCTTATCAGGATTCATCGCCGCGAGTCGGCCCACTAGATTGAGTTCTGTTCCGACCGCCCATTGCGTTCCAGGGGCTGAGTTCGTGACCGTCTGAATTATTTTCTCGGTGCTGCCAACTACGTCGGCGGCTGTGACCACTTCATGTTGGCATTCTGGATGAACAATGATTTGAATTTCCGGAATTCGATTGCGGAAATCATCGATTGATTGGCGATTAAATCTGCCATGCACAGAACAGTGTCCGCGCCAGAGGATCATCTTTGCAGATCTAATCTCAGATTCCGTAAGCCCACCCATCGGCTTCCATGGATTCCAGACCACACACTCATCGAGTGAAATGCCGAGTTCGGTGACTGCGGTATTGCGCCCAAGATGTTGATCTGGGAGGAAGAGAACTTTCTCGCCCTTAGCAAAGGCCCAGCGAAGAGTCTTCTCGGCATTAGATGAGGTACAGATAGTTCCACCATTTTTTCCAGTAAAGCTTTTGATTGCAGCAGAAGAGTTCATATAGGTGACGGGAATGGTCTTCTCTGTCAGTCCTAATGTCGCAAGATCGCTCCAGCATTGATCTACTTGAGATGCCGTTGCCATATCTGCCATAGAGCATCCAGCTGCTAAATCAGGGAGGATGACTTTCTGCGAATCGCTGGTGAGAATATCTGCGCTCTCAGCCATAAAGTGCACACCGCAGAAGACGATGTATTCCGCAGAACTCTGAGCGGCTGCAGCCTGTGCCAACTTAAAGGAGTCACCGGTAATGTCAGCAAACTGGATTACTTCATCGCGTTGGTAATGATGGCCAAGAATTAACACCCGTGAACCGAGAGCTGCCTTTGCAGCGGTGGCGCGGGCGACGAGAGTCGGGTCACTTGCCTCGGGCAACTCTCCAGTACAGGAGACACCGCGCTCGGACGATAGGTCGGAGCCACTTCCTAGGAGGAGCAGATCGGCGAGGCGAGAGGAGGACATGACAGTATTGTCGCCGCTTTCGACTCGCAACGGCAACCTGGCATGAGTATCCTTGCGCACATGACAACAGAGACAAGCCAATCAGTAGACCTCACAACAGGAATCGTCCTTACAGAGACGGCAGCTGCAAAGGTTGCATCTCTGCTCGCGCAGGAAGGTCGTGACGATCTCTATCTCCGCGTCGCAGTTCAGCCTGGCGGTTGCTCAGGTCTTCGTTACCAGCTTTACTTTGATGACCGCAATCAAGAAGGTGATATCACTCGTGAATTTGGCTCAGTGAAGGTCGTCGTGGACAAGATGTCTGATCCGTATCTCATGGGCGCATCAGTGGACTTCGTTGACACCATTGAGAAGCAGGGCTTCACGATTGATAATCCAAATGCACAAGGTTCTTGTGCCTGCGGCGACTCATTCAATTAATTTCAACTATTTAACTCAACTCTCATTGCGATGGGGCATTTACCCTCATTCCTGTAGTTAAATCCACCCATGAGAATTGGTGTAGCAGGTTCAGTTGGTCTCGATCATTTAATGACTTTCCCTGGAAAGTTCACCGACTCACTTGTTGCAGGTTCACTTGAAAAGGTCTCCCTATCTTTCTTGGTCGATGGTCTTGAAGTTCGTCGCGGGGGATGTGCGGCAAATATTGCATTCGGCATGGCCAATCTCGGCTTGAAACCAATTCTGATTGCAGCCGTCGGAAAAGATTGGGCTGATTACGAGGCGTGGTTATCTCGCCATGGGGTTGATACCTCGCATGTACTTGTCTCAAAGACTCACTACACAGCGCACTTCACGGTCACTACTGATACCGAGCTCAATCAGATTGCATCATTCTTTCCTGGCGCAATGTCAGAGGCGAGAAATATTGAGTTGAAGCCGATTATGGATAAGGCCGGCCGCCTTGATCTGATTGTGATTTCACCTGACGATCCTGAGGCGATGCTTCGCCATACAGAAGTCGCGTTAGAGAACAACATTCCAGTGGCTGCAGATCCATCACAGCAAATGGCGAGAATGTCTGGCGATGAGATTAAGAAATTGATCGAGGGAGCGACATACCTCTTTATGAACGAATATGAACTTGCGTTAGCTATTCAAAAGACAGGGTGGAGCGACCAAGAGATTTTGCAGAAAGTTAAATATCGCATCATCACCCAAGGCTCAGCAGGTGCACGCGTAGAGAGTTTCGGTCAGGAAATCATTAAGGTCAGTTGCGCTCAAGAGAAAGCGAAGGTGGATCCAACTGGAGTGGGAGATTCCTTCCGCTCTGGCTTTGTTGCAGGCCTTGCCTGGGGGCTGGGCCATGAGCGATGCGCTCAGTTAGGTTCAATGATTGCAACCTATGTAATTGAAACGATGGGAACACAGGAGTATCGATTTACTCCCGAGGAATTTATCTCCCGCTTCGCACAAGCATATGGCGATGACGCAGCGGCAGAGATTTCACGCCATTTAGGTGCGTAATTCTGTTAAAACCTGGGAAATTTTCTCAACCAGATTTGCTACCCCTGATTCATTCATTCCAGGATGCACAGTGAATCTGAGGTGTCCGGTTGTTGGGTATCCCATCGCGCCAATGACGTGACTTGGTGCTAAATCTTCGGGGGAGCAGGCAGAACCTGAATCTGTCGTGACTCCTTTTTGCAAGAGTGAACGTAGAACTTCCTCGCCAGAGAGTTGATCCACAATCACCGAGAGATAACGCGATTGCTGATTGACTTCACCGATAACAGTGAGGCCATTGAGTTGGCTCAAGCGAGAGGCCAAAGCATTGCGCAGTTGATAGATCTCAGATTTCTGAGATTTAAATTCTTCAAGGGCGATTGCGGCACCCACTAGAAGTGGAAGTGAGTAGGAGCCAGGTGTTCGAATTGGTGCGATATGTGGAAGCGGGTAACGGAAACCTTCACTGTCGTTGATCGCAAGGAAGCCAATGCCAGCAGGCCCATTCCATGATTGGGCATCAAAGGTGGCAATTGAGAATCCATCAATCAAACCAGGGCTCGGAATTGTGCGAGTTCCATCAAGAACTACTGTGGCCGATAAATCACGCCACGCATCGAGATCTTGGCAGATTCCGGTCTCACCGTTTTCGGCTTGCAGACTTACTACATCGCCTGTGGCTATTGCGACGGGGGCAGAGATCAATCCATTTCTCGCCACCGACACCTCCGATGAAGGACCGCGATGGGCTCTGGCTACCGCTCTGATCTTTCCCACATCAACTGCAGAGGTGTAGAGGTGGCTCTCTTGATTGAGTGAACCGTTTATCGCGAGAAAATGAAGGAGATGGGGTTCGCCGGTTACTTCAATCTTTGCGGGGGAGATTTGGAGATGGGCTGCAATCTCATCGACGGCTCCTGTGCGCAGCTCTAGCGCCCTATGGCTGGCCTGGGAAAGCTTCTTTGGCTCTGCCCACCCTTGATCTAAGGCAGTCGCAATCGCCTCTCGGACTCGGGGCGAGAGTGGGGTTTCAAAGGTGAAGATATCTGTGAGGTGAGCCACCCGAGGAAGATTACCCTTTGCGGCTACTCCTGAGCGTATCCGCCACTATCCTTAGGCCTATGTCTGCACCTAAGAAGCGCACCCTGACAGCATTGTTCGGAGCTATTGCCAGCTCCCTCTTCCTCAGTGGTTGCTCACTCAAGTCAAACGATATCTCCGGCATGGGTTTCCCAAAGAACACCACGAGCGTCAA
>JACCDI011106801.1_pt1 | contig 23621 bp, 18 predicted proteins | sample 7442791 | NCBI WGS metagenome assembly JACCDI01 (sample SAMN15323434, study PRJNA562643) | freshwater metagenome | isolation source: river surface water | place: USA:Blue River Watershed | collected 2017-08-15
AGGTTGCAGGCGTCGAGGACGGGGTGGCAGGTGCAAGCACCTTTCCGCAACCTTCCGCAGGGTCGTAACGGGTGTCAGCATGCTCCTAGCTTGTAGGAATTGAACCCGGGTCCGCACCCACCACCATTTGCAAGGGCTCGGAAATTCTCCGAGCCCTTTTCATCGCTCAAACTCTGAGTTTGGAAGAGGGTTTTAAAACCCAATTTCTCTGACCAAAACCATGAGCATTTGCCTCGCATACCGGGCGATGGGGCTTTGCCAATTGGCATGAATAACCAGCTGGCCACGCCATGTCAGCTGTTTAAGCTCATCTGGCATCTGCAGCACTTCCAGCGTGACGCGATATACCGCGCGCTCTGGTATCAGTTGGCCGCTCCTCTCTCGTGTCATGACATGTCCGCCCAGCAAACTTGCCAACTCTCGGCGGGGGAGAACGCGTGCGGCATCTTTGTCCACAGATATCACCTTGAGATCCACGATCGGAGACGTCGGTCCATCGGTCAAAAATTTCGCTGATTGGCCAACTCGTACACGGGCCACATCGTCTTCGTCTAACCAGGTTTCTACTCGCCAAGGACTGGATTGGTGAACCAGCAATGCCAAATTGTCCTTTTTCCCTATCCATTGGCCCACTGTCAGGTCAGGATCAGCCAACAGAAATTGACCGCCAAAAGGAGCTGCAGGAGCATATTGGTGTTGCTCTGCTTGCACGCCTTGCAGCTCTGCTTGGGTCGCCAGGGCGGTTTGTTCAGACACCATCCAGCGTTTGCGTAAATCATCATTAAAGGCCGAGGTCTCGGCCAGATAACGCTGTTGATCCAGTCTCAATTTCAAGGTTTTCGCACGGCTGGCCAGCTCTGGAACGTAAAGCTGCATCAAAGTCTGTCCAGCTGGAACCCAATCGCCATGCTTGAATGGCATGGCTTCAATCCGCGCGCCTGCTGGCACATAAATCGGCCACGATTCTTGTGGTTTGAGGACCGCACTCACGCTGATGCGGCTTGGCAAAGGCAGCAGCAAAATGATGCACAGCAGTGCGGACCAGACTGCTGCTCGTCGGCTCCGTGAACGTAAAACGATGCGAGGCCACAAGGTGCGCCAAACAGCCAACTCCGACGCAAGTGGCTTGGCCACAAACCAAACAATCTCTACAAAGAATAAAAAGATTCCCACCAATTTGACAAAGAAGTGATAGACCAGAATTGCAATGCCCAAAAACAACACAAGCCGGTACAACCAGGTCGCCCAGGCAAATGCGATGATCAAGATGGCTCTGGAGCGAGACCAATGTTCGGGTGGTTCATCACCCAAGTCAAACAGCCATTCGCGCAACTTCCAGCGAGCCAGCGCAAAACTTCGTGCATGAAGATTCGGCAAATCCAAGGCGTCCATGAGGATAAAGTAACCGTCAAAACGCATGAATGGACTGGCGTTGATGGCCAAAGTGGCGACCCAGCTTGTGGTGGCCAAGACGAATGCCGCGGACTGAAGCCCGCCTTGAGGTAACAAAGACCAAGCCAGCGTTGCCCATACGGCCACAACCAGCTCAGTGACAATGCCTGCACTGGCCACTCGCAATCGCTCAAAGCGATTGGTCAAACGCCAAGTTTCATTCGTGTCGGTGTATGCAACAGGCCACATGACCAGAAACGCCAATCCCATGGTGGGTACACGGCAGCCGTAATGCTTCGCAGTAAAAGCATGGCCCAATTCGTGCAGAAGTTTGACCATGAAAATTGCCACGCCATAGGAAAACAATCCTTCTAGATTGAAGGTGTCCACCAGTGAGGCGCTGAATACGTCCCAGTGACGCGCAAGCTCAAGCGCTGCCAGCACAAAAGCGCCCACCGTCGCCCAGGCGAATACAGGCTGAACAAACCAACGTGCAATCGAGAGCCAACGGCCCAGCCAGGCATCGGGTTTGAGCAAGGGGATCCTGAAAAACAAATAGTGGTGCAGTAACCACTTGAAAGCCGACCCTTGGATGCGAGCCAAGTGCTCTGACATCTTCCTGGGAGCTTGCGCGTAGTCAGCTTGCACAAGTTGATGCTGAATTAGAAACTCTGCCACTTGCAATACATCATCACTGTCCATGGACAGAGTTGTGTGCGCCATCACATCGACAGAAATTTGCGCTGGATCATCCATATCCCATCGCTGCAGTATTTCCAATGTTGGCCAATCAATCCGAAAGAAAAGATTGCGAACAGGATCATGCAATGTCCAGCTGGGCTGCCCATCGGCCAAGGCTGGCCCGGCCAGCAAGTCAAGCTCTTCGCGCAAACGTGGCAGTTGCATCGTTCACCAGCCCAAGTGGGCCCTGACAGTGGCCACAGGACGGCGCATCATCCAGTAAATCAAAGGCACCCATTGGCCTTGCAACTTGGCCGTTCCTTTCAGACCCACTCGATGACTGGTCGTCCCCTCAAGCGTAGCCCGAACCCGGTATGCATAACCGCCATCGGGGCGCTGTACCGCATCATGAGCCATGTAGCGTAAGGAGCCTGATACGGGAGCCAACGGGCTTGAACTGAGGTACAGAGAAACAGAATCCCCTGCCGATAGGCTGATGGCATCTGCCTGTGAAACCCAGGCCTCAATTTCCACATCATCGATTGTTGCAATGCGCAAAATCCGCTCCCCCATGGCAACCGGCTTGCCAATCCACTCACTGGGGTCGTCCATCAACACGACACCAGGTTGTGGCGCCAACACGCGCGCACGAACAAGTTGTTCTTGCAAGTACTCAATGTCGGCACGCCGTTCCTCAATTTTTCCAGCCAAAACGCCAAGCTGAACTTTTGACTTGGCGTCGTTTAAGGCCAGTTGCATGGTTTGGCGGTAATCGGTTTCGGCGGTGGCCAGGGTTTGCTGGGCGATTTCCAGCTTGGACTGGATCACCATCTCATCAAAGCTGAACAAAGCTTGATTCGCCGTGACCTGCTGGTTGGGCTGCACATGAAATACATCGATCACCCCATCCAGAGGGGCTCGAATCACAAAGGGGTGCGAAGGAACCAACTCGCCTGGTGACAAAATGCTCAAGCGAACAGGCCAAGCTAACACAGCCAACAACAATGCTGCGATTTGGATCCGCCGCTGGCGCCACCAAGGCACGCCAGGTTGCTTTGAGAAAAATTGCGCGCAGCGGTCTCGAAAGCCATTCCAATGGGCTATGCGCGGACGATGCAATGCAGCAAAAGCATGCCACCAGACCTCAGCCCAGTCATTCAGGGAGGCCAGTTCCAATTCATCCCATGCGGCCTCGCGAACCAAGACCGCCCCGCCCGATAAGCCGGACGCTGTGCTTCTGATCCACAGTGCATGTTCAGGCCACCATTGAGCCCAGTCAGCAGCCAGGTGCTCTGGCAACTGATTGGCGTTGAATGGTTGCACCACCTCTGTGCTTTGCAACTGCATGTGCTGGCAGACGGCATCGAGCCATTGGGCATATGGCACATTCGCATCAACTTGAACCACACCCGATAAGCTCCAAACGCCTTCGCCTGCCAACCAGAGGGCAGCTTGGCGGTAATTTGCCAAGGCCAGCGTATCGTTGACCAGCAAAAAACCTAACTCACGGTCAGACTCCGAATGGCGCGTACGTCGCGCCAAGTCCTTCAAAGAGTCCATTATCCGCCGCGCACGCTGGCGGCCTTCGGATCAAGGATGACCACTTTGTGGGGTTTGAGCTCAGCCACACGCTCCAGCACGATGGAACGACGACCTGCCAAGCGCAGCTTCTCGCTGAAACTCTCTCTGCTCTGAGGGCGTTCAGGAATTTGCTGTTCGCCAATGAACATTTGGAACAAAGCCACTGCTTCACGCCCGTCGTCGTCACGCGCAATCACCTTCAGATCCAATTTGCCTTTGAATCCCTTGGGTGGAGCCACTTCAAACGTACCCGACGTCGGATCAAACTGAACCCATTTGGGTAACGGTGAATCATCGGCCTGCTTGGCATTGAGCTTGATGACGGCGTCTTTGTTGGTGTGGATGAACGCATCAAAGGGCATGCTGACTTTTGTGGCCACGCTGGTCGACTGAATGAACTGGTCCGTCACCCCTTGATAAAGGCTCAGTCCAGGACGGGCCGTCTCGCTGACTGCGATTTGATGACCAGATGCACTGGTCAAGGTGGCATTTAAAACTAACGGAGCGTCAACCGGTAAAGTCTGCACGACTTGTGTCGGAACTGTTGGTGCAGAGGGTTGCGGAGGGTCCGCCGGAACGACAGGAGGCAACGCAAGTCGTGCCGGTGGAGCCGGTGGGGAAGGGGTGGGTGCTGGTGGACGGTCATCGTCCAGGGTCACACCCGACGGCACGCTGGATGTGCCTGTGTTGTTCTCACTTGTAAAGTAACTGCCCGTGCCATCGTCCACGATCATGCCCACGCCCGTGGCGGCCGTGCCGCTGGTGTTCGTGGCCACGAGGTTGAACGTTTCTGGTCCGTCCAGTGCTGTTTCCTGCTCTGGACTGAGTGCCACACGCACCAGCAAGCTGCCGCTGCCGTTGAGGGTCACTGAGCCACCCGTGTAGGCATGCCAAGCTGTGCCGTCAAAGTACTGCACCGTGCTCAGGCTGACGCCATCCGCGTTCTGACCGCTCAGGCCCAGGGTCGCTTGCTGGTTTGCGGCGCCGCTGAGGGTGAACACTGCATACGGTGAGCCTTCATTGACCGTCACGCTGCTGACCGTCAAGGCTGGGACCGTGTCAACCGTCAGGGTCAGAGTGTTGTTTGAATCCGCACCGTCTGCGTTCTGGTTGCCTGCGGCGTCTGTGAACTTGGTGTTGGCCACGCTCACCACACCGTTGGTCGTGCTGTTGGCGTCGGGCGTGAACGTGGCGGTGTAAACCGTGGCGCTGACGGCGGTCCAGTTGGAGAGGGTGCCGCCGCTGACGGTCACATCGGACTGTGCAAAGTCTGCTGAGGCTTCTGACAGCGTGAACGTGACCGTTGAGGTCTCACCCACGGTCAATGCCGAATCGTTGGTTGTGATGGCGATCGTAGGGCGCACGGTGTCCACAGACATGGTCACGGTGTTGTTTGAATCCGCACCGTCTGCGTTCTGGTTACCTGCGGCGTCCGTGAACTTGGTGTTGGCCACGCTCACCACACCGTTGGTCGTGCTGTTGGCGTCTGGCGTGAACGTGGCGGTGTAAACCGTCGAGCTGACAGCTGCCCAGCCAGACAAAGTGCCGCCGCTGACGGTCACATCGGACTGCACGAAGTTGCTGGATGCTTCTGACAGTGTGAAGGTGATGGTCGTAGTCTGTCCGACCGTCAGGGCGCTGGAACTTGTGGCGATGGTGATGGAGGGCGGAAATACATAGTTAACCAAATTGTCCAAAGAAGAGAGGTTGATGGACGAGTTTATGGTTTCCGAAGTTTGAATGCTGTAGCTACTGGACGTTAAAACGTATTTGACGGTGGCGTTAGAAATGAGTGTGGTGTTCGAGATGACCCAAATGTCTTCCGGTGTGCCGGATCCGCCCACTTTCTGTGTTCCATTTGTCAAGTACATGGTCGAGATTTGACCATTGATGTACAAGAAAACGGTATTGCTAGAACCGTTGCTTGCAAAAGTGATAGTCGGGTCATAGCCTGCCAATGACGGATTTGTGGCGTAAAGACGTATGCCTTGACCATCTGTGATGGCAATTTCACTAAACGATGTAAAGTTGTTACCGTTGGGATTGGAAGCGCTGTAAATGTGATCAAAAGGCGCGTAATAACCCGAGGGGGCACTGGCCTCAGCAGCGTATTCGCGATCATCGATCTGGACTTTGATGGCGTCGTTGCTTGACTCGATCGTGTTGTAATCATCGACTGTCACATTTCCGTTCATGACAGAACGTGAAAACAGCTCCCCCTCATCGCCAGGGGTATCGGTATTGGGATTCAACTTGGAATCGAGTCCGTGTCCCAATTCCTCGATAAGGACTCGTTCAATGGCGAGCGAACTGGGTTGCGTTGCCAGCCAATCTTTGTTGAGATAGATGGCGGGGCTACCATCAGGACCTTTGGCGACAAATGCGCCGAGAGCACCAGCCATCTGTGATCCAGAAATGAGCTCCATGCGAATGGCGTCGCCACCGCTTTGCAGATCTGCCATCAACTGATCAAAAGCCTTGTGCCATTGCTCGGATGGAGAGCTTTGTCCACCGTTGAAAATGGCAAAAAGCTTGGCTCGAGCATCTGGTTGTGAGAGATAGTCCGCCACAACCTTCTCTGCCTGAATGCGTGCAGTGAACAGTTCTGTTCTGGCCACTGTGCCGGATTCGGCGAGACTTAGAAGTACAGGTATGTCTGGCTTGACGATGGCAATGGCTGTATCAACAGCCGCCCCGTCAAACATGAAGCGCTGCTCCAGTGCCAAAAGTCCGCTAGCGCGGCGAGTCAGTCCAGAGTTTTTCTTTTTCGACATTTCACTGTCCTTCGATCGGTTTGACCAGCACTTTGCCGCTCATGCCCGCCATGAGTTCGGGGAATTTGCCGTGGATGGCCGCAGCCACTTTCACGGATTGACTGACGGGATCCACACGTGCACCTATGCGGGTGAATTTCGCTGGGTAGGTTTTGCGCGTTTCGTCTATTTGCACCTCGAAGGTGCCACCCACCTTGAGCCAGCTCAACCACAGTGATGGCACCAGAAACTCCAGCTCGAGCACACTGTCGTCCAAAATGTCCAGGAGCTGTTGGCCGGGCTGTACGTATTGTTGCTCGCGCACTTTTTGCTCGGCGATGCGTCCTGCAAAGGGCGCCCCGACTTGGCACTTGGCAAGCACAGCCTTGTTGGCACCTACTTCGGCTTTGGCCTTGTTGGCCGCTGACTTGGATAGATCCAGTTCAAGTTGTCCCACCGAGTTGAGCTGTTCAAGTCTCAAGTTCGAGTGGTGTGTTTGCTCAGCGCCCTCAAGCTCAGCCACCGCTTTGTCAAACTGCGCCTTTTGAAGCGAGCAGTCAAATTGCACTAACAGTTGCCCTGCGCGAAAGGCGCCACCCTCTGGCACCGGTAGGCTGGAGACCTTAGCGCCAATCTCTGCTGCAATCGTCGTGTAGCGCCGCGGCATCAACTGCGCACGAATGTCGTGACGCCCCATGGCCGTACCGATTAGAGGTTTTGTGCTCACCTGCGCAGACGCTGTGGGCGTTGCACCTTGTTGGGCAAAGCTTGCACTCGCCAGCGTCAAGGAGCAAAGCGCAACAACCCTGGCAAGCATCACTGCTTGGCCTCACCGCGGTCGTTTGTGGCCTTGGTGCCTTGGCTCAATTGTTGCCACTGGGCTTTGCTTGCACCAATTTGTGCGCTCAGATCTTTGAGCGACAGCTCGCTGGTGCTCCCAATCTGCGGCTCCATCCCCAGCGTGGCCACTAAGCGATTTTCTGAAACCTGCACTTGAGCTAAGGCCTGGTAGCGGCGCAGCAAACTCAGGATGGAGGCGGTCTCGGTACTCACCACATCCAGTTTGCTCTGGGCTGCCACCATCTGGCGATTGCGCATGACCTCTGCAATCTTGCTGTCTGTGGCATAAATGGCATCGGCACGATCAAACTGGCTGCGTGCATTGATGACCTGCAAGCGTGCGATGTGAACCTGAGTGAGCACAGCCGCTTGCGCCGCCACGCGGCGCTGATCGGCCAGCGCAACACCGGCCTCGGCCAATTTGAGCTGGGTTGAGCCCGTCACCAAGTTCATCAGGTTAAAAGACAGTTGTAGGCCCGCTTCATTCCAGTTGTTGCTCAATAAATAGCGGTCGGTGTCGTATTTGGTCCCATAGCTGAACGTGAGGTTGGGGAACATGCGCAGCATGGTGCGGCGCGTTTCCTCGCGGGCGATGCGGGCGTTGTAGTGCTGCTCGCGCAGATCGGCGTTGTTGTGGAGGGCCACTTCTTCCAACTTGTCGACCGGCACTTGGCTGACCTCTTCACTGATGTTCTTGAGTTCTGTAGGAGCAATCTCCAGGGCTTGATTCAGTGGCGCATTGATCAGGCCTGCCAGATCAACCTGTGCCGAAGAAAGCTCTTGGTTGATGTTTTCCAACAAACGCAGGTTCTCCAGCAATTGGCGCTGGTAGCGCAGCGGCTCCAATGGATTTTTGACCCGCTCGCCAGCGACCTTGCGTGCATCAACCAGCGCCTCTTCAGCCAGCGCAATGGTTTTTTGCACATCCGCTTTGAGCAGCTGAGCGCTGGCAGCTCGCCAGTAGGCGGTGCGCACATCCTGCATCAGCACGTGCATGGCTTTGCGGCGCTTTTCTCCTGCGATCATGAGCCGGTCAGCCTGCTGCTTGGAGCCGTAGTAACCCAGGCCCACATCCAGCATGCTCCATGTCAGCCCCAAATCCCGGGTTGTGTGGTTCCGTTCCGATGTGGTCGCTGGGGTTGTCGATGTCGGCTGATCATCGGGATAGCTGCTGCTGTACGTGAAGCGGGTGCGATCGCGGTACGCATAGCCGGCCTGCGCCATGATCTTGGGCAACATGTCGAACTTGCTCACATCCAGCTGGCCCATGGCCAGTGCCTCTTCCATCATTTTTGATCGACGGTCCAGGTTGTATTTGAGTGCTCTGGCCATGGCGTCATCCAGTGACAAGGGGCCGCTGATGGGCTCCACATCTTTGCGCATCGTGTCCGAGTCTTGTTGCAACTGCGCTTGCATGTCTTGTTGTGACAGTGCAACAGGCTGAACCGATGCACAGCCCGAAGCCAGCAGGCATGCGACGGCTACGAGACTCAGCCGCAGAGGATGGACCCAAGTGGCCGCAGCTTTCTTGCAATACATGGCGCTCTCCAAATATGAATTTTTAAAATTTTTGAATTCAATCAAGCAAAAAATGGCATGACTGTCTACCCTAATTTTAACATATTAATTAATTTAAATGAATTTAAACTTGACTAATGTGTTTTAAACAAATTAAACTAATAAAGATTGATTCAGTGCAAGAAAAGAGACTTTTGGACGCTAAATGTCCACAGCATGGCCTGACTCTGCCATTCCAAGTTAGGTGGTTTTGGCCAAATTTGGGTACTTTGATATGTTCATTGGTGATGCGCAAGATGCTTTTTAAAGCTCTTTTGACCACCTCATCCTGATGGATTCACGCGGTCAATCGCCCCGACTCAGTCAGCAGTGTTTGTTGCCTTTGCCTGTTTTCTCTATTAGCTTCTGTTTGTTGCTACTTATATCAATTAACATAAACATATTGCTTTTAGGTTAGACATGAAACTACTCAAGCTCAGCTCGGTTTTCACTTGGATGATGTGTTTGACAGCCTGCGTCAGTACAGACGGCGTATCAACGCCTGTGAGTTTTCCATCTGCCCCCCAATACAAACTCAAATCAGCTGCGCATTGGAAACTGATAGCAGAAGATGTAGCGGGTCAGATCAAGCAAGCGTTGATCGCCAAAGAACAAACCCTCACGCCGATCTTTTTGGACGAACCCGCTCATCCAACCCCATTCGAACGGAATTTCTTTCCGATGCTCAGATCGGCTCTGCTCGCGCAGAGCTTGCAGATCAGCACACAGAAGGAAGAATCTGCAAAACTGCAAGTTCAGGTCAACAAAGTTTCACACGTGGCCACATACCGATCAGGAACCTTGACTTTGCTGGGAGGTGGCCTCTTGGTTTTACGGGATATCGTCACACATGAGTCCACTTATTTAACCAATGCGGGTGGCGCCTTGGCGGCAGTCGCGGCAGATATTGCCATGACCCATCACCGACCACCGCCTGATCTTGAACTGGTACTTTCTGCCAGCATTCAAAAAGACAAAAGTTACCTGACTTCCAACACTCAAATCTATTACCTGCAGTCTGAAGACCAGTTCGTGTACCAACACCCTCCGGTGATGCCGCCCACAAGCAGAGACTTCCCAGTCAAAGGTGCAGGAGATCGCAGATGAACGCGTGGCGTCTTTTCCTTTTTCCCTTTGTGATGTGGCTGAGTGCATGTGCCAATGGGCCGGATGCAATGTCAGGAACTGAGCAGCACAACCCACTGATTGCCAGCAGTTACGCTGCGGCGGACCGCCTGATGACACCGGCCGCAAAGCAAGAGTTGCTGAACAAAGAAAAACGCGTGTTGGTTGCCTCGTGGGTAGATGTCAACCAAGTCTCGCGCTCCAGTATTTTTGGCAAGATGATGGCCGAACAACTTGCCAGCCGGTTGGTCCAACAAGGCATCCCTGTGATGGAGGTCAAATTGCGCTCCAGCCTGTTCATCACTGAAAAAGGTGGTGAGATGTTGTTGTCGCGTGAAATCCGTGAAATCAGTCAGCAACACAATGCCGAAGCTGTGGTTGTCGGCACATATGCAGATGCTGGCAGCTCAGGTGTCTATGTCACCGTCAAGCTTGTCAGAGCAGTCGATGGCTTGGTTTTAAGTGCGACCAACTTCATGGTGGACCGTAAGCTGGTGGGCAGCATCATCAACCAATAAGCATGAGGCTGATACATGACAAAGTTGATCGTTTTAACCCTGTCGTGTGTCTGCCTTATTGCAGCCTGTACAGGTCCAGATTCCACTGAAACTCAGTCAGCCACATCGGCAAACGTCACATCATTGGGCAATGCCAATCGAAATCTAGGGACAAGTTTTACCCAGCCCCCCAGCGAAATAGGGACAGGCGATGGCTTTGCTCCTCAGCCATTCATCAACGGCGATGGCCATCCAGCCGTCATGGTGGTGGCGCATCACAGCAGTGGTCTGAATATTGGGGCACTGGATCTGCATACCGCACAGAAAATCACACCCTTGACGTTAGGGGAGGGCAACATCAGCACTTCCAACGGTTTTGGCTATGTACAAGACCCCAGCACCAAGCGGTTTTACGTCCCCACCACTTCGGCGGGGGTGTTCGTCTACAGTTGCATCAATGGCAATTTCAAGCCCAGCATGGGGGAGTTGCCGACCTTATGCCAAACCATCACCCCTCAAGCTGGGACCCCTGCATCGATTGGATCAGCCCTGTCGGCCGATGGCCTGGTGATCGATCGCGGCGCCATCTATGGCGCAGTAGGCACGAGTAACGGTCAGTTGCAGTTGACTTGTGCCGATGTTTACAACACCAATTGCAATGGTTACCCCAAAATTCTGGCGACTGACTATGCACCCGGCAGCAACAATGTCCGCATGCAAGACTTGGGTAGTAACAAACTCGCTATCGGATTCAATCGCTCGGTCACCGGAAAGGTCTCAGCCATCTGCTTTGACACGGTGACCCAAGCCAGCTGCGGGCGGGTTGACAGCAACGCCTCCAGCGGCCCATCTCAACCCCTTGGGCACTTCAACCAAAGTCAGTTGCAAGGCTTTTGCGCCTTTAGCAGCGAGGCCATGACACAAACCAGTTGTGTGGACTTCGCTGGTAATGCGCTGGTCACCAACATTGCATCGTCTTACTCCGGATCGGCCATGTACGGACTGGCCACACGCTTGCCTGAAACAGGAAAGTACATGATCACGACCCTGGGCGGCAATGGCATTGAATGCCTAGACATGGCCCAGTCAGGTGCGAGTTGTGGCAATACACCCATGTTCACTGGTACAGGCGCGAACCCTTACGGTTCCGCTTTTCACCTCAATACCAGTACGGGAGACATGTGCTTACTCACCTACAACGACTCTAGGAAGTTGGGTATTTTCAGAGCCAACACCCGCACGGGTGAGCTCATCGAAGATTTGCGTTGCTTTGCGCCAGGTGGTGTTTCTGCCACTTGGCGAGTCAATAACCCTGTGCCGTCGGTTTGTCCCCGTGCAGCCGGTACGCGTTGGGATACTGCGACCATTAGCACAGGAATTCTGACGCTCGATGGCGTGGCCACCTCAGAGATCTATGGGGGAGACATCACGATCTACAGCACCAGCACAGGTCAGATGCTGGCACGCCAACAGTTTGGTCAAACGGGCGTCCCTGCGCTGATTCCTTTGGCCGCCTTAGGTGTGGCTTACGCCAATAACCCCACGCTCGACATAAGCATCCGCGTTTTGCAGGGCAGCGGATATGAATTGCGAGCAGGCTATCAGATCACTGCGCAGCTGGATGTCAAACTGGCATGCGGCCAATGAATTTCTGGTGTATCAAATTAGCAATCGCGCACCGTGCGCTTGCACGGTTCAATCACCAGGTCATCTTTCTCTTGATAGCAGGTGTGCTCAGCGCATGCTCCGGCGGCAACTCCTCATCGGATGCAACGGGCTCAATGATGACCGGTGTCGGCGCTCAAATTTCCGAGTTGATTGGTCGCGCTCAAGACAACGAAACTGGCACCGTTTCTGTCCTGATTGATCTGGATACGGCCAACAACATCTCTGTCGCTTCTACACCAGACACGCAAGCACAATTTCTCAATCGCTTGGGTGCTGCCGTCCTCTCGGCGGGCTGCTCTCCCATCAGTGCCAGAGCACAGTCTGTCCGGGTGCCAACCAGTGCCGCTGTGGTGGGTGTTGTACTCAACGCGTGTGAGCTGGCTGCGCTGCGCACGCTGCCAGAGATCGAATCCATTGTGGAAGAAGTGACGTTGAGCCACCAACTCAGCGCCATCGATCAAGCGGTGATCGACTCCTACAACGGCGTTGAAGCTTGGCCTGCCCAGATCGGTGGGCAAGCGGTCAATTTTTCAGGCGCTAACCGTTTGGTGGCTGTGCTGGACACAGGCACAGAAGCCAATCATTCGGCTTTGAATGGCCGCGTAGTGCAAGGCACCTGTTTTTCAACACGTCTGGCTCCTGCACCTTCGGTCAATCAGATGGGGTTCTGTCCCAACCAACAAGCGCAAGATTTGCTCAGTGCCAATGCGGGGCAACCGTGCACACAAGTGCTCCCAGCAGGAAGCTCGGCAGCCAACGTTGGCGCTTGCGGTCATGGCACTGCGATGGCAGGTGCTGCGGCCATGGGCAGTGTGCTCAACCAAACTGAAGGAGGCATAGCCAAAAGTGCCAGCATCTTGCCTGTTCAAGTGTTTCGATTGGTCAATGGTGGCGTGACGGCTGGTGGGACAGACATTCTGATGGCACTCGATTGGGTGGCTGCACAAGCGGAGCTGCGCCGACAAAACAATCTCCCTCCGATCGTCGCTGTGAACATGAGTCTGGGCGGCGGCTCTTATGCGCAATCTTGTGACAATGCGCCCGGAATGCGACCTTTTGTGAATGTCATGAATCGACTCAAAAATGCCCAGGTCCTCACCATGGTCGCGACCGGCAACGAAGGCCTCAGGGGATCGATTGCATTTCCAGCATGCATCAGCACTGCTGTCAAAGTTGGGGCTTCCACTTTGGGTGCCCAAGGTGTAGCGGCTTTTTCCAATGTGAGCAATTTGGTGGATATTTTTGCCATCGGCGGTCCCTACAATCTGCCGATTCCCGGACAGTCGTGGAATGCCAGTTTGCGAGGCACGTCGCCAGCCACCGCATTGGTTTCAGGTGCAGTCGCAGCGTTGAGCACAGCTGCGCCCAATGCCAGCGCGACACAAATTCAACAAGCCCTGACCACTGGCTCCAATCTCACCGTCACAGGCTTTGATGTGACCAAGCCAGGTTTGCACATCACTTCAGCGGCGCGAACGCTCTTGAACTTGCCACCAGAGCCACCCATCGATCCCGTCGTCCCGCCAACACCGTCCCCCCCCGCACCTGCGCCCATCACCACGTCCACGGGTCAAGTCTGCTTTCAACGCGGTTCAGATTTAGGTGCCCGAACCGACTGCTATGTGACGGGTGTGACCCTGTCGATCTTCAGTGCCTATTACTCCGCCATCACCACCAACAGTGTGGGCATTGCCACAGTTTGTCCAAAGTCGACACTGAGTAACCTCAACACCAATCCCGCAACAACGCCATGCATCAGCGTGATGCCCAATCAAATCCGTGCATGGGGTGATCTGTTCATGACCTTGTTTGCGTCTTACCGAGTGCAGACGCTTCACAGCAACGACGCTGTTTGTTTGTCCGCCGACGCAACACGCCAGGGAAATCAACTTTGTTTAGGTGCCTCGGGCAGCTTGAGCCATGTCGCCACACAGTTTCCAGGCACTGCACAACACCTGTTTTTGCCCAGCCCGCAATATGCTGCGATTGCTTACGCACAAAACAACCTCACAGGCACCAGTCGCCCACTGACCACTTCGCAAGCCTCAGGTGAACTGCTCAGCTTGCAGGGCATCACCACCGCATCGATCAGGGTGTTTGACAAGAATGAAACGGCTGTGTGCCTCTACACAGGCGCCCATTACACCGGCACGTCGATCTGTTACCCCACTTCCACGAGCAAAGTGAGTCAGAACTTCGCTTATGGCTTGAATCAGAATGTGAAATCGGTTTTGCTCCTCGGTGGCCCTGGCCGATTGTCTTTGTGTCGCAGCTACAGCCCATCCATCAGTGGCCCCAATTGCACAGTCAGCACCACCAGTATCCCGGACATGGCCAGTAAAAACATTGGCTACGGAGCTCGAAGCTTCATCCTGCTCAAGCAGTGAAAATTCAATTGGGGTCTGCGCGTGAGTCGCCTTTGACCTTGGGTGGAAGCACGGTGATGGAGATTCGACGGTTCAAAGCATTGGTCGGGTCATCGGGCAAAGTAGGTACGCTGTCGCCATAGCCGATCACTTGTGCAATCCGATCAGACGCCACTTTTTGCGCAAGAAGTTCGCGGCGCGCGGCATTGGCCCGCTCTGATGACAACTCCCAGTTGCCATACCCTGTCACACCACCCGCGTATGGCGTGGCATCTGTGTAACCTTCAATTTTCAGTTTGTGTGTCGGACACATGTCCACCACAGAGGCGATTTTGGCAAACTGCTTTTTAGCGAACTCTGACAAGCTCGTTCCACCTCTTTGAAACATCGGCTCATGGGTATCGAGCAACGTCACCCGCAATCCTTCGATCGAATATTCGACCTGCAGTGGGGCTCGTCCAGACTTCAAAGATTTATCGTCATTGATTTGCTGCTGCAGGCCATCAGCCAAAGGTTTGAGGCAGGACACATCTAATTTTTCCCGTTCGGAAACCAAATCAAACAGCATGATCCAGACCACGATGAAGAAGGCCATGAGCACGGTCACAAAATCGGCATAGACCAACTTCCAGTTGCCATGGGATACATGCCGTTTTTCGCGCTTGGGCGTTCGACCACGCCGAACAACGACTTTAGCTGGAGCGACCGCCTTCATCATGTGGATCAACCGCGCAAGCCAGCACCGGAATTGGCCTGAACACCCGCTTCAAGCTCTGACATGCTGGGGCGTTGGTCTGTGAACATCACCTTGCGCCCGTATTCGACAGCAATGAACGGTGAGAAGTTGCTGTAGTGGGCGATCAAGATTTCTTTGACGGCTTCAAAAGGCTTCACATCCGTGGCAGCAATTTGCTCCAGCGTGCGAGAGATAGGAGAAAAAACAGCATATGCACTGAACACCCCCAGCAAAGTGCCAGTCAGTGCTGAGGCAATGCTCTCCCCAATATCGCCTGGCGACTTGCCCAGCTTGATCGAAGTTAAGGTGTGGATCACCCCCACAATGGCCGCCACAATACCGAATGCGGGCATGCTGTCAGACAAGGTCACCATGGAGTCAGACGGCTCCAGTGCTTCTTGGTTGAGTACTTCGATCTCTTGCGCCATCACCGTCTCGAGTTGGCTCAGCGTCACGGTGCCGTCCATCATCATGCGGAAGTAATCGGTGATGAATTCCACCAATCGCTCGTGCTTGAGGACAGAAGGGTATTTAGCAAAAAGCGGACTGCTCTCGGGGGCTTCGACGTCAGAGGCAATCGCCATGGGGCCGGAAGATTTGAGTTTTTGCAGCAACTCGAACATCAAAGACAACAAGGCCAAGTTCGTTGCTTTAGAGGTTTCTTTGCGCACAAAAATACGCCCAAACGCCTTGAACAAATTCTTCAAGTTGCGCCATTTGTTGGAGGCCACGAGCGTACCCAAAGCAGCGCCAAAAATCACCAGAAATTCTTGAGGCACCCAAAGCTGTTCGAGATGCCCGCCCAGCCAAATGAAGCCGCCCAGTGATGTGGCCAGGGCGATCAGCCATCCAATTGGAATATTCATAGTCGTTGGAAGAGTGTGTTGGCGTCGAGTTTGCTCATGACAGACTGTGCCGCCTGCAAGAGCGCATTGGATTTAACCAAGCTGGCCGTTGCAGTGGCCAGATCCGTGTCGAGCAAAGTGCTGCGCTGCAGCTCGACATTGGTTTTTTGAACATCAGCGGCTTCTGTTGCAGCATCCAGTTGGTTTTGCAGCAAGCCGGTTTTAACCTGAGCTCGAGTGACCTGATTGAGAATGGCCTGCATCCTGCCAAAGTCGTTCGAAGAAGGAGCCAAGGGAGATGGCATGACTGCAGGGGCGGGATTCATGTTGGCCGGATCGAGCTTCTCAGCTATTTCCGTCATGAATGCGAGCACATCGTGAGTGCCCTCCATCACCTCTGCATAACTGAGGGCGGTCTCCAATTCAACGCTTGGAGCAACAAGGACTTTCGAAGGGGTTTCCACACGCAAAATGCGTTGCCCATTGGCGTCCTCTGCATGGGCAAATTGATTCACGGCATCTCGCAAGGCCATGGCTTGTTGTCCCAGCAGTTTCCGATTTTCCGGGCCCAGCGCATCGTTGCCTGCCTGAACCATCATTTGTTGAAACTTGGTCAGCGCCAGGTTGATGTTGTTGAGCTGTGAATCGGTTGAAACCAATGATGCGTTGATGTGGTCCTGGTTGACCTTGAACATGGCGAACTGTGATTTGTCCAGCGCAATCTGGACGCCCAAGCCCGCTGCCAGGGCATCATCTGAAGCCAAACGGTAGCGTTGCCCCGAAGAAATCTGGCGCTGATACTCCACCACATCGCTGGTGTGCTGTTGCATAGACTGCACACCGCTGTCAAACACTTGCTGGCTGCTGATTCTCATGAGTTGATTTCCCCAAAGGCTTATTGGCCAGAAAGCATGCCCAACAAGGTGTCAAACATTTGACGACCTGTCTGGATCAATTTGCTCGACGCGTTGTACAGCTGCTGGTACTTCACCAAGTTTGCTGCCTCTTCGTCCAGATTCACACCTGTGATGGCCGACTTCTGGTCAGTCAGACTTTTTTGCAGAGCTTCATTGGCCTTGTGGTCATTCTTCCAAGTCGCGATCGTGGTGGCGACGCTGCTGGTGATGAAGGTCATGGGGGAAGAAAAATCTTCCCGCATGGCTTGCAGCTTTGCAGAGGCTGCCGAATCCATATGGGCAAACTGCGAAGCATCAAAAGTGCCTACCACTTGAAATTGGCGCGCATCGAATTCAGCACGGCTGAGCGCGTTGTCCATGGACATGCGGTAATGGCTGCTTTGTGAATTTGACGCCTCAATGATTTCACCGTAGGTGTAATCGGTGGATGGTGTGGATGGAGAGCTGAATAAATCGTTGAGCAATCCGCCAGTGGTCAACGGTGTGTGCCCTGCGGCAGAAGAGGCAAAACCGAAAATCGGGGCAATGGCATTTCCGCCAGAATCGGTGACTTGATTGACTTTGCGCACCAACTGCGCTGCCAGCAAGTTGATGCTTTTTTGAACCGTGGGCACAAAATTCTGTATCAAGTGCACATAGGCCCCTGCCTTGCCGTCCTTGAGTGCGGTCTGACCGGCCAACATCAAGGAGTTACCACTTGCATCTGTCAAAGCGGAGCCGTTGCCCGCACGCTGTTCGATGGCATCCATCACCAGCGGTATGAGCACAGGATGTCGTCCATCTACTGACGCTACTTTGATGCGCAGACCTGTCAGAGGTAAATCATTTCGCACTGGGCTGGAGCCTGTGCTGTTGGCAAATGTGTTGGCAATTTCACGGTCTACCAGATGCTGTCCGTTGATCAAGTAACTGGCAGTTCCGTCCTCGTTGATCAAGGTGGTGCCGCCTACCAGCTCTTGCAACTTGCCCACAATTCGGTCGCGTTCATCGAGTAAATCCGCAGAGGGGTAGGCCAAACCAGGTGTGGCAGCTGATCGGATCTTGGCATTGACCGAGGCCAATTGCGGCGTCAATGTGTTGGCCTGGTTCAAGACGTCTGCCAAGGCCTGACGGGCATTGTCAGAAATTTGACCCACTGCATTGGCAAGACCACGTACACGGTCTGCGACCTGGCGCGCGTTGCCCATCAAACTTTGTTGGTAAGCATAGTTGGTCGGCTCATTCGCCACCGATCCCGCTGCATTGAAAAAATTGCCCAAAGCAGTGGCCACGGAGGTGGCTGGATCGGTCAACATGGCATCCAATGCCGAAACCGATTGCGTCAAGGTCTGCGTGTAGCTGGTCTGACTTTGCTGCGACAAGACTTGGCCTTGCAGCAGGCCGTCGAAATACCGACTGAAGCCTTCCACGGCAAAAGATGTGCCCGTCAAATCTATCGACGTCGGCGACATGCCATTGATGCGCGTTGTCGAAGTTCGCCGCACATAGCCGTCCACCGAAGAGCCGGTCACGTTCTGCGAGGTCACCAACATCCCCGCCTGCGCGGATTGCAAGCCTGCCATGGCGCTGTCAAAAAGGGCTGCTGATCTCACTGTGGTGTTCCGTTATTCGGTAGGGCTAGGCTGTAAATTTCAAAACTGGTTCAGGGTTTTACGGCATTCGGCGCCGAAGTGATTAGCTTGGCCGCTTGAACTTGCTGAATCATTTGCTGAGCCATGGCTTTGCCAAAACCCATGCCGCCATTGGCAGCCATGTGGTTGGCCAATTGTTCATCGGCCATTTCCAGGTAAGTGGCGTTGCTGCCTTTGGTGTTGTTGCTCAATGCTGAGCTGCGCAATTCGCGAAGCATCTGACGCAACAAAACCGCCTCAAACTCCTGGGCGGTCTGTTTGATTTTCTTGACCTGCTCCGTATCCGCAGCAGGCGCAGCCAAAGGCTTTGCGGAGACCAAACCGGAAATCATCAAGTCAGCCATGTCAGATGATCTCCAAATCGGCCCGCAGTGCGCCTGCAGACTTCATGGCTTGCAAGATGGCCATCAAATCTTGTGGCGTGGCGCCGAGCATGTTGATGGCTCGCACCACTTGCTCTAACGATGCGCCTTCTTCCACGCGGACCATTTGGCCGGCAGGGCCCATGTCAATGCTGGCGCGTTCGTTGCGCTGATTGAGGGGGCGGTTACGAGCCAAAAGCGACTGAGGCACCACTTGGTTTGTGGCCTGCACACGGATGGTCAAGTTGCCATGCGTCACCGCAAAGGGGGCCAAGCGGACCGACTGGTTCATCACCACAGAGCCAGTTCGGGCGTTGACCACGACTTTGGCCATTTCCATCACAGGCTGAATGTCCAGCTCCAGCAATTGCGCCATGGTGTTGACACGCTGGGTGCGCTCGATTGGCACACGAACGGCCACTGTACGTGCATCGACAGGCACCACAGCATCTGCACCCATCACACGAGCCAAAGCTTCCACGGCCCGCTGCGTCTGGGCAAAGTCAGCTTTGTGAAAATTGAACTCCACCACAGGATTCAAGTCAGCCTCGGGTGCGGCTTGCTCCACGATGGCGCCGCCGGGGATGCGTCCGGAAGACTGTTGGTTGATGGTGGTGCGGGTCAAAGCCGTTGACACCGCTGCGCCTGGAACAACCACCGAGCCCTGAGCTTGACCATAAATTTGACCATTGGCTGCACGCAATGGGGTCATCAACAAAGTGCCACCTCGCAAACTGCGGGCATTGGCCAAAGAAGAAACCGTCACATCCATGGTTTGACCGGGGCGAGACAGTGCGGCCAATTCTGCGGTGACCATGACTGCAGCTGCATTGCGTGCTTGCAGATTGACCCCGGCGGGAACAGACACACCCAAAGAATTGAGCATGGTCAGCACGGTTTGGCCGGTGACAGGATTGGGGCCGGCATTGTCGCCTGTGCCATCCAGGCCCACCACAAGACCATAGCCGATCAACTGGTTGGCTCGCTGGCCCGAGACCACGGCCATGTCCTTCAGGCGCTCAGCCCAGCTTGCTGAGGCAGTCAGCGACAGGACGCCAACCAGCAAGCATTGAGACAAAAGACGGAACATCATGATCTGAACCTCAATTGGGGGAGTAACGCATGAACAACTTGGTCAACCAACCAGGACGTTGCACTTCATCGGTGATGCCGGCGCCGCGGTACTCGATGCGGGCATCAGCCACCTGGGACGACAGCACTGAGTTGTTTTGAATGCTCAAAGGCGAGACGATGCCACCGAAGCGAATCACTTCTTCTTCGGCGCCCACGGCCAAACGCTTTTCGCCCGCCACATTGAGGTTGCCGTTGGGCAAGACTTCCAGCACCGTCACGGTGATGGTGCCGCTGAATTGGTTGGAGGCTGACGAGCCGCCCTTGCTGTCAAAGTTGGTGTTGCCGTTGCCATTGATGCCCGCCTGCAATTGACGTCCGGAAGAATTGTTAACGCTGCCAGTTTGGTTGTTGGTCAGATTCAGTCCCAAGCTTGTGCTGTTGGCGGCATTGCGACTGGCCTTGGTCCCGCCGTCTTTGCTGGCCCTGGTCGTTTCGTTGAGCAAAACGGTGAGGGTATCGCCCACCCGCGCGGCACGTCGCTCTTCAAAAAGACCACGGAAAGCTGCAGGGTTGACGGTGGCCGCTGGCATCAATGAACCACGGCTTGCAGGGGCGAAGTCTTGCAGCTGTGGGCGAATGGAGGTTTCGCTGTTCACCAAAGAAGGTTTGGCCGCCGAGGGCAACTCAGCACAGCCCGCCAACGCAGCGAGCGCCGTCAAGAGCAATGCGATGGTTTTCATCAGAGTTGTCCCAGTTTTTGCAGGATTTGATCCGAAGCCGATACCGACTTGGCGGTGATTTCGTAAGCGCGCTGAGCGGCGATCAAGGAAACCAACTCCTCGGCCACGTTCACGTTGGATTGCTCGGTGTAGTACTGGCTGATGGAGCCGAATCCCGCTTGTCCTGCAACCCCACTTTGTGGAGCGCCCGAGGACATGGTTTCAAAATACAAACCTCCACCCCCGGTGGCAAGTCCAGCAGGGTTCACAAAATTCACCAAAGCGATCTGATCCGCAATGATGGGATTTGTTGTGTCTGCTTTGTAATAGCTGACCGTGCCATCCGATCCCACCACCACCGAAGTGGCATCCGAAGGGATTTGGATTCCTGCCGATGGGCTGGGTGCGCCAATGCTGCTTTGCCCCACCAATACGCTTCCACCGGGCGTCACGATCTGGCCTTTGTCATTGCGCATGAAATTACCGGCGCGGGTATAGGCGATGCCGTTAGGGGTCGATACCGCAAAGAACCCATTGCCATTGATGGCCATGTCCAAAGGGTTTTGACTTTGCACCAAGGAGCCAGCACTGTTGATGCGCTGAGTGGCTGCAACGCGCGAACCGTTACCGGCTTGCAAACCTGCAGGAACAAAACTGCCGGAGTCTTCATTCAGGCCAGGGCTGCGCAAATTCTGATAGAGCAGATCCTCGAAAATTGGCCGAACACGCTTGTAAGCGGTTGTTGAGACGTTGGCGAGGTTGTTGGAAATCGTATCGAGGCTGGTCTGCTGTGCATCCATGCCTGTTTTGGCGGTCCAAAGTGATCTCAACATGTTTCTACTCCTTCATGAACGGGGCATCAAGCCCTGGACAGGGACATCAATGACCCCGCCGATTTTGAATTTTGTTCAGCCACTTGAACCAAACGGATGTTCAAATCAAACAAGCGGTTTTGCGCAATCATTTGCACCATGGCTTGAGCGGCGTTGACGTTGCTGCCTTCCAATGACCCTTGCATCACACGCACATCCTCTGCAGGCAACTGCTCTTCACTGGAAGTGAACAGGCCGTCGGCTTCGCGCTGCAACGAGTGAGGCATTGGATTGATCAACTTCAATCGCGCCACAGGACTGTCCATCACTTGACCGGGCAATGTGACACGGACTGTGCCAGTGGGCTGAATCAAAAGGTCTTGACTGCCTTCTGGGATCTGAATCGAACGACCTTGCTCGTCCAGCACGTTTTGTCCCGCGGATGTGACCAAAAAACCCAGCGGATCCAGATGAAATTTTCCGGACCGCGTGTAGGCTTCAGAGCCATCAGCGCGACGCACCGCAAACATGCCTTGATCCTGAATGGCCAAGTCCAAAGGGTTACCTGTAGGGGTAACCGAACCCGGCGTCCAGTCCGCCCCTGGGGTGGAATCCACCACAAAGGCGCGCGAGTCAGCACTGGCACCTTCCACTGGAACTGCGCGGAATGTCGACAGCATTTCACGGAAACCTGGCGTCTGCAGGTTGGCCATGTTGTGCGATGTCGTCGCCAGCTGCCCCATGGCATGCTTGGCACCGGTCATCGCAGTGAATACAAAGCGGTCGATCATGGTTCAGTACCGGGTCAAATCAAGCCGAGCGATCAGCTGACCATCTGCAGCGTGTCGCGCAGGGTCTGGTCAAAAGCTTTCATGCTTTGCGAATTGGCGCTGTATGAGCGTTGGAGCACCATCAGGCGGACCAGTTCGTTGGCCAAGTCCACATTGGAGGACTCCAAAGCTTGACCTTTGATGTCGCCAAAAATGCCTGTTCCGGCACGCCCCACCAGCACGCCATCGGCAGAGTGCTCAGTGCCAGAGTCAACTGAGGCTGCAAATGCATTTTTGCCCACTGGAATCAAGCCTTCCGCATTGTCAAAGTGCACCAATGCCACTTGACCCACAAACTGTTGTTTGCCTGTTCCGTAAACGCCCACAATCCGTCCTTGGTTGTCCACGGTCACATTGGTCAGACGTGCCACGGGCTCGCCATTTTGGTTGCTGTGTGTGATCTGGAAGGCGCCTGCTTGCAAACTGGTGTCGGACAGGTCCAGATCAAAGACGACATCAGAAGTGCCACCTGCTTGATTGGTGACACGCGTGGTCAATGTGCTGACGGTCTTGAACAAGGGGTTGCCCGAAACGGCATCCGATACCAGAGAATCGATGTTGCGTCCGCCGATGAAATTCAATTTGGACACGGGCTTATAGGCAATCGTTCCGCTGTTAGGTGTTTGAGGATCCATCGCGGATGAATTCCGGTTGCTGCTCGACAGAGGATCCGTACCGTAGAAACGGCCATCGATAGAGGCATAAACTTCCACCTCGGCCATGTTGCTTGTCAACGTGGCGTTCGAGCCAGGTCGATTCGTCGTGCCTTGAACCGTGATTTCAGTGCCATCCGGGGCAATCAAGGTCATGTTCAGTGGTGCGCTTGGATCGGCCGCTGGATAAAAACTGATGGCAGCGCCAGCAGAAGCGTTGATCACTCCAGACAGAACCATCGACGTGCCGGTTGCCGCAGGCGTGGCGGCCACAGTGACGCCTGTATCCACGCCATTGACGAAAACGCGCTTGCCAGCTACATCAACCCCCTGACCTGCGGAGCTTGCGATGGAGGTCAAGGTCAGCGTATTGGTGGACGAATTGAAACTGCTGGTTTGTGCCGTTGCCAATGGCGCCGTGTCGACACGAAGCACCGAGTTTTGGTTCATGGTGACAAGTCTGTCGCCCAAAGTGTTCGGGGAAGACGAAGGTCCTGGCGAGTAGGTATAGCCATCAGCACCGATGGTGATGGTCAAGGACGTGTCATCGACTCGCCGGTAGTACACCTCCAGCGTATGCGA
>JACCDI011397638.1_pt1 | contig 23540 bp, 22 predicted proteins | sample 7442791 | NCBI WGS metagenome assembly JACCDI01 (sample SAMN15323434, study PRJNA562643) | freshwater metagenome | isolation source: river surface water | place: USA:Blue River Watershed | collected 2017-08-15
CGATTCAAGAGATTGTCGAGTCGAGTGCCACTGCCCACATCGACCCTGAACGCGTGCAGATCGTGCTGCCCGAGTTTGTGATGCCGCCGGGCGGCGTGCACATCCGCTGGCCCGACACCGCGTTGGAGCAAGAAGCGCGTTTGTTTGATTACAAATGGTACGCGGCCCTGGCTTACATCCGCGCCAACAAGCTCAACCACAACGTCATTCAGGGGCCGAACGATCGGTTCGGTTTGATCGCCAGTGGCAAGGCCTACAACGACACGCGCCAGGCCTTGCTCGATCTGGGTCTGGACGACGCCACCTGCCAACGCTTGGGCATTCGGGTGCACAAAGTGGGTGTGGTCTGGCCCCTCGAATCGCACACCACCCGCGAATTTGCCACCGGCTTGCGCGAGATTTTGGTGGTCGAAGAAAAACGCCAAGTCATCGAATACCAACTCAAGGAAGAGCTGTACAACTGGCGCGACGATGTGCGTCCCACCATCGTGGGCAAATTCGACGAGGCCGATGGCGACACATCGGGCGGCGAATGGTCGACGGCCAACCCGACAGAGCGCACCTTGCTGCGGGCCAACGCAGACCTGACTCCCGCCTTGATTGCACGCGCCATTGCCAAGCGGCTGAAAAAGCTCGGCGTTGATGCCGACACCACCGCCCGCATCGACGCCCACCTGGCCGTGCTGGACGCCAAAGAAAAATCCTTGCAAACCCTCACCCTGGGTGCGGCCGCTGAACGCACGCCATGGTTCTGCTCGGGCTGCCCGCACAACACGTCCACGCGCGTGCCCGACGGCAGCCGCGCACTGGCCGGCATCGGCTGCCATTACATGGCGCTGTGGATGGATCGCTCGACCGCAACCTTCACGCACATGGGCGCCGAGGGCGTGACCTGGGTCGGTACCGCACCGTTCACCAGCGAACAGCATGTGTTTGCGAACATCGGCGACGGCACCTATTACCACTCGGGCCTGCTGGCGATCCGTGCGGCAGCAGCGTCCAAGGTCAACATGACCTACAAGATCCTGTTCAATGACGCGGTCGCGATGACCGGCGGCCAGACCCATGACGGTCCGCTGAACCCGGCCGCGATCTCGCGGCAGATTGCGGCCGAAGGCGTGAACCCGATCGTGGTCGTCACCGACGAGCCGGACAAGTACCCGGCCGGCACCGACTGGGCGCCCGGCGTCACGATCCGTCATCGCAGTGAGCTCGACCAGGTGCAGCGCGAAATGCGCGAGGTCAAGGGCGTGTCGGCCATCATCTATGACCAGACCTGTGCGTCCGAGAAGCGTCGCCGCCGCAAGCGCAATGCATATCCCGACCCGGCCAAGCGCGCAGTGATCAATGACGCAGTGTGCGAAGGCTGCGGTGATTGCAGCGTCAAATCCAACTGCCTGTCAGTCGAGCCGCTGGAAACCGAGTTCGGCCGCAAGCGCCAGATCAACCAGTCCACCTGCAACAAGGACTTCTCCTGCGTGACCGGCTTCTGCCCGAGCTTCGTCACGGTCGAAGGCGGGCAGTTGAAGAAGCCGAAGCAGGCCGGAACCGGTGCCGGTGCTGCGGCCAAGGCGTCGGCACTCGAGCGTTCGAAATCGCTGCCGCAACCAGTATTGCCCTCCCTCGCCGAGCAGCCGTATGGCGTGCTGGTGACGGGTATCGGTGGCACCGGTGTGGTCACTGTCGGCCAGATCCTCGCGATGGCCGCGCATGTCGCTGGCCAGGCCTGCAGCGTGCTCGACATGAGCGGCCTCGCGCAGAAAGGCGGTCCGGTGCTGTCGCATGTGCGGCTCGCGCATTCGGATGATCACATCTTCTCGACCCGCGTCGGCACCGGCGCTGCCGATCTCGTGATCGGTTGCGATGTGCTGGTCGCGGCCAGCAAGGATGCGCTGTCCCGCATGGGCGCAGGCCGCACGCACGCGGTCGTCAATGCGACGCTGGCGCCGACGGCTGCCTTCGTGAAGAACCCGGACTGGTCTTATCCGGACGCAGCGTCGGTCGCGACGTTGCGCTCGACCTGCGGCGATGACGCGGTGGCGGCGGTCGAGGCCGGCAAGCTGGCGACGGCATTGATGGGCGATTCGATCGCGACCAACATGTTCATGCTCGGCTATGCATGGCAGCGCGGCTGGGTCCCGCTGCCCGAGGCTGCGCTGCTGAAGGCCATCGAGCTCAATGGTGTATCCGTCGATTTCAATCAGCAATCGTTCGCATGGGGCCGGCTGGCAGCCGCAGACCTCTCGGCGGTCGAGAAGGAAGTACAGGTACTGGCACCGGCGCAGGTGATCGAGTTCCGCCGTGAGCCCTCGCTGGATGAGCTGGTCAAGCGCCGTATCGCGTTCCTGACCGACTACCAGAACGCTGCCTATGCAAAACAGTACGCGGACTTTGTGGCGCAAGTGCGCGCGGCGGAAGAAAAGCTGGCCGACGCTGTCGCCGGCAAGCTGCGCCTGACCGAAGCGGTCGCGCGCTACCTGTTCAAGCTGATGGCCTACAAGGATGAATACGAAGTCGCACGCTTGCACAGCGACCCCGCGTTCAAGGCCAAGATCGCCGGTATGTTCGAAGGCGATTACCAGGTCAAGTATCATCTCGCGCCGCCGCTGCTGTCCAAGCGCGATGCGAATGGCCATCTGGTCAAGCAGCAATACGGCAGCTGGGTTGGCGCAGTGTTCCCGCTGCTGGCGAAGCTGCGCTTCCTGCGTGGCAGCATGCTCGACGTGTTCGGCCACACCGAAGAACGCAAGACCGAGCGCGCACTGATCCTCGAGTACCGCGAGATGATCGCGCGCCTGCTGCCGTCACTGACCGTCGAGCGCCTGCCGACGATGGTCGAGCTGGCCAGCATCCCGGAAGAGATCCGCGGCTATGGCCATGTGAAGGAGCGTCACCTGCACAATGCGAAGCAAAAGCAGGCCAAGTTGATGGATGCGTTGCAGACCGGGACTTCGCCGGCGCCGGCACCTTCGCCAGCACCGCAGGCAGGACGGCACGCGGCCTGATCGCGTAAGTCAGGCGGACAGCGTCGCTGAAAAAGATCTCAGCTCATTGGGGGATGGGTCCCAGCTTTCGCTGGGACGACGGTATTTCGAGCTGTGTCGGCAAAATCGTCATCCCAGCGAAAGCTGGGATCCAAGACGGTCGTTATGCGTGTGATGCTGCGATATCAGACTGCCGGTTTGACAGCCCGGTATTCGCGATAACCCTTCGCGCGCAATTCGCAAGCCGGGCAATGCCCGCAGCCATGACCCCAGTCATGTAGCGCGCCGCGCTCGCCCAGATAGCAAGTGTGCGTGTCACTGCGTATCAGGTCCACCAGCGCCATGCCACCCAGTTCCTCGGCCAGTGTCCAGGTCGCGGCCTTGTCCAGCCACATCAGCGGCGTCGCGATCGCTACATTCGTGGCCATGCCCAGTTGCAGTGCCGATTGCAGCGCCTGCAAGGTGGCGTTGCGGCAGTCCGGATAACCGGAGTAATCGGTCTCGCACATGCCACCGACCAGCACCGCGATGTCGCGGCGGTACGCCAGTGCGGCGGCCAGCGTCAGGAACAGCAGGTTGCGGCCCGGGACGAAGGTGTTCGGCAAGCCATTGGCCTGCATCGCGATCGCGGTATCGCTGGTCAGTGCCGTGTCCGATACCTCGCCCAGCACCGACAGATCGAGCAGGTGATCGTCGCCGAGTCGCTCGCGCCATTCCGGTTTCAATGCACGCATCGCAGCCAGCAAGGGCTCGCGTACCTGCAGCTCGATCGCATGCCGCTGCCCGTAGTCGAAGCCCAGGGTTTCGACGCGCGGATAGTGAGCCAGCGCCCATGCGAGGCAGGTTGCGGAATCCTGCCCGCCGGAGAACAGCACCAGTGCCGCTTCGCCTTCCGGTGCGTCGGTGTGGTTTGGCAGCGTGCTCATCGCAGTGCTCCCGGCGCGAAGCAAGGCTTCGGCGTCTGCTTCATCAGTGAATGGCGAGTGCTCATCGATTTATTTGCGCGTGATCTTGTCCAGCGATTGCTCGATATAGTCACCGTTCGGCTCGGAGAAGCGTATCTTCACCGGGAACCACTCTTTCGACGGCGCGAGCCAGATATCGACCTGTGTCGTGGTCTTCTTGTCCGCCGGCACATGCGCGAAATGCCAAGCTTCCAGCTCGCCGACACCGGTCTGCACTTTTTGCTTGTCTTTCAGCTGGAAGGTCCAGGGTTCACCACCGCGATGGCCGGCGACATAGTAAGTCCAGGTACTGCCGGCCACCAGCGCCGGTCGCGCACGCGCGGTCGACAGCAATTCCCATAGCACGCTGACACGATCCTGCTCGCCGCCCTGCAGCTTGTACGGTGCGCCATTGCCGGCGAAATTGATCTGACCGGCCTTGCGGTCGAAACTCGCGACGGCGGCTTCCTTGCGAAAGCGCCGCATCGAATAGCTGTCGGGCGCCAGTCCATGGCGATCGAAGCCGCCTTCGCTCTTGTCGGTCAGCAGCACCCCGGTCAGCGCAGTGCGCGTCTCCAATTGCAGCGCGTACTTGTTTGCATCAGCCGTCCAGTTGATCTGGCTGCTGCCCTCCAGCACCAGGCCCATCACATCGGCGCGTATCGTGTAATCCAGCTGCGCCGAGGGTGGCGGATTGATCGTCGCCTTGTCAGCGGCGGCGGCCGGCGCTGCAGACAGCAAGCCCATGCAGGCGGCGGTCATCAAAGTGCCGACCACCAAAGCGCCAGCCATCGCAAGCGCCTGGCGGCGGGTGTACGTCATGTTCACGGTTTTTTCTCGATTCCTGTTGCACGTCGTTGTCGACGTCATTGCTTCACTTCGGTCAGCAGCATCTCGACGCTGTTGCCTGCCTTGTCCACATGCCGCAGCATCACCGGGTACCAGTCACGCTCCGGCGCCAGCCACAGGTCGAACTGCTTGTCGAAGCTGTTCTCGCCGGGGATCACCGACATGCGCCAGGTGGATACCGCGCCTTGCGGCAATTCGACATTTTCGCGCCCATTCACATAAACGCGCCAGCCATCCAGCGATTTATGTCCGGCGACCGACATGTCGAACACCAGCCCGGCCTCGAACTTGTCCGGATCGCCGCGACCCAGCGACGCGAGCTGCCAGATCCAGCTGCTGCGGTCTTGCTCGCCACCCTTGTACGGATAGGCGTCGGTCGACGCCGAAAAGCTGATGCTGTTGCGCTCACGCTGGAAGTGCGTATTTGTCTGCGAGCGGCCGATGCGCTTTTCCGCATAGGTGGTCGGGGCCAGGCCGATCTGGCCGACCTCGCCCACGCTTTTGTAGCTGAGCAGCGTGAACACCAGCACACCGACCTCGCCCGTCAGCGAGTAGCGCTGCCCATCCTGCTTCCAGATGATCTTCGCCTTGCCATTGATACGGCTGCCATTGCGCAAGCCCACCACCGCATAGGACAACTCTCCTGATGGTGGCAGGCTGACCCTTTCAAACAAGGCCGGAGCCGACGGCTTGGCGACGGGCTCGCTGGCGGTGTCGGCGTCGGCCACCGGCTCGCCGGTCGAGAGTGCGTTGCTGTCTGCTGTCGTGGCCGGTGCGTCGCTGGTTGGCGCCGCGGGCGCTGCCGGCGCCTCGGGTATCGCGGCGACCGGGGTCTCCGTCACCGGTACCGCAGCGACCGGCTCGGCCTTGTCGGCGGCTTTCGGCGGTGGCAACTCCTTGATCTTCGGCATCACCGGCAGCTCGCGCGCGGCGGGCGGCTCCGCCGGCGCCTGCAGCGTGATGCTGATCAGGCTGTCTTCCTCGTCATCCAGCAACGCAAGCAGCGGCAATTCATGGCGCAGCCATTCGATCACGGCCAGATGCGCGACCAGCACCAGCAGCAGGAAGCCGAGCATGAAGCCCAGCTTGCGCCGCGTGGGTCGCAAGGAAGATGGAAGGGCCGGACGCATTGACATGGCGCTAGTGTAATGAAATCAGCCCGTCACAGCCGTACCCCATCCGGGTTCAACTGTAAGCATTTGCAAGCGTCCATCTGCTAAGCTGGCAGGCACAGGTGGCAAGTGGCAGACGCAGGGGCGGCGTTTCCGCCCCGTCACGACATGGAGGCAGCGATGTCCGGCAGCATGAATGGCATTCCCGGTGCAAATGCAATGGGCGATACGCTGGAGTTCGTCAAGAACCTGTGGGGATCGATGAAGATACCCGGCATGGCGATGCCGTCGATGTCGCCCGAAGAAATCGACAAGCAGATCGCCGACCTGAAGGCCGTCGAGTCCTGGCTGCAGATGAATATGAACATGCTGCGTGGCTCGATACAGGCGCTGGAGGTACAGAGTGCGACCCTGTCGGCCTTGCGCTCGATGAGCGAAAGCTTTGCGCAGGCGGCGTCGAGTGCAGGCTCGGCAGCAGCCGATGACAAGCCGGCGTTCGAATCGCCGTTCAGCTTCGCAAAGCCTGCAGCTGCCGACGCGCCGTCAGAGGCACCGTCAGAGGCGGCCGCCGATGGCATGGCCGCCCCCTTCGCCAATCCGGCAGCATGGTGGACGACCGTGCAAGACCAATTTACACAGGCGGTCAATCAGGCCATCGCACCGGCAAAGCAGCCTGCGCGCAAAGCATCGACGGCGAAGAAGACAGTGTCCAAAAAAACGGCCGGCACTTCCAAACGGAGCAGCAGCAGCGCTGGCAGCCGTACCGGGCGCAAGTCCGGCGAGTCAAAATAAGTTCATCAGCCGACAGACGTCAGGCGCGCTTCAGTTGCGCGCCAGCCGCTTCAGTCCGCGCATCAGGCTGCCGACCAACGGCAGCTTTTCATACAGCTCCTCGGCGGCATCCCAGTAATCGCGATGGAAGTTCGCGCGCCCGTCGGCAGCAAACTTCAGGTGCGTCGCGCCGCGTATGCATTGCACGTCATCCGAGAAGCGCTTCATCCGGAACAGGAAGTCCCAGGTCAGGAAGGCCTGCTCACCCTGCAGCACGCTTCCGGTGACCACGAAGCGCGGTCCGTCGACTTGCGTGAACATGTGCGTGAAGATGCGCGTCACTTCGGGCAGGCCGCGCACTTCATTGAACGGATCCTTGAAATACACATCGTCGGTGTAGACCGCGGCGAGCTGGTCCACCGTATCCGGCGCAATGCTTTCAAAGAAGGCGACCAGCCGAGCGAGGCTGGCGTCATGCTGGGGGACTGCCGTCATAAACCGGTCACTTTGTGGATCAGCCAGAAATACCACCGATAGGGTAGCACCCGGGCGAACCGCAGCCAGTTCGTGAACTTGCGCGGAAAATGGATGTGGAAGACGCCCCGCTCGATGCCGCGCAGGATATGCGCGGCCGCCTCGGGCGCACTGATCAGCGCCGGCATCACGAAATCATTGCCCGCCGTCGCCTGCGTGGCGACGAAGCCCGGATTGATCAGGTACACCGAATTGCCGCGCGGGTGCAGGTCAAAATACAGCGACTCGGCAAGATTGATCAGCGCGGCCTTGGTGGGGCCATACGCGAGCGCGCGCGGCAAGCCCGAGTAGCCGGCGACCGATGACACGATGCCGATGCCACTGCCCGCTTGCTTCAGCAGCAGCGGCAGCGCTGCATCGAGACAATGGAACACGCCGCGCAGGTTCACGTCCAGCAGGCGATCCACCGCCTGCATGTCGAAGTTATCAACGCGCATTTCACTGTAAGCACCGGCGACGATCAGCACCAGGTCAACGCCCTGCCATGCACGCACCAACGCATCGCGCGCGGCCAGTACCTGTTCATGCTGCGTCACATCCAGCGGCAGCACCAGCGCATCGCTGTGCCCGGCCGCGAGCGCGTGCAGCGCATCGGCTTTGCGCGCCGATAGCGCCACGCGCGCACCGGCAGCCAGCAGGCTGCGCGCGGTCTCGGCGCCGATACCCGTTGACGCGCCGATCACCCACACACGACGACCTTTCCAGTCGCGGATGGGCGGATTCATGGTGGAAGAGGGGCGCAGCAATGGCGCGCCCTGCGTGCGCACAGTGTCGGGAGACTGCAAGGGCAACATGTCAGCTCGGCCTCTTGCGGAACGATAATGTGACTTCGCCGAGGCGGAAGCCGAATTTGCTCATCACCGCGCGATTGAGCATCACGTTGTCATCCATCTGGTACATCCAGTCATCGAAGTTCACGTGCCAGATCCGGCCATCGACCGGTAGCGCGAGCACATAGCTCCAGTTCAGCGTATTTCCGCCGGTCTCGCCGATCGCCTCGCCGACCACATCGGACGCGGTGCCGATGTAACGGTTCTCGCCGACCTTTTTCAGCGTCCATACGCGCTTCTGGGTGGTGCCATCCGAATAGGTGAAGTCTTCGTCCAGCACGCCGGTGTCGCCATCCCAGTGGCAATGCATGACCACCGTGAAGCGCTTGATCACCTTGCCCGAGCGATCCTGGAACATGCCCCAGGCATCGACGGTACCGTTGAAGTAAGTCTTCAGGTCCAGCACTGGCTTCTCGGCGGCGTAATCAACGGGCTTCATCGTTGCCCCGCATCCGGCCAGCAAACTGGCTGCCAGCATCAACGGCAGCAGCAGTGCGCGGCGCAGCCAATGTGACCCTCCCCGCCATCGTTGTTGAGATGCATTCATCATTCTTCCTTTCCATCATTTGCCAGCCTTTACACGTCATCCAGCGGCGCACGCCACAACAGCGCAGCCGCCGCAGCCTTCAGCACGCAGGGCAATACCGCATAGGCGATCAGTAGCGCTTGCGTAGCGCTGGGATCCGAGCGGCCCGGCACATAGCCGAGCAGCTCCAGCAGCGGCAACGCAATGCCCGCTGCCAGTGCCAGGTTGAGTTTGGTAATCCAGCTCCATAGCCCGAAATACGCGCCCTCGCGCTCACCGCCATGGCCGGCGGCGTGGATCACGCCAGCCAGCAGCGCCGGCGGCAGCGCCAGGTCCGCCCCGAGCGCGATGCCCGACAGCGCACAGATCAGCGCGAAGCCGGTCAGTGCGCCGCTGTCCAGTTGCACCGTCCAGATGAAAGCCGCGATCGCCACGCCCATGCTGGCTATCCACGCGCGCTTCTCGCCGATGCGCGCCGCCAGCGCCGCCCACAGCGGCAGTGCGATTGCGGCCGCGACGAAATACAGCACCAGGAACAGTCCCGCCCATGCGCCCAGCTGCAAATGGTCCGATGCAAAGAACAGGAACAGCGTGGCCGGTATCGCAGCGGCGATGCCATTGAGCGCAAAGACGGACAGCAGCCAGCGAAAGCGCGCATTGCGCAACGGCGCTCGCCAGTCGACATCACGCTGCGCACCGGCTGCGGCCAGCACGGGGCGCGGCGCTCGACGGACCAGCAGCGTGGCCGTTGCCAGCAGCAGCACGATGAAGCTGGCCGACAATACCGGCAGCCCGGCCAGCGCGGGCAGCGCTGCAGCGATCACCACCCCGGCCAGCGCCCAGCCTTCGCGCATCGCGGTCAGCCGTGCGCGTTCGCCGCGCGCGGGCGCGAGGCTCGCGCCCCAGCTGTTGTGCGCAATCGTCGCCAGGCTGTAGCCTGCGTACACCAGCACCAGGCTGAAGCCGAACCAGGCGCCCAGTGCCAGCTCGCCCGACGAGCCGGGCGTGTTCATCGCTGGCGGATGCATCAATGCCAGATAGCCGCAGGCCAGCAGGGGCAGGGCCAGCAGCACGAAGCCGGCATGGGTGCGTGGGTGTCGGGCATCGTGCGTGCGCCGGTCTATCCACTGCCCGAGCAGCGGATCGATGAAGGCATCCAGCACGCGCGCACCCAGCAAGATGCTGCCGACCGCTGTCAGCGATAGTCCGAGACTGGACGCGTACAACTGCGGCACCAGCACATAGATCGGCAACGCGACCAGCGCCAGCGGCAGGCCGAACATGCCATAAGCGAGCAGCGCGCGCGTCGACAGCCGATGGCTGCCGTCCGCGGCGACCGGAGCTGACCGTTCTGCTTGTGCTCTCATCTGCGTGTCCAGCGTCATGTTCATGGCTTGATTCCGAACAGCGCATTACGCAGCTTCGGCGCACTGGTTTTCGGGTGCAGCCAGATCGCAAAGAAGGCCTTGCCGAATGCCGGGTCTGCAATCTCGCCGGCCGGCTGGCCGTCGCGCAGGAATTGTGTCGGGCCGCCCGGCTGGTAGATGCCCGCCAGTTGCGTGCCCTCGTTCACGTCCGGGAATACGCGCTTCATCGCGTCCAGCCAGGCCGCTTGTTGTGCGGGCGTGCCGAGACCCAGCTGCTTCATCTCGTCGACGCTGGCCTTCGCGATCCGCTCACCGTACAGCGAGCGCGCATACACCAGCTCCAGTACCAGCGGGGTCGACTCCCAGTTGTCGGGCGCCACCGCCTTGCGTGGCGCCCATAGTCGCGCGTCATACAACTTCAGTCCCAGCCAGCGATAGCTGCCGCTGCCGACCAGCCCGGCATCGTCCAGCGCGGCCCGGATCGACGCCGGTATCGGCGCCGGTGTCTGCGCGACTGTGGCCGGCAGCACCGCCAGCATGAGCAGCATCACCAGCGCCGCGAGCAGCGCCAGCGGCGTGACCAGGGTGCGGTATTGCAGGCTCACCGCGAATGACCTCAGGCCTTCTCCAGCGTGAACTGGAACAGGTCGATATTGTGCTCACGGAAGCCCGCCTCGCAATACGCGAGATAGAACTGCCAGGTGCGAATGAAGCGCTGGTCGAAGCCTTGCGCCTCGACCGCTTCCTGTTCGCGCAGGAAGTTCACATGCCACTCGGCCAGCGTGCGCGCATAGTCGAGACCGAACGCCAGTTCATTGATGACGTGCAGGCCGTGCTTGCGCGCATGCTGGCGGAACACCGATGGCGAAGGCAGCATGCCGCCCGGGAAGATGTACTGCTGAATGAAGTCGGTGCCGCGGCGGTAACGCTCGAACAAGTCATCGGCGATCGTGATCGTCTGTATGCAAGCGCGGCCGCCGCGCTTGAGGCGTTGCGCGACGCACGCGAAATAGCTGTCCCAGTACGCCTCGCCGACCGCCTCGAACATCTCGATCGACGCGACGCCGTCGAACTCGCCGCGCACGTCGCGGTAATCCTGCAGGCGCAACTCGGCGCTGTCGGCCAGGCCGGCGTGCTGCAGCCTTTGCTGCGCATAGTCGAGCTGCTCGGTCGACAGTGTCAGCCCCGTCACATGCGCGCCCTGCTTCGTCGCCAGCTCCGCGAAGCCGCCCCAGCCACAGCCGATCTCGAGCAGCCGTGCGCCAGGCGTCAGGTGCAGCTCGTCGCAGATGCGCTGGTACTTGGCCTGCTGGGCCTGTTGCAGGCTCATTGCCGGATCGCTGAACAGTGCGCTCGAATAGGTCATCGACGGGTCCAGCCACAGCTGATAGAAGGGGTTGCCGATGTCATAGTGCGCGTGGATGTTGCGCCGGCTGCCGGACTTCGAATTGCGGTTGAACAGGTGCTTGACGCGATACAGCAGCCCGCCCCACCAGCTGCCGTAGATTGCAGTTTCCAGTGCCGCGCGATTGCGTGCCAACACCTGCAGCAGGCCGGCCAGGTCATCGGTATGCCACTGGCCGCTGATATAGCTTTCGGCAAAGCCGATGTCGCCGGACTTCAGCGCGGCCGCGAACGGCTCCCAGCTGTCGAGTCGCAGCGAAACGGGCGCGTCGTCGCGCTCATTGCCGAAGGCCAGCACGGTGCCATCGGGACAGGTGATGCGCAAGGATCCATGGCGCAGCTTCTGCAGCATGCGCAGGATCAGCCGTGCATGCGCAGGCACGGCGGCGGAGCTGGCATAGCTGGCAGTGATCTCGCGGTCGAGCGCGACGGTAGGCATCAGGGGCTGGTTCATCGTGTGACGGTGCTCGCAGGCGGCAAGGGTTTGCGGAAGAAAGGCACGCGCTTGGCGAACAGCCTGAGCGCCTGCCAGTGAATGCGGATGATCACGCCCAGCGTCATCAATGGGTGCCGGACGAAGGCCAGCGCCGCGCTGCCATCCGTCAGCGGCTGCAGCCGGCCCGACACACTGGTCAGCAGCAGCGGGCCTTCGCGGTCGTCGTAATCGATGCGCGCAACGATGCGCTCGACGTCCTCGCCACCGATGTTCTGCGTGGCGCGCATGAAGCGGAAGCGGTAGCCGCCTTCGACATTGCAGAACGGCGACACATGGAAGACCTTGCGCGCGGCCAGCGTCACGCCCCAGGTCATGGGCCCGCCGGTGTCGAGCAGGTAGCAATGGCGCTCGCCGAAGGTGTTGTTCACTTCACAGACGATCGCGCGCAGCGCGCCATCCTTGCGGTGGCAGAACCAGAACGACACCGGATTGAATACATAGCCGAGCACGCGCGGGAAGGTCTGCAGCCAGATCTCGCCGTCGGCGTCGGCAATGCCCTCGCTGCGCAGCAGCTGGTCTGCCCAGTCCACCAGCGGCGTGCTGCCATCGCCATGGTCGGTATCGTGGAAGGACAGCAGGTTGAAGCGGTTGCGCGAGCACAGCCGGGACGGCAGAGGCGCATCGCCCAGCGTGCGCAGCGGCAGCAGCAGCGTGTACACGCCATAGCGAAAGCTGTTGACCGCCGGGCGCAGGCGGCTGTGACGCACCTGTCCCATGCTGATCAGTGGCTGTTTCGCGAGTGTGTGCATGGTGCGGGTGTCGTTTGCGGTCTCGAGTCCGTGGTCCGTGGCGCGCTGCTCAGGCGGCCATCAGGCCCGGCAGCGATGCCTGCTGCGCGAGCGCGTCGATCGCCGCGGCCACCGACAGCCCGGACTTCAGTCCGTCCTCATGGAAGCCATAGCCGGTCCAGGCGCCGGCGAACCAGGTGTTGTGCTGGCCCTGGATATCGACCAGCGCGCGCTGCGCTGCGATGGCGGGTCCATCGAAGACCGGGTGCGCATAATCAAAGCGCGCCAGCACCTTCGCCGGATCGATGGCGTGGATCGGATTCAGCGACACGATCACCGGTGTCTGCACCGGCAGCGGCTGCAACTTGTTCAGCAAGTAGTGCACACAGACGCGCGTCTCGCCGGCAGCGTCGCCGGCGCTTTCATAATTCCATGCGGACCAGGCTTTGCGACGCTCCGGCAGGCAGCGGGCATCGGTGTGCAGCACCGCATGATTCGGCTGGTATGCCACCGCCGACAGCAGCGCGCGTTCTTCGGCGCTGGCATCCTGCAGCAGCGCCAGCGTCTGGTCACTGTGGGTAGCGAGCACCACATGATCGTAAAGCTCGCGGCCGAGGCTGGACTCGACGCGCACCTGCTGACTGCTGCCTGCGCTGATGCGCGTGACGGCTTGCACCGGCGTGCCCACATGTTTGTGCGGTATCGCCGCCAGCATCTTTTGCACATAGTGGCGCGCGCCGCCGGTGACGGTATGCCATTGCGGACGGTCGCTGACCTGGATCAGCCCGTGGTTGTGGCAGAAGCGCACGAAGGTCGCCAGCGGGAAGGCCAGCATCTGCTCGGTCGGGCAAGACCAGATGCAGCCCGCCATCGGCAGCAGGTACCAGTCGCGGAATTCACGGCTGTAGTGGTGCTGGTTCAGGAAGTCACCGAGTGGTATCTCTTCCATCGAGCCCGGCGTCTGCGCCATCTGCGTGGTCTCGCGGTTGAAGCGCAGGATATCTTTCAGCATGCGCAGGAAACGCGCGTCCAACAGATTGCGCCGCTGCGCAAACACCGTGTCGAGGTTGGAGCCGGCCCATTCCAGCATGCGCGTACCGCGGCCGGACGTGATCGGCATCTTCACCGCGAACGACATGTCGCTCGCGGTCGTATGCACCTTCAGTTCGTCGAACAGGCGTACCAGGTTCGGGTAGGTGCGATGGTTGAAGACCAGGAAGCCGGTATCGACGCCGAAGCGCTGTCCGTCGAGCTCGATATCCACCGTGTTGGTGTGGCCACCGAAATAATCGCCGGCTTCGTACAGCGACACTTCATGGCCGGCGCGCGACAATTGCCACGCAGAGGACAAGCCGGAAATGCCGGCGCCGATGACTGCTATCTTCATGCGTAGTCCCCTGGGCCAGCGGCCCGCGGTAGGAATAAAAATGCTGCGATGCCCGTCGGACGAAAATACGGGTTGGGGGAAGATCGCCCCGACGTGCCACCGGCCAGGGGAGGCCGGGAGGCATCACAGCGAAAACTTATGGCGTTGCCAGTGCCTTCTCGAGCGCCGCCACGAAGGCCTTGTCATCCGGCCGGGTCATGCTGTTGTAGCTGCCGACCAGCTTGCCGTCACGATCGATCAGGTATTTGTAGAAATTCCAGCCCGGCTCCTTGGCGCCGGCCTTCATCATCGCGGTGAACAGCGGGTTGGCTTCCTTGCCCTTCACCGAGGTCTTCGAGAACATCGGGAACTTCACGCCGTAGGTGTTGTAGCAAAAGTCGGCGATCTTCTTGTTGTCGTCCGGCTCCTGGCTGAAATCATTGGACGGGAAACCCAGCACGACCAGGCCCTTGTCCTTGTACTTCGCGTACAGCTTCTCCAGTCCTTCGTACTGCGACGTGAATCCGCAGTAGCTGGCCGTGTTCACGACCAGCGCCACCTTGCCGCTGTACTGGCAGAGGTTTTGCGGGGCCTCGTCCTGCAGCCGCTTGAACTGATGGTTCAGCAGCGGCGGGCAGTCAGCGGCTTGCGCAGCGCGGGGAACCAGCGCCAGCAAGGCCAGCAGCGTGGCCAGCATCAGGCCACCGGCAATCAAACCGATGGGGCGCTTCAGGGATGCAGACTGGGAGGTTTTCATCGCCGAATACCAAAAGGTTTAAAATTGAACTGTTCGGTCATTCTAGCGCAGTCGTAGAAATTGTGTGGGGAATCAATAAAGGGGATGCGTTTCTTGCCTCAACGGCAATCTTTCCCACGTCGCTGAGGCGTTTATCGCTCGCCTCATAAATAATATTTTCAATATGAAATCATCCAAGCCATGCGCTCGCTGATCCTCGTGCTGGGCGACCAACTCGACCCGAACAGCCCCGTGTTGGCCGACTTTGACCCGTCGCAAGACCGGGTCCTGATGATCGAAGCGCCCGGTGAGGCCACGGCTGTCTGGTCGCACAAGGCGCGCATTGCCCTCTTCCTGTCGGCGATGCGCCATTTCGCCGATGTGATCGCGGGTCGCGGCTGGCCGATCGACTATGTCGCGCTCGACGAGGCCGCAGCGGAGCAGGCACCGGGACCGGATTTCGGACAGCGCCTGCAGGCGGCACTGCAGCGGCATCGTCCGCAACAACTGAAGGTGGTCGAGGCCGGCGAACTGCGCATGCAGCAGTTGATTGAAGACGCCTGTCGCGCCGCGGGTGTCGCGCTGCAATGGGTCGATGACACGCACTTCATGTGCAGCAAGCAGGCCTTTGCCGACTGGGCGCGCGGCAAGAAGGAATTGCGCATGGAGTTTTTCTACCGTGTGATGCGCAAGCAATACAAAGTGCTGATGGAGGGCGCCGAGCCCGTCGGAGGCGCATGGAATTTTGACGCGGATAACCGCAGCGCCTTCCCGAAGCGTACCGGCCCCGGGCTGATACCACCGCCGGCGCACTTCGAACCGGACGCAATCACGCGCGACGTCATCGCACTGGTCGAGCGCCACTTCCCCGGGCATCCGGGCGAGCTTGCGCAGTTTGGCTGGCCGGTCACGCGCGAGCAGTCGCTGCAGGCGCTTGAGGTCTTCATCGACACCCGGTTGGTCAACTTCGGCCAGTATCAGGATGCGATGTGGACCGACACGCCGACCGGCTGGCACTCGCTGCTGTCGGTCGCGCTGAACCTGCACCTGCTCGATCCGCGCGAAGTCGTCAGCGCGGCCGAGCGCGCGTACCGGGACGGTCGCGTGCCGCTCGAGGGCGCCGAAGGCTTCATTCGCCAGATCCTCGGCTGGCGCGAATTCATCCGCGGCGTGTACTGGCTCGACATGCCGGGCATGAAGGACGCGAATCATTACGACCACCAGCGTGCGCTGCCGCGCTGGTTCTGGACCGGCGACACCGCGATGGCCTGCGTGCGCGACAGCCTGAAACAGACACTGCAGCTGGGCTATGCGCACCACATCCAGCGGCTGATGGTGACCGGTAATTTCGCGACGCTGGCCGAACTGTCGCCGCAACAGGTCTGCGACTGGTACCTGGCGATCTATGTCGATGCGATCGAATGGGTGGAATTGCCCAACACCGCCGGCATGGCCTTGCATGCGTGCGGCGCGCGCTTCACCAGCAAGCCGTACGTGGCCAGCGGCGCCTACATCCAGCGGCAGAGCAATTACTGCACCGGCTGCCGTTACGATCCCGCGCGCCGTCACGGCGACGACGCTTGCCCGTTCACGACGCTGTACTGGTATTTCATCGACAAGCATGAGCCAGCGCTGGCGGGCAACCCGCGCACGGCGCTGATGGCGAAGAACCTGCAAAAGCTGTCCGCCGACGAGCGGCAGGCGATCCGCACGCATGCATCGGCGATGCTGTCGAATCTGGACGCATTGTAGGTGCGGCGCAGCGACGCCCGCGGTAACACGGCGGACTGAGAAGGCCGCGTTGGCGTGCCAGATGACAATTTGGAAAAGCCCTGAGAAAACAAGCGGGTAATCGAAGTCGGTAATCGAACTTTCATGCTTTGTTGGTAGAATCGCTGCACTGCAAAATTGCGATCAACGACCATGCTGTTCCCAGAACTCTTCCGCTCGCTTGAACAAGTCCGTTGGAACATGGAAACCGATATTCCATGGGACCAGTTCGATGCCACCAAGCTCACTGATGAGCAGGCGCGCACCATCAAGATGAATGCGATCACCGAATGGGCGGCGCTGCCGGCAACCGAAATGTTCTTGCGCGATAACCGCCACGACAGCGACTTCTGCGCGTTCATGTCGGTCTGGTTCTTCGAAGAGCAAAAGCACGCGCTGGTGCTGATGGAGTATCTGCGGCGCTTCCGCCCGGACATGGTGCCGACCGAAGAAGAGCTGCATAACGTGCGCTTTGAATTCGATCCCGCGCCGCCGCTCGAGACCCTGATGCTGCATTTTTGCGGCGAGGTGCGCCTGAACCACTGGTATCGCTGCGCGGCCGAATGGCATACCGAGCCGGTGATCAAGCACATCTACAAGACCATCAGCCAGGATGAAGCCCGCCATGGTGGTGCTTACTTGCGTTACATGAAGAAGGCGATTGCGGAAGTCGGCGATGTCGCGCGTGCCGCGTTTGCGAAGATCGGTGTGCTGATGGCATCGGCGCGTCGCACCGACAAGCCCTTGCATCCGACCAACCTGCATGTGAACCAGGCACTGTTCCCGAACGACACCGTGCAAAGCCGCTTGCCGGATCCTGACTGGCTCGAAGCCTGGCTGGACAAACAGATCCGTTTTGACGGCGAATGGGAAAAGAAAGTTGTCGACCGTATCCTGCACAACCTGTCGCTGCTGTTCGAGCGTAGCTTCGAGACCGTGCAAGACCTGAACCGCTACCGCAAGGAAGCTGCGGCGCGTCTCGCGCCGGTGGCCTGAACCAGCGCGCAGCCACGACACGGACCGGCCGTCACTGATACAGGGAAGCCCGACATGAAACGACGCACGATACTGAAACGCATGAGCCTCGCGCTCCTCGGTGCCGCGATGGCACCGATGGTCGCGCATGCCGAGCGCAAGCCGCAGATCACCGTGTACAAGACACCCACCTGCGGCTGCTGTCATGAATGGGTCAGCCATCTCGAGGCCAACGGTTTTGCGGTGACGGTCAATGACGTGCCGAATACGGCGCCCTACCGCGAGCGCTTCGGCGTGCCGAAGGAGCTGGGCTCCTGCCATACCGGTGTGGTGGAAGGCTATGCGCTGGAAGGCCATGTGCCGGCCAGCGAAATCAAGCGCTTGCTGGCTGAAAAGCCGCAGGCGCGTGGACTGTCCGTGCCCGGCATGCCGGTCGGCAGCCCGGGCATGGAAGTCGAAGGCACGCGCCGCGATGCGTTTGACGTGGTGCTGTTTGCCGATGGCGGACGCCGCAGCGTTTACCGCCACTACGACGCGCGCCAGTAAACCGGATGCCGCCGGCGGCGGCAGGGGCTTCAGCCGCGGCTTCGGCCGCAGTCAGTGTCGGCTTCAGTCGTGATGATGGTGGTGCTCGTGGCCTTCGTGCTGCTTGTCGCTGCCTTTGCCCGGCATCGCGATCTCTTTCACCGCAACATTCACCGTCAGTTTGCCCGCCTTGCGAAAGTTCAGCGTCAGCGGGAAGCTGTCACCGGCCTTCAGCGGGTCCTTCAGCCCCATCAGCATGATGTGCACGCCGGAACCGGGCTGCATCGCAATCTTCTCGCCGCCCTTGATCTCGAGCTTGTCGAGCGAGCGCATCTTCATCACGTCGCCTTCCATGCTCATCGAGTGAATCTCGACCCGCGCCGCGACAGGGGCGCTGGCTGACAGCAGCACATCATCACCCTTGGCCGACAATTGCAGATAGGCTGCGCCATTGGCTTGCTTGCCCACGGTGGCGCGCGCAAAGGCGCTGTCGACCGTGGCCTGTGCATGCGCAAGGCCGCCAGCGGCAGCGAGCGCGCACGAGAGTGCAGCGGAGAGGGCAAAGCGCAGTTTCATGGGGACTCCCGGAAAGCGTGAAGTTGATGACGAAGAGGATGCCGGATCCGCAAGCGCACCACCGATACGTGCTTGCATGCAGACCCGCTCAACAGACGAATCACACGATTATAGGGTGAGGCTGGGGCGAGGCGGTCGCTGGTGATTCAGCGGCCGCCGGCATAGCCGTGCTGCCGCCAGGCTTCGAACACGGTCACCGCAACCGCATTCGACAGGTTCAGGCTGCGGTTATCCGGTTGCATCGGCAAGCGTATCCGCTGCGCGGTCGGAAAGCTGTCGCGAAACGCCGGTGCCAGCCCCCGGGTCTCCGAGCCGAACACGAATACATCGCCCGGCTGGAACTGCAGCGATGAAAACAGCGCCGAGCCATGTGTGGTGAAGATGAAGACACGCTGCGGATCTGGCTGCAGATCGGCAAGGAAGTTGTCCCACGTCTTGTGCACCCGCATGCGCGCGAACTCGTGGTAATCCAGCCCGGCTCGGCGCATGCGCGCATCGTCCAGTGGAAAGCCGAGCGGCTCGACCAGGTGCAGCTGCGCGCCGGTATTGGCGCACAGCCGGATCACATTGCCGGTATTGGGCGGTATCTCGGGTTCGACGAGAACGACATGAAACACTGAAAGCTCCGGCCCGTGGCCGAGCGCTTCAGCGTGCCGGCGTGCGGGCAATGACAAGGTTGGTGACATGCGTTGCGCCGTGACGCTTCAGGCAGGCCGCCAGTGCTTCCAGCGTGTGACCGGTGGTCATCACATCGTCGACGACAAACAGGGCCTGGCCGACAATGGCTTGCGGACGCGGTACGGCAAACGCGCTGCGCATATTAACCCGCCGCTCGGCCAGCGGCAGCGAGGCTTGCGCGTCGGTGTGCCGCACGCGCACGCACAGGCCGCTGGCGAGCGGCAACTGCAGCGCCCTCGCCAGCGGGCGCGCGATTTCATGCGCCTGGTTGAAGCCGCGCTCGGCCAGGCGCTCGCGCGACAGCGGCACCGGCAGCAGTACCGGTGCCGGCCCCGACGGCGCGATGTCGCGCAAGGCATCACCGGTTTCTGCAGCGTGAGTCATCATCACTTTGCGCGCCAGCAGGCTGCCCAGTGCACGCGCCAGCGGCAGGCATGCGCGGAACTTCAGCGCCAGCAGCAGACTATCCAGCGGCGGCGCATAGTCGGCCAGCACCACGGTGCGGTCGAATGACGGCGGCGCCTGCGTGCACGCATCGCAGAGATTGCCGTTGGGCGCAGAGGGCAAGCGTATCGCGCAGCAGGTGCAGCGCGGATCGGCCGCAGCCGCCGGCGTTGCTGCGCGCTGCGCACCGGCTTCCGGCAGCCAGCGCGCGCTGCAGTCGGCGCACATCGGTCCGGGTCCGTCGCCGCCGCACAGTGCGCAACAGCCCGGCAGCAGTCGGTCCAGCGCAGATTGCAACAGGGAGGGGATCAGCATACGGAGCGAGTACACGGAGCGAGCATACGGAGCGAGCAAACGGAGCGAGCATACGGACCAAGCATACGGACCAAGCATACGGAGCGCATGCGTCGCTGCGGTAAACTGCGCGACGCTGTCTCGAAGTCCGTCGATTGTTTCATCACTGCCCCGCCTGCGTGCCCGCATGTCTTTGCCGCCCAAGGAAAACGATTCAACGCAACAAATCGCGCCGATATCCGTGGCGCGTGTGCGTCAGTTGTTTGCGCGGCCATCGCGCGTGGCCGAGTCGCAATTCCTGCGGCGCGAGATCGCCGGGCGGATGTTCGAGCGGCTCGCACTGATCAAGGCCGCCCCTGCGCGCATCCTCGATGCGGGATGTGGTGAGGGCGACGACCTGCTTGGCCTGCATCAGGCTTTTCCGCAAGCAGCGCTGTTCGGCATCGATGCGTCGCCCGCGATGCTGGCCGAAGCGCGGCGGGCCGGTGCGCAGTCGGCGTCCGGCATGCAGCGCGTACTGGGTCGGCTGTTTGCGTCGCGTGCCGCTGCGATGCCGCGTGCCGCACTGGCCTGTGCTGATTTTGGCCAGCTGCCGTTGTCACCGGCCAGCGTCGACCTGCTGTGGTCCAACCTGGCGCTGCACTGGCATCCACAAGCGCATGCAGTGCTGCGCGAATGGGCGCGCGTGCTGCGCACCGACGGTCTGCTGATGTTCAGCTGCTTCGGTCCCGATACCCTGCGTGAATTGCGCGACGCGTTTGCGGCAACAGGCGACGCGGCCGATACCCATGTGCTGCCTTTCGTCGACCTGCATGATTACGGCGACATGCTGGTGGCCGCTGGTTTTGCGACGCCGGTGATGGATATGGAAAAGCTGAATATCACTTATACGAATATCGATAAGTTGCTGTCCGATGTGCGTGCGCTCGGTGGCAATCCGCTGCTCAACCAATACAAAGGTTTGCACGGACGTGGCAGGTGGCAGCGTTTTGTCAATGCATTAATGGCAATGCGTGAACCGGATGGCCAATGGAAGCTGACCATCGAAGTGATTTACGGACATGCATTCAAGCCTCAACCACGCGTCACTGCATCCGGTGAGTCCATCATTCGTCTCGATTTGAAACGAAGCTGACCATCACAGAAAAAAAGTGACTGGGTCGTATGCAATTCATACGCTCGCCCTTGATTTATCAGGGCTTCTGCTTTGCCTGCCTCTATCTTTTCGCTTATACTCCCGGGGCTTTGTGCCCATGAACTGCTGAACAATATTCGAACAGAGTGTTGTCTGATGGCGACGCGTGAGTGGATTTCCAAGAAAAATTGCTCGATTACGCCTCGCCAACTGGCCAAGGCGTACATCGCGTTGTGCGTGGCCTCGTTCCTGGTAGCCGGCTACTTCGTGGTGCACGGTGCCTGGCTCGTGATGGTGTTCTCGATACTCGAGATGGCAGCGGTGGCCGCCGCCTTTGTGTACTTCGGGCGTCATGCGACCGATCGGGAGTTGATCGCCTTGGGCGACGATGGTCTCGTCGTTCAACTGGTGCAGGCAGAGCAGGTCAGTCAGTACCGGATGAACCCGCTTCGGACACGCGTCGAGTTGCCGGAGATCCGGCATGGCCTGATCGGCCTTGCGGCCGATGGCGACCGGGTGGAAGTGGGCAGATACCTGACCGAAAAAAAACGTCGGGAATTTGCCAACGAACTCAAGAATGAACTGACTGGCTATCGTGCCGGCAGTGAGCAGGACCCAATAAACAGATTTCAATCAGGCATTTGAGGAAAATATGAACTACGCGAAGCGCCTCTTCCACTCGTTGATGGCTGCCGCCGGCCTGCTGGTTGCCGGTTCATCGTTTGCAGTCAATGACATGGTCGGTGGTCCGGCTGTGCATCAGCTGAACTTCCAGGCACCGGTGACTGCCATTGCTGCTGACATTTATCAGCTGCACATCTGGATGATCGTGATTTGCGTCGCGATCTTCGTCGCCGTGTTCGGCGTGATGTTCTATTCCATCCTCAAGCACCGCAAGTCGCTCGGCTACAAAGCCGCGACCTTCCATGAGAGCACCGCTGTCGAGATCGCATGGACCGTCGTCCCGTTCCTGATCGTCGTGCTGATGGCCCTGCCGGCCACCAAGACCGTGGTCGCGATGAAGGACACCTCGAATGCCGACATCACCATCAAGGCGACCGGCATGCAGTGGAAGTGGGGCTATGACTACATCAAGGGCGAAGGCGAAGGCATCTCCTTCCTGTCCGCACTGTCGACCCCGCGTGAACAGATCCACGAAGCCGGCGCCAAGGGCGACAATTACCTGCTCGAAGTCGACAACGCGCTGGTCGTGCCGGTCAACAAGAAGGTCCGTATCGTCACCACCGCCAACGACGTGATCCACGCGTGGGGCGTGCCGGCCTTCGGCGTGAAGCAGGATGCGATCCCGGGCTTCGTCCGTGACACCTGGTTCAAGGCAGAGAAAATCGGCGTCTATCGTGGCAACTGCTACGAACTGTGCGGCAAGGAGCATGCGTTCATGCCCATCGTCGTCAACGTCGTGTCCGAGGAAGACTACGCGAAGTGGGTCGGCGAGCAGAAGAAGAGCATGGCTGCGAAGGCTGAAGATCCGAACAAGACCTGGACCGCGACCGAACTGGCCGCCCGTGGCGAGAAAGTGTACGCAGCGAACTGCGTGGCCTGCCATCAGGCGAACGGCGCCGGCGTTCCGGGCGCATTCCCGGCGCTGGCTGGTTCGCAGATGGTCAACGGTCCGCAAGAGGGCCAGATCGGCATCCTGCTGAACGGCAAGAACGGCATGCCGGCCTGGAAGGCCACGCTGTCGGACACCGAAATCGCGGCCGTCATCACCTATACCCGCAACACCTGGGGCAACAAGCCCGAAGACAACATCGTTCAACCTGCCGAAGTCCTGGCTGCGCGCAAGTAATCGAGACATCAGGAGAAACACATGAGCACAACACTTGATCACGCACACGCTCACGGCGCCGATCACGCGCACGACGATCATCATCCGCACGGCTGGCAACGCTGGTTGTTCGCGACCAACCACAAGGATATCGGTACGCTGTACCTGTGGTTCTCGTTCATCATGCTGCTGACCGGTGGCGTGCTGGCCCTCGGTATTCGCTCCGAGCTGTTCAAGCCGGGCCTGCAACTGTTCCAGCCGGAGTTCTTCAACCAGCTGACCACGATGCACGGCCTGATCATGGTGTTCGGCGCGATCATGCCGGCCTTCGTCGGCTTCGCCAACTGGATGATCCCGCTGCAGATCGGCGCATCCGACATGGCGTTCGCGCGCATGAACAACTTCTCGTTCTGGCTGCTGCCGCCGGCCGCGATCCTGCTGGTCGGATCGTTCCTGGTGCCGGGCGGCGCGACTGCTGCGGGCTGGACCCTGTATGCGCCGCTGTCGACCCAGATGGGCATCGGCATGGACATGGGCATTTTCGCGATGCACATCATGGGCGCGTCGTCGATCATGGGCTCGATCAACATCGTCACCACCATCCTGAACATGCGCGCTCCCGGCATGACGCTGATGAAGATGCCGATGTTCTGCTGGACCTGGCTGATCACCGCCTACCTGCTGATCGCCGTGATGCCGGTGCTGGC
>JACCDI010369279.1_pt1 | contig 23516 bp, 20 predicted proteins | sample 7442791 | NCBI WGS metagenome assembly JACCDI01 (sample SAMN15323434, study PRJNA562643) | freshwater metagenome | isolation source: river surface water | place: USA:Blue River Watershed | collected 2017-08-15
CCGTCCGTCGAAGTCGGATCCGTCCTCGCGGACTTGTGCGAAGCCCCGGCTTTGGCGGCCAACAAGGTGCAGCTGGTCCGTCAGGTGCGTTCTAAGGATGCGCCTGAAATCATGCGTTTCGCCGACTCGGTACTCGGAGGGCAGGGCAGGGAGACGGTCTCTCTCTCCCCGCCTACGCCCGAGGCAGTCTTGGAACTTATCTTGCCGGCCTATGGGGCTCTCCGGGATAAGGCCAGGGAGGGAGATGTCACAGGCGCCATGGCGCTGGTCGACGAAGTCCGCGTGCTCTGCGCACATGTCCGTGGGCCTTTGGGTGCGGAGACCTTGGCCCGCCTCATCGCCGATAAGCTGGACATCCGTATCAGCCCGCCTGGCTCAGGTGCCCTGATCATGGTGACCAAGAACGACCGTCGCGGCACCGGGCTCTCCAATGGTGACGTCGGCGTCATGGTCGGCGGCCTGGTCTATTTCCGTGGCCATGCGGCCGGTTTCGATATCAACCGCCTGCCCGAGTATGCCTCCGCCTTCGCGACCACCATCCACAAGGCCCAGGGCTCGGAGTATGGGCATGCTGTCGTCGTGCTCGGTTCCAGCCAACGTGAAGGCTTCCTCAATCGGCAGCTCATCTACACCGGCATCACTCGCGCGCGTAAGCAGGTCACCCTTGTCGCCGACCGCACCGACTTCCTGGCCGCCTGCGTCCGTGAAGTCCCCCGCGCCTCCGGCCTCAAGCAACGCCTGATCTAGGTAGGGATGCGATGACATCGCATCTTTGTCCTTAGGTAGGGACAGCACCACGTGCTGCCCTGCCTCTGTTTATTTCTCTTTGTCGCTCCCATCCGCTAACCGCCTACCGCTAACCGCTCGCGGTTTGGCCGCGCGAGGTAGGGGCAGCACCGCGTGCTGCCCTAGCTTTTTTCCTTGGTTAGCGCCGGGACCGCGTCGCGACATAGCCGCATTTCCTTCAGGACATCACCATGTGATATCCTTGCCGCCATTCCTGCGTACCCTTGCCTTTCTCAGTTCGCCGGCAACTGGTTCTCCTCGGTCGGCGCCGGCTTGAGCGCTTGGTAGGTGAGGTTCAGGCAGATGTGCGTGTAGGCCAGGCCGAATAAGTACGCTAAAACGCCCCCGAAGACGAGCATCGCTGCGCCGATGTCCTCATCGAACCCCAGTGCGGACATGAAGACAGCCGCGAGGACAAAGAGGAAAACAATGATGACCAGGATGCCTGTCAGGGCAAAGCCGAGGCTCAGGGTCTTCTTGACGTGAGGCTTGGTCATCTCCCAGCCGAGTTCAAAGGCTCTCGTGGCGCTCGTGAGGCCGTCGGCCATCGCGGAATAGGCGAGGCAGCTGCGCGCCCCGAACCAAGCCAAAGCCCCCAGGAACAAGAGTCCGCCGAGGCCCACGAGGATGGCTCCCGGCACCGCGTGCTTATCGATCAGCATCGTTCCAGGCACGAAAGGGATGGCCGCCGCGATCATGGCGCCGATCACGACGAGGAAAGTGTAAAGACCGAGAATCCATCCGAGTCTGAAGCCTCGGCCCCAGTATTCATGACCGAAAGAGAAGGTGCTGCTGAACGTCGGCTCTTTGCCTTGGGATTTGAGTCGCAGGACGGAGTGCTGCAGGCCCATGAACGCGATGGGCGAGAAGATGGCCGTGAGGACATTGTTCATGACTTCGGCTCCCTTTCCCGGGAAGATGAAGACGGGTAGTGCGCAGGCCAAGATGATGACCACGACTGGCATCACCAGTGCGCCGAAGTACTTCGTGGAGATTTCCCATGACTCCTTGAGGATGCGGGCGGTGGAGAAGGCTTGCAGGTCCGGAGGGGTGGTTTCGGTGACTTCGCGCATGAGGGCAGGGTGGGGCGGTCGGGCGGTCCTGTCACCCCTCAATCCTCGCTTGCCCGGGGTCTTTGGCCTCTTCTAAGAGTGTTATATGTGGGAAATCTTCGAATGGCCCCCGCGCACTCCTCGGCCCGCATGGATTTTCGTCGGCTCGGTCTTTGTCCTTTGTCTGTTGGGGTTGGGACTGGCCTTCTATGTGCCTTCGAAGCCGGCAATCGACGAGGCGGAGTCGCAGGAGGTCTATGCCTATGATTCAGGCTACGGGCTTAAAACCTCTCTCATCGAGCAGCTTGCGGCCTCCGGCGACCGAGTTGCCCAACTTGAGCTGGGGGAGCGTTACATGGCAGGGGTGGGTATCAATAAGGACGTCTGGCAGGCATTACGTTGGATGCAGACCTCCTCTGACAATGGCTATGCCCGGGCCCATCGTCGCTTCGCTATGTTCTATGACGATTTTCTCGGAGCTGAGGCCAGCATCGTTATTTCGTGCGCTTACCATCTCAGGGCGGCCCGGGTCGGTGAACCGGAGTCTCAGTATGTGGTGGGAGTCAGGTATCGAGACGGCATACGATTCGAGCGCGACCCCATAGAGGCTTATGCTTGGCTAAGCCTCGCCTCCGTGAGTCATTTGCCCGCCTATCGGGCCAAGGTCGAAATGGAGCAGGGGCCTGGCCGTAAACTCAGCGCTGATGAGCTGGAGCGAGCGCGAGCTCGCCTGCTTGCTCTCCGAAAAGAGATCGCTGGTCTTAAGAAGAAAGACTCCTGAGCATTCTGGAAACCCGCCCAAAACCTTTTCCATGAGAGAAATCATCCCGCCTAACCAAGAAAGCAAAAGCAGTTCCTATCTTGTCTATGGAGCCATAGGCCTGGCAATCTCGGTCGGGGTCGCGATCTACGCATTTGACGCTTTTTCCGGGGAAGGCAGCCCGGCGTTTTCTTCAAAAGGAGGCAAAGGGAACTCATCCAAGGATTTCAAGGGCTACTCGATGGCCGCACTCCTCGCTGAAGCCGAGTCTGGCGATGTCCTGGCGCAGTTGCGTGTCTGTGAGCATTATCGCGATGGCACGGGTGGTTTTGCCAAGAGCGATGCCTATCACTTCGAGTGGGCGCTCAGGGCGGCCAAGGCCGGCAATGTCCGGGCCAAGGTCTATGCGGGCGAATGTTACTTTCACGGAGCGGGCACGGCAAAGGACTATCAGCGCGCCCATGATATGTTCATCGGCCCTGCCGCCGAATCCAACGATCCGATTGCCCAGAGTTACATGGGTCGTCTTAACAGCGGAAACCATGAGTTTCCGCGTCGCGATGACCTGGCGGTCGAATGGTATCGTAAGTCTGCCGCGCAAGGTCACCCATATGGGCAGGCAAACTTAGGACGAGCGCTCCTGCTCGGGATTGGCGTCGCCAAGGATCCCAAGGAAGGTGTGCGTCTGGTAAGATTGGGCGTCGAGAACGGCGTCGATGGTGCCGACGCTGTCCTCGCCTGGGCTTATGCTAGTGGCGAGGGAGTCGAAAAGGACTCGAAAGAAGCAGCCCGGCTTTACCTGCAGTCCGCCAACAAGGGGAATTCAGTGTCTGCGCACAATCTGGCGCTTCTTTATTTGAACGGTGATGGCGTCATCAAGGACACCGAGGAGGCTTTGAAATGGTTCAGGCGTGCCTCCGAGGGCGGCTATGTGGAGTCGAAGCGAGTCCTTGGTAATTTGTACCACAGTGGACAGAATGTGGCTGCTAATCCTGTGATGGCCTCGAAACTTTACCTGGAAGTAGCGATGACGGGTGATGTCGAATGCCAGCGTGTCATGGGAGTCCGGTATCAGCACGGATTTGGTGTTTCTGCTGATTTGGAGGAAGCTTACGCGTGGTTTAACATCGCAGCTTCAAATGGAGACTCCCAGGCGGCTGGCCTCCGGGAGGATGTCGCCAAGTCGCTTGAATCTGAACCGATCCTGGCCGCGCAGAAGCGTTCCCGGGAGCTGCTAAAGGAAATCGAAGCCAAGAAGGCTAAGAAGTGATCTTCCCGACGTGCCTTAATCCTTGCGGCTTCCGGAATCCATCAGGCTCAGCCTAGGCTTCGGGCGCTGCGGCAGGCCTGGCGCGGGTGCGAGCCCATTCCCGTAGTTCCTTGATCTTCTCGGACATGAGTACAGACAGTGGTCGGGTCGTCTTCATCTCACTCATTGCCTTCGGGAGATGTACCAACGCCACGGATAGATCCCTGACTCTTTCTCTTTCAAACATTCGGAACTGGATAATCTTCGCTCCAGCGTTGATCAGGTCCACGAGCTTACGGATGAACGCAGGGTCGAGCAGGGTGTGTTTGTCGTGCTTAGACACGGTCAACGGCTATGTGTTAAACGGTAATACTCTGCCAGCTCCAGGGTCTTCATGAAACCAACGAACTCAGCCCCCGAGATGCTGAATTCACCTCCCGTTGCTTTGCTACTGGCGTCATTCGTGGTAATTCTGAAGTATGCTTTTTCCTCTCCTTTGCCTGCATGTTTATGGTGGAAGCTTGTTAGCAAGCTTGTGTTGTAACTGATAAGGCTGTTGTGTTGTTTGATGCAGATCACGTCTTCGTTGATGCATAATTCAACATTGTAACCGTTTCGGCCATAACAGTTCGGGCTACTTATCATTTCAGGCCATATGATTTCGCCGTCTGAACTCAGTGAAACTCCGTACGCGAAATTTTTAATATCGGCGAGGTCGAGCACTTGCCGATTGAACACCTTGTGCCTGAAAAGCTTAGGTCGTGCGAAGCGATCGGACACCTGATTGAATTCGCAGATCAGCGCCTCGATTCCTGCGCGACCTCTGAGCCTTCGAAGTAAACCATCGCTAGTGCCGAGAAGAGTAAGTGATAGGCTGATGGAAACTACTGTGATTAGTATCCACCAATTGCTGTCGTAGATGAATGCGATTATTGGCAATGCAAGAAAAACTAGGACAACTAATACGATGGCAGTCGCTGTGATGATGTAACGGTATTTATGCCGAATTGCTCGCGTTGGTGTGGTCGTAGGAGCGCTTTCTTGCATATTTTATTTATAGATTAAGCTGGCGATTCTTGTCCATTCAGGAGTTTGGCGGTTTGGCTCCGGCAATAGGCTTTGGCGGTCAACTGGCAGTCTTTGGACTCGGGCCATGTCGGTCTTTGATAACTCCTTAAAACACTGATTCCCTTGCTAGCAGTCTTGTCTGCAATTATGTCTCTACTATGTGGGAAATCCCTCCGGAAGACGAGAGTTCTAAGTCCAAGTCCAAGCCAAAGCCGGCGGCTAAACCTGATCCGAAGCCTAAGCCCAAGCCGAAGCTTGACCCCAAGCCCAGGCATACCGCCGAGCGGGAGCGCCGTCAGGTCAGACTGGCTCAGAATGTTCGTTCCCACAGCCCGTCTAAGCCCAAGGATAACGACGAAAAGAATCCTTATCGGGGGTGCGGTTGTGTCCTGCTTGTGGTGGTAATTGCCGCCTTATTGGTTTCCTTCTTTATGTGACGAACGGGTGGGGCGACATTGTGTTTTCCCCTAAACAGTTTGCTTACTTCCATGCGGCGAAAGCAGCACGCGGTTCTGCTCCTACCTGGATTCCACCTGCGGGACTGGGTGTCTTATTCATTACATCGAGTCACCTTTGCCTTGTCCGGCTCTTGTGCGGTGTTAGTACTTATCCATGCCCCGCGTCGCCAACCCCCTCACGAAGGTCCGTAAACGTCTTGAGCCCTGCTGCTTCGGCCCGGCCAATTTCAAGAACCTGCCGAAGGACAAGGATAAGGTGACCAACGCGAATGAGCACCTTAACCTTTACCGTAAGGCGGTCCCGATCCAGCGCGAGATCGTCCCGAAGGTCGACGAGGCTTTGGATCTGGCTTGTGAGCGGCTCGGTCTCGCCCGGGAGATGGTCCATGGGTTCGTAGAGTCTGATCCTTCCGTGAATGCCTATTGTCACACGAGCGTTCGTGGCAATGCGGTGGTCGTCGTTAACTCAGGGACTGTCGAGCGGCTCAACATGAACGAGCTGGTCTATATCTTCGGCCATGAGTTGGGGCACTTCATCCTGCCGATGCCCAAGCTGCACGTAACCATGAAGAACGGTTCACGCCGTCCGGCCAGCATGGAGGATGCCATCGATCACCGAAAACTTGAGATCAGCATGGACCGTTTCGGCCTGGTCGCCTGCCAGGACCTGCAGGTCGGATGTTCGGCGGCCATCAAAATCGCTTCTGGTCTGAGTAGCGCCGAAGTCACCTCCGACGTCATCGCGTTCACTACGGAAGCGGTGAAGGGCTACGTTCGAGATTATACCGAGTATGAAGGCGAGGCCATGTGCTCGCATCCTGCGGCATATGCCAGAATCCGAGCCCTTTACCATTTTTCCCAGTCGGAAGAGTATCTTACGCTGATCGGCCAGAAGGGCGGAAAGCCGCACGCTGAGATCGATGCCGAGGTGCAAAAGGATCTCGAGGCGACCTTGGATTATTTCGCCGGTAGGTTGATGTCCGATGCGATCGCCCGCTTTTCCCACTTCTTCGCGGCTTTGCATGTGGACCAAGAGGGTCCTAAGGCCGAACTTGGCCGCCACATCGCGTCCAGGCAGCCGTCACTTGATACGGAAAAGGTGGTCAGCCTCGTCGGTCAGATCCGCAAGATTCCGGCTGAGCACAAGGAGAAGGCGACTTTCAGCGAACTGGATGACATCCTTCTGATGGCCATCAATCGTTGTCCGCGTGCGATGAACGCCCATCTGGAGGAGCTCCTGCCTAAACTGGAAGGGACTCAGATCGGGGCCCTTACCGAATCATTCGCCAAGAAATTCCGCAAGGAATACGCTGAGCGCGGTTTCTGATCGCCCCGTTGTCCCTTGCCCGGCGCTTTCCGGTCATCTAAGTAAGGCGACATGTACGAGCCAGTGCCCCAGCCGCAGACGCCCCGATATGTGTGGCTTTTGGTCGGACTGCTCGTCGCGTGCGTCGGCCTCTTGGCGTATTCATTCCTTGGCGAGTCGTCTGCCTCTAAGAATGCGGAAGCAGTTCTGGCGGGGCACTCCGTGGCTGCGAAGAATGCCGAAGCTTTGGTCGCCATCGAGGCGGCTGCCGCAGCCCGGGAGAGGTCCCTTTTGACTCAGATTGAGACGCTTTCGACCGCGCTCAAGAACGCCAGCTCAGGGCATGCCGCCAGCGCTTCTAAGGTCTCGGAAGCGCAAGCCGCCGAGCGGAGGCATGAGCTTTTATTGTCTGAAGCCAACAAGCGTATCAACGAACTCAACGCCGAGCTGGCCAGCCTGAGGAACGGGTCGGAGATCAAGGACGCATTGGCTCTACGCCGGAAGGCTGAGACTGATCTAGAGTCAGCGTCGGCGGCCCTTCGTGAGGCCAATGTCAAATTGGCCGCTTCCATGGCTCGGATTGCGGAATTTGAAGAAGAAAACCGCCGATTGAGACAGTCTTTGATTGAGGCCACTGGTGAGGCTTCTGGCCGGCCAAAGCCGGCGCGCGCTGTTCCAGAAGCGTGGGTCAAGTTAAACGAAGACTACCTTCGTAAATTGGACGCTGATTCGACCATTACGAAGTCGGCCTCTGGGTTGCGCTACAAGATCATCGTGCCTGGCGGTCCCGCTCGGCCTTACGCCAGTTCCACCGTCAAATGCCTTTACGAGGGCAGCTTGGTGGACGGCAAGGTCTTTGACTCGACCAAAAACCGTAATAACGAGCCGAGCGAGTTTCCGCTCAATGCGGTCATCCCATCTTGGACCGAGGGTCTGCAGCTCATCGGCCCGGGCGGTAAGATCATCCTCTATTCCCCATCTTCGCTCGCATACGGCGACGAAGGTCAGGGGCCTATTCCGGGAAAATCAGTCCTAGTGTTTGAAGTCGAGTTGGTTGATGTCTCCAAATACTGATAAGGAGGTTTAATTCCATGCCCATACGCCTCTCCTATGCGCTGATTATGGCCTTTGGCTGCCTCTTGGCGGGCTTGCAGGCGGCTGAGGCCCCTCTGACCCTGCCTGCCGCCGCCCAGGCCCACCTGGCGGCCGGGAGCAAGGTCATCAAGATGGCCACGGGGGACCTGAATGCCGACGGACAGGCCGATTTGGTCTTCGTGGGGGAGGGGACGGACCCCGGTAAGATCACCAAAGACCCGCACAATAAGGATGAATTCCTGAACAAGAACCCGCGCGTCTTGGTTATCCTCCTGGCCGACAAGGAAGGGTATCGCAAGGTAGGCGAGTCGGCTAAGTTCATACCACCTGCTTTCGTGCCGGAGTTGGACAACTTTCTGGATCGTTTGTCCGACATCAAGGTAGCGAAGGGAGTTCTGTCGGTTAAATTCAATTGGTTCTCCACTGTCGGCAGCTGGAGCGTCAGCCTTGAGGAGTTCAAGTTCAGGCTCGAGGGCTCGCGCATGCGGTTGATCGGCCAGGAAGTGGATTACTTCTACCGCAACTCCGGAGACAAGACCCTGGTCAGCACCAATTATCTGACCGGGAAGATCAAGCGCACCTCCGGCCTCAATGAGTTCGACGAGGATGAGTCTCACCCAGTGGTAAGCTGGGAGAATCTTAAATCCCGTAAGCCCATCTACCTGGAAGACCTTCCGCCCTGCGGCCGGAAGGAGTAGGTATTGTCTGAGCTGACTAGTGAATTCATGTAAGGGCCGAGGCCCTAGTTCTTGCGTTCGTGCGGTTAGTTACCCCCTTGCCCGCGTGCCAACTTGTCAACCTGCCAGCTGGTTGTCCGTTCTGGCCAACTGATCAACTAGTCAACAGGTCAACTAACTCTTAAGCTCCGCCTAAGCGCGATACACCACCGCCCGGCACTTCGGGTGCTTGCGGAGCATCCGGTGCATCACGGTGTCCATCTCGGTGCAGACTCCGACGGACTTCATGACCGTGACGCCGAGTCGCTCGATTAGGTCGCGAGAGACGATGACTTGGCCGATGAGGCCCATGCCCAGGCGACGGTGTTTGGACTGGATGACCACGACCCGTTCGCCCTCGATCAGCTTGCGTTTCACGAACGGCTTCCGGAAGACGATGACCCCGTCCATCAGCCGTTTGCCGTTGGTCTTGCCCTGAGGCAGGGCCAGGTATTCCTCCATCAGGAAACCCTTCGGGTAGCGCGTCTTGGCATACCACCGGGTCATCTTGGTCTCGTGTTTGCTCACTTAATTAAGGTAACTTGATGCTTACTCGTTTAGTTCTTATGCAGGTAGATCTTTTAGTCCACAGGCCTTAAGGTGGGCGTAGATGGAATCAAAGTCAACAGGGGCCCGGGTCAGGTCATCGATGTCTCCCTTAGGGACGAAGATGACCATTGCCTTGCGGAAGCGGGTTAAGAGTACGCGATACTTATTGATGGTACGCATGGAATTATCATCAGCTCCGGCCTGAGGGTCACCATCGCCACTGATTTTCTCCCAAGTGGTTCCCTTGAGTCGTCGCGGAAGGGGCTTGCCGTCCCTGAAGATAAGGTCGCATCCCCAGAGAAGCCCTGACACGTCGATCTCAAGTCCTTGCATCTCGAACTCGCTGAGAGCTACCTCAAGTTGATTGGAGGAGCGGTGATCCTCCCTGTCGTCGAGGAACCATCGCTTGTAGTCGATGCCTCCCAGGAAGGTGAAAGTAGGCGTCTCTACACCTTCGGCTCGAAGTCGGTCGGCTCCGGAGCTGGCAATAAGGCCTACCCGTCGATTTCCAACTGAGTGATTTTTAAGCCACTTTCTGGCTGATGGTAGTTCCCGGGTTACCCAGATTGATAGACCATTGGTCGACAGTTCGGCCGCTTTGACGACGTCGCCCTTAAGGACCGCATTCACCCATGCGGCAGTGACTTCTGACTCGATGGACCTTTTGGAAATCGCTAGGTGCAGGTCTTTGGACTCCTTGATCTTCAGCGGGATGCTGAGTTCGCTTCGGAAAAGTCTCGAGCCAGCGACCGAAGGACCTCCGTGCAAGGCCTCGGGGGAGGTGAGTACTTCCCAGTCGGGATGCTTTATGATGGCGTCACCCCAGGCCGCTAAACCGGCTTCACCTCCATGGATCTCCTGCCCGCCCCCGACCAGCGCAATGATGACGGCCCAGCCTTGATGACGCGCCATGATATCTAGCACCATGTCAGGCTCGGAAATGTCTCGACCGAACTTCTTCTTGTTCTTCAAGGCGGTCCATGCGCGTTGGGCTTCGTCGAAGACTACGAGTCGCTCCGCCGGCGGACGATTTTCGGTGTCAACGTAGGTCTCGTTCACGAACGTGTGCATGTTTCGGATTCGAGATTGAATAGAACGCGTATTCTTCTTCCCAGAGCGACGGACGTCTCGCTTTAGCGCCTCTTGCAACACTTCGACCAAAGGGGAGTTCCCTGAGAGAAATGAAGCCTGCTCCTTGCTGGCATCTAGTTTAGCTTGGACGGTCTGGACCGCGTTTAGTCCTGCGAGGGTTTTGCCTGCACCCGGTACGCCCGTGAGGATGATTAGCTTCTTCGACCCGTTGAGCCTAGCTTCGTTGACTGCATCGACGATGCACTTTTCCGTTTCCTTGAGATTTTCTATTCCAGACTTGGAGTTGGCCAGGTCTTTGACGTCATGGTTGGCATAGATGCTAGAGGCAGCTTCGACGATTGTGGGTACGGGGAAGTATCGTGATTTATCCCACCGTCTTGGATCGATTGACGCCGCTTTGTTGCCCCATGTCTTGATTGCGGATTTGAGCGTCTCTTCCAGCTGTTCGTGCGTGACGATGGCGCCTTTGCCGGCGTTCGTAGTGTCGAGCGGCTTGAGCGTCTTGAAGGATCCCAGCGCTAACGGGACGACGACCCGGTTGCGTGATTCTTCGTGGAAGTCTGCGAGATTGAGAGCGTAGTCTTGGGCCTGTCGTAAGGCCTGTGCCCCGGAGGTTGATTCGCCTCCCTTAAACTCGATGACCAAGAGCAGGTCGCCTGCGATGATGACGCAATCAATTCGCTGATTGATCATCGGGATGACGTATTCGAGCAGAATCGACCAACCCGCGGCTCCAGGATTCTTGGTTACGATGCTTCGCAGGCAGGGTCTTAGCTGGCTGATGATGTCCCTCCATGAGTCCAGCGTCTCTTCGTTCAGTTCGAATCCGAGGCCGGTGATGCCGCTCGTAAGGTCACTCAGCACATTCTGATCATCCTTTTCGATGAAGCTTCTGATATCCTTAATATAAAACGAGGCCATGAGCTCATTGATGTCGTCCCGGACGACTCAGGCAAGGGCACGGTCATATTTTCATATTAAATTGTATGAAATGGATCCTCCGCCGGATAACTCCTGAGGACTTTGACCTAATCAACCATAGGATATCAGCCTCACGGGCTTCGGGTTGTGGTAGGGCAGGGTGTTTGGTGAGCGTCGTGGGGGTCATGAAAAACTCCGCGAGCCCCCCCAGCTCAGCCACGCAGCGCCGATCGGCCTCCGGAAAGGATTTCACCGTGCGTAGGCAGAAACCGAAGGCGAAAACTTCGCGGAGGAATGTAGTTGGGTCGCCGGCATCGTCTGGACAACCGAGCCTCCGGTCGTCTCGTGTCAAAAAGTCCCCAGGCCAAGTATGGCCAGCCCAACCTGGTGAAGTCGTCGCCTGCTTCGCAGCATGCCATTAGCCATATGTGACAGGACAGAATATAGTTACGAAGGTATGAACTTTAAATTGGCTCCGCCCCGCAGCTGATAAGGTAGTTGTATACTCGATCGTACTCTTTGCTAGGACGAGTCTTATCTTGGCTATCTAGGTCTCCATAGGGGACGTATATCGTAAGGGATGATCTGCTGCGTGTGAGGAGGACTCGATAGCTGTTAATGCGAGATTCAAGCTCTCTTGAGAGATGATTTCTCGAACTCCACTTTGAGCCGATTATGTCATGGCAACTCCACTTAGACTCGTGACGTCTTAGGTCTATGTCCCAGCACAGTAGGACATGATCTAACTCCAGCCCTTGGATATTAAACTGGTTCTGGACTTGTTCGAGCATGTTCGAGGAGCGGATATCGTCGCTCGGACATAGAATCCAAGGAGCAATCGGAGGTTTTTCTCGGATGAAGAGTCCCTCGGCCCTCAGTCGATCTGCATTACCGCTACAGATGACTCCTTTGCTGTCACCCGGAAGACCTAGGTTTGATTTAAGGTGATTCTTTGCGGCATTTAGGTCGCGGGTAATTTTAACTTTTTCCGCGGCGCTTAGTTTTAAATCTGAATAAGACTTAGCTGCGACTGGATTTCCTCCAAGTGTTTGACCCGTTGAATTGCCTCCTAGGACCTGGTCAGCCCATTGCGCATATTTGTTACGAAGATCACCGAGTAGGTGTGTATGTTCAACCTTTCGATAAAGGCGGTCAGTCTTAAGTTCTGGGATTGATTTAAAATCACCTAGCTCGGCCGTTTCTTCGCAAAGCGAGTAATGCCAACCATGACGTCTGGCAGCTTCAATCCAAATGGGGACCCCGAGTTCGGTGTCATTTATATTCTGTTTATGACCTATGAGCAGAATCAATATAGGTAGTTTATCTGTGTAGCGTGATTCTAGTCTATCAAGAATTAGGTCTGCCTCATTGTCGAGTAGGGCTATATTATTAACCTTTGTTCCCTTGGCTAACGTCCGTTGCGCTTCATCAAATATGACCACTCTACCGTCAGTTGAATTAGTAGTGAGGTAGTTGTGCGCTTTAACAATTTTGAAATCGGTGTTTTTTTCTACAAATTTAGATTCGGACTTTGTGTATCCATTCACTGTACGACCTTTTTTCCCCGTCTTTTTATATGAACGAGAAAGCGCCATGTTAAGTACCTCTACGAGTGGCGCGTTTCCCGTAACAAAAAGAGCTTCACCTGCCAATTCTTTCGAAAAGTTGACCTGAAGTCCGACCAAAGTTTTTCCCGACCCAGGAGTCCCCGTAATCATAATGATTTCCTTTCGCCTCTTATTCGTGGCATCGATGACATTATCGATGACCGTTTTACTGCATCTTGTTATGTTCTCAATGGTAGCAGTATGTTTGTTGATTGCTGAGACATCATGCTGCCCCCAGAGAGTGACGGCTGCATCCACGATTTGGGTGGATGGATTGAACTCAGATTCGCACCACTTGAACGCATCAATTTCCTCCGATCCTGTCGTATGTGTGTTGCATTGAATGAGTGCCTCTCTGAGTCGGTTGCTTCCGCATTCGATTGGCTTGGTCGGGATGTTCGGCCATGACTTGAAGAAGCCCTCAACTTTCCCGATGGAATTCTTTCCAGTTCTGGTGACCAGCAGGGGGTAAATCCTCGGGCATTTTGTCTGGGTGTATGCGTGGAACTCTTGGATGCTAGCTGCATAGCGCATCACCTGGTCCCTGTCGACTGCTGCCAGTTTTCCGCGCTTAAACTCGATGACAAAGATCGCACCTGGCCCCGTGAGCACGAAGTCCATGCGCAGTCCTCTGCGTTTGAAGTTATACTCAGCGATAACACCTGTTATGAATTCTAGTCCTGATGATTCTTTCAGTGATTTCTGCATCACTTTAACTGTCTCCGTCCATTCAATCATTTGGTCGGGCATGTAGGCCCAGCCTTGCTTCGAGGCGTTTTCGCTAATTTTATTCGTAATTAGCTCGGGCTGCTCGCGGATGAAGGTGTCTTTTTTCGCGACATACCATGCGGAATCATGCGGGGTAAACATGGAGCATTTCTATTCCGCTGTTATATCTGGCTCAATTGTAATATTTTAAATATAAATAAACCTCATGCTGTTCAGGTGCCTCGTGTCCCGACTCCGAGGGGAGGTTTAGCTGCATCTAAAGCGTTTTCCTCAGTATGCGTTTAGCGCGGGGCAGGATACTCTTCCCGTAAAAGATTATTTCTTCTTGAATTGAGATCAGAGACTATGGATGAATTGCCTTCTAGCCTGTCAGATGTGTGCCGAAATGATCTCCGTCACGGACCGGCGCTTAAGGGAGTAGCACCGCCTCTTAATCATCCCGTCATGCTTCAGTTTTTTATCCGCCTTTTTTCTGAATATGTCGAATCTTTGCGGAGCGTGTAGCTCCGCTTTTAATGTCTCCATGAGAGCTTCAACATCATTGTCCGCCGCAGGTTTTTCGAATCCCTCCTCTTCTCCGGCACTCTTTGTTGCTGCTCCCATAAATAAGCCCAAGCCTTCACCTATGCGGTGAGCAAAGCCGTAATCGCACATCCTTCTGATGATGATGAAATCATCCAACATGGATTTACGCTGGCTCGCGCTGGGTTTCCAAATGAACGCCGCCGTGATTCTTGCATCAATATATGCTTTCTTGGGTTCATATTTATACGTTATAAATAATACTCTTCTCGCGCTCTTTATCGGCCCAAACTTCTGGTAAGCTATGTCATTATCTAAAGACTTATGGTAAGGCTTTTTCCCGTGGATCATTTCTTTTGGAATCATAGATAGCGATACCCTCTCTTTTGCCTCGTCATCTTTTTGCCTCTGTCCGGTAACCTTAAGCTCGAGCCTGCAGCGCGGAAAGTCGGCTTCGCTCCTATTGTTCGGCGTTCTGCCGAAGACAATCTTCTCAACGAGGATGCCGAAGGCTCCTTTTGCTTGTTTTTTAGACTTTGATTTATCCCCGCTTTTTCTCCTCATTTTTGCATCTAGGTAGCCGACAAGATGAGGCTTCAGTTCTTTCTTCGCACCGACGCTAAGCGAATCATGGAATGCCCTTAGGCTTCCGGATTCTTTTAGTTTAACTGCACGCGCTAGGATTGCTTCAGGATCACCTTCGTCCACGCCTGTTTCGTAGATTCTTCCAGTCATTGGCACTTGGATAGGTTCGCTCTAATGATTTTCGTTAGATAGCTATTTGTGAGTGAGTAGCAGCGGCGCCTGGCAGGGAAGGGGCCAATCTGCTTCGCGAATGCTGGGTCTTTGGGTAGAGCGTACCCCTTGGTGCTGTTCCCCGGCCGTTTGCTCCGCTCTTTAAAATCTTCTGCCACGTACGACGCCATTTCTTCTTCGACTCCCATTGATATGAATTGTTTAGCTGTTTGTTGATGATCCGTCGGTTGTCTTATGGGTTGCGCCTGAAAATCATTGTCTTTCCCGGCTCCTTTTGGGGGGGCGCCAAGCGCATATGCGTATCTTTCGCTCAGCATGTGGGCGTTTCCACTTCGAATGCATCCCTGGATGAAGTTCCAGTCTTGGCGAATCCTCATCCTCTCTTGGCCTAGCGGCTTCCAGATAATCGATTCATGAAAGACAAGGTCCAGCGGATTCGCTTCTCTTGCCTTGTACCAATAAGTCATTAAAAGCATCCCGTTGAGGGACTTTTGTATCTCTGTGTCGTCTTCGAATGATTTACTGCTTCTGATGCATTTGCCATAATCAATCATGCCTAGGGAGAGTCTCTCCTTGGCACGAATCCCGTTTTTATTTTTTACCAAACCCGTTACTTTTAGCTCGAGCCCAGCCTCTTTGAGGTCTGCCGTGGCGGCGTTGTCTGGTGCTAAGCCGAAGTGGATGATCTCGGTAAGGACGCCAAGTATTCCCTTGGGACCTTTGAAAGTTCCGTCCGGGCGTATCTCTGCTTTGGCAAAGCTTTCAGCAGCAACAAGCGCGATGCTCCGCCTTTTCGGGTTTAATTCGTTTAAGGAGTCTCGTAGTGATTTCCCCCTAAGCCATAGTGCCCATCGCAGGAGCGACTGGGGGTCGTTTAGCGTGAAATCAGAATTACGCTCGAACAGTTTCTCTCGTGCCACTCTTAAAGAGTGGTCTATAGGTATTACACCTCAACCCTTAACTAGGGTGTTCCCTATGCGCTGGACGATTCCCACTACAAGGGCATTGCCCATGAAAAAAGCGCGATGTTTCGGGTCCACCTCAACTTTTTTACCATCAATCATGCAATATCGGGTGTGTCCTGCCGGGAACATATTACCTTTTTCCAGCTCCTCCGGGGTTAGGCGACGGAACTTGCCTGCCTTGACGCAGTCATGGTCGAGGACTTTGTGCTTCTTTGCCCAGTGCTTGGCACATTCGCGGCAGATGACGTGCTTGAACCTGGATGGCGATGATCCACCTTCCGATGTGATGATGGTCCGGAAGGGCCGATCCAGCGGGTCGGGCATTGGAAGTGGGCCTTCCTTGAACTCATAATCGAAGCGCGTATCAGCGATGAGCTGCCAAGGGACGTTCACTTGCTTGCCACTTTCTTCGTCGGTGATGACGACGGGTTTTCCTGGCGATGTGTTTTCTTTCCAATATTCGGCGAGGACTTTGCCCCAGGTTCTTTTCTGGGAATTGCTCAGCTTGGCCTTAATACCTGCTTTCTCGAACAATGCCAGGATATGGCTGAAGGTTGTCAGGTAGTTGGTGCGTGTCTCGGTCTTGTTGCCCTTCTGGTAGATCCAGGATTTGAGCGACTTGCTATCGATGATGAACTCTTCCGGGATCTTCTCTTCGGGCTGGGTCAGTAAGTCCCCGAGGTTGATACGCGTACCTTTATGGCTAGGGTATACCTTGGCCGTCCACACTTCCGGTTTCCTTGATTTAGTTGGTATCATGAAGCCCGCGCTCTTGAATGGGTCATGCTTGATGTTTCCTTTGTTGAAGTTCTCTGTCAGCTCGTGTGGTTCGCCCTCGATGATGGTATGGTCGGGGCTCCAGCTAGCCTTTTCGAAAAGTTCCAGTTGGGTCTTCTTCTCGGATTCCTCTTCGGATTCTTCGTCGGCATCCTCGATGATGGCTTCGGGCTTGGTCGTCTGGACTGGAAAGGCGCGCGCAAGGATTCCGTCGTTTAGAAGGACATTCTCGGGCGACTGCATAGCTCTCAGTTCCCCAAGATCTTGCTTGGCCTTATAAGCTACGATGAAGACTCGGCGGCGACGCTGAGGCATGCCGTATTCGGCGGCGTTGATCACGCGCCATTCGACCACGTAACCAAGGACGGCCAGGCATTTGAGCATGATGGCGAAGTCTCTACCTCGCTGTTTGGCGGGGGACTTCACAAGACGGTCAACGTTTTCCAGGATGAGGAACTTAGGTTCGTGCTTCTTGGCAATCTCGTAGATGGACCACCAGAGGACGCCCTTTTTGCCTTCAATTCCTTTGGACTGATTGTTTGGCTTAGCTACTGAGTAGTCTTGGCAGGGGAAGCCTCCGACTAGCACATCATGAGTGGGGATTTCTCCGTCTTTTATCGCATCCTCGATGAGCTTGTTGGAGTGCTTGTTTCCCTTTTCATTGGGGAATGCGTACTCGTAGACACGTGAGGCCCACTGCTTGGAACTCCCGGGCTCATATTGGTTGCTCCAGACGACCTTGAAGGCCTTGCCCTTTAGGACGCTTTCAAGGCCGATTCGGAAGCCGCCTACGCCGGCGAAGAGCTCTACAACCCTGTAGGGTTTGCTGGGCATCTTAAGGACGGCCTTGGGCTCCTTTGCCTGCTCTGACTCTCTGGTTCTGAAGGCATCTATGACCTTGCGCCCTAAATCTAGGACTATTTTAAGGGGGCGCGAGGGGGGCTTTTTAGTTTTAGAAGGGGGCATGGTCTGGAGGGGCTGATCCCGGTCGCCCCCAGATCAATCCCAAATCATGCCCCGTGGCAAGATCGATCTACTTAGATTCCCCAATGTTTATGATTTGCCCGCTAACCTATTTGTAAGGCTCAGTTTCGAGGTTAGGCTAGAAGTGGCACCTTAGGCCTTTTGAAGGCGGAAGCTGACTTGATAGCGGTAGAAGGATACGTTGGGCGCCATGGATAGGGCCCGTTGTATCCGGGTGTCGTCTTCTTTGGCGATGATTACGCCAAGGACGGTCTGGTCGGCTTCTGCCAGCACTTCCTTGACGTATCCCATGTAGCGGAGGACCTGTCCGATTACGGCATCGGCGGCGCGGCCTTTCTTGAGTTCGACAACGAGTAACCGACGCTTATCCTTACTGATGGCGAGGATGTCCAGCGGCCCAGTGTCAGTCTGCAGCTGTTGGCCGACCAGCCCGTCGCCACCGTCGTAGATGTCATACTCCTGCCCTAATTCAGTGTACTTCCAGTTGCTCACCAGGAATTCCTCCAGGTGTTTCTCCAGGGCGAAGCTGGTGTCAGTGGCAGGCTGAATGGTGTCTGACTGCGGGGCGCGGGAAGCAGGGACCGCGGCGATGAGCCTTTCTATCTCCACCGCATGCGCGGTGATGGCGTTAGGGCCGACGACTGTCAGCGGTACGCCCGCAGAACCAAGGAGGCCCTCGCTCATGTCCTGACGAGGAATGACGACATCCAGCCAACGGACTGGTCGGCGGTGGGGGAGGGGCTCTCCGGCAGCGTAGGAATAGTCCCCAGTGACCTCGGCGGCTCGGTAAGCTCCTGCGCCGTCAGGGGCTAGGACAATGTCACCAGCCTGCATGCCCTTTCCGATGGTCCAAAGGGCCCCACAGGCCAGTCCTGCGGCGATCTTCGACTTATCTGGACGCTTGGCCGCATAAACAGGTGCGACATTCTTCCCGAAATCCTTCCAGTCCAGTTTGAGGCTCTCGGTCAGGTTCTGCGCTACCCCGAAGTCAGCCCCGATGAAGCCATCATTGAGACATAGCTCCGCATGAGAGCTCTTCTTGCCCAGCATCACGCGGTAATAACTTCTCATGGGTTTGTGCAATGGTCGGTTTGAATAATTGTTATGGCAAGCCAAGCTCGAGGTCCGTTGGTTCATCCCGTCGCCGCGGGGTAGGGGTCTGATGCGGGATCACTAGCGATTATCCGGTAGGTTTTTCACCTTGTGGTGTCATTATGCCATTGGAGGAGCCCATTTCGGGCTCGTTCAAATAACCCTTTGCCGTATTTAATATTAATGATATAAGACTCTCACCATGGCAAATCGTAATGAAAGCGTTAACTCGATCGTTTCTAAGCTGCAAAGCGTGGACGACGTCTACGTGCTTCCGGCTATCCAGCGTCCTTACGTCTGGAAGGAGTCGCAGATCGTTAAGCTTTTCGACTCGATCATGCGAAACTATCCTCTGGGCAGCCTGATGGTCTGGCGCACGAGGAAGGACCTTAGCAGCCGCGAGTTCAAGCGAGACTGGAAGAAGGGTGACAGCTTTTCCCTCACGAAGGATACCCCGGTGAAGACGAAGAACGTGATTCTCGACGGACAGCAGCGACTGCAGAGCTTGCTGATCGGCATGCGCGGCTCGTACAATGGTAAGCTGCTCTACTTCAACTTGTTGTCTGAGCCGACGCGCGAGAACAAGGCCGGATCTGATGACCTTGCTTATGAGTTCAAGTTCTTCAAGAAACCCCCGGCCGGCCATAGCTGGATTGCGGTCAGGACGCTTTCTCAGTCCGGTGCGGTCGGTGCGACCAAGATGGCAAGGTCGATAGTCGATAAAGACCCTGAAGTCCTGACGCCGTGCCTGGAACAGATTTCCGAGAATATTGAAGTCTTCAAGACCCGTCTTTCCGACGACAGCTACCTTTGTTATATTTCAATTGATGAAACCATCGAGGATGGGTCCGAGAAGATGTCCGAAGACGACATCGTCGAGATCTTCGTTCGCTCGAACAATGGAGGGACCAAGCTGAACAAGTCCGACCTGCTCTTTTCGCTGCTGTCATCGAAGTGGGAGCCGGCTTACTCCAAGCTCAGCGCCCTCGAGCAAGAGCTCGCCGCCAATGATTTCGATTTCGGTAGGGATTACATCCTTAAGGCGACCCTCATGTGCATCGGTGAAGGGGCTGAATACAGCGTCAAGAAGTTCAAGAAACCTGGCGTGCTCGAGGAGGTGCAGAAAGAGTGGAATTCCATCACCAAGTCGTTCGCGGACGTCGTCTCTTTCCTGAAGTCGAGCACCCCTGTTGGCTCGAGGAAATCGCTTGTCAGCGCGAACTCGCTGCTCCCCCTGATCACGATGCGCAGTGGCATGGATATCTCACAGTGGAACGCATTCGACAAGAGGCAGGCGGCCGAATATATCCTAAGGACTTCGCTGGCGCGCAGTTTCAGCGACGGTAAGGACGACCTTCTGGATAAACTCGCAGCTTCGATGTGCGGCGGCTTCGATTTGGAGAAGGTTTTCGGTGTCTTGAAGGCCGCGAACCGAAACATCGATTTCACATCGGAAAAAATTTGGAATATTTCTTACAAGGAGAGTGCGATGGTCTACTTTGCCCTGAGCAAGGTCGTTGTGGGGATTGATTTCGAACAGATGTCGGGGACCAACATCGACCACATCATCCCCAAGGCTCTGCTTAAGTCCCGCGATTTGAAGGACGTCAATCAGTTGGCAAACCTGACCGTGTTGAGCGAGGCTGATAACAAATCTAAGGGGAAGAAGACTCTGGTCGAATGGCTCAGGGAGTTTGATGAAGATACCCTTAAGGCTCATTGCGAACGGCATGCGATTCCCTTCGACAAGTCTTTGTGGGTGCCCGAGCGCTTTGACGATTTCATCGCAGCTCGCAAGAAGCTGATCGTTTCATCGACACCTCTGGGCAGGCTCCTGCGTGATCAGATTCCTGATGCTGACTCCGATGGAGCCGAGGCGGAAGACTCCGCCGACGAGGTTGAAGCTTGAGGCCAGCTGGTTCAATCTGCCCAAACGCTTGAGCTGGCCGCTGACGGCCTATTCAGATGGCGCTTCGTAAAGGGTGCGCTATCTTAACTGCTCGTGATTAGAGGGTTAAGCTTTATGCTTGGTTGTCTCGAGACCTGGCCATCGCCAATGCGGAGGCCAGGAAGTCCTTAACGAGTGGCGAGCAGCCTTTGAAAATGAGTCGGGTGCCGATGAGTCCGCGATGCTTTTCAAAAAGGTTAGCAAAAGAGGCGTTCGCAAATGAGTCGGTCATGCCTTCGATTCCTTCGAAATCAAAAGTGACAGTGCCTCCCGCCTCTAGGACGGGCGCCACGACCGTCGTGCAGTAACGGTTCCCCTCGCTGCCATCGCCCAGGAAGGTGGTATCGAAGCGAGAGCGTAGGTGGACTTCCAGGCTTGTGCTCATGATCCGAAGAGTCCGAGGTCGGATTCATTGCCGCCGAGTCCGAGTTGGTTGAGCACGTCTCGTCTGAGCTGCTGGTAGGTGGTGTTTCCGAAGAGCGTAGGGTTGAAGGTGATGCTGCAGGCCACCCCGTTGTAGCTATGCTCCATCATGGTGGCTTTCCTAGGCTCGTCCTTGGCCTCGTTCATCGCGGAGACAAAGTCATGATCAAGCATCCCGTATTGGCTGACCAGTTGGAATCTGCCCAGGCATTCCCGGGTGAAGGCGCGGGTGATGGAGAGACCCACGCCATGGTTATCTGACCTGCTTCCGTTGGCGTTTCTCAGGTGGGTCTTGCTTGAGAACTTCGGCCGGATCGCGCTGTCGAGCCAGCCGGCGTCGTCGCTATTTTCCATCCCTTTGACGAAGGGAGAGGTGCTTTCGAGGAAACTTTGGCGGATGCCGATACCCCAGTCAGCGACACCGATGTGATAAAGGCCGGTCTTGGGGTAGTACTGTGACATGATGAATCCGGCGGCCCGGCTGTGCTGTTTGACGTTCATCAGGAACTCGAAGACCGCGTACCTTATCAGCTGGCGCACTTCGTCATCAGAGCCCGCCTTTTCGGCGGCTGAGCCGGCCAAGGCATCGGCTACGCTCTCGGGGCGAGAGCCGTTTTCGATGACTTCGATGGGGACGTAATCCTTGGATTTCCGCCAATCGATCAGCTTGGCCTGAGTGTGGTACTGATTGCTGAGCAGGCCGATTTTTCCGAGGTATTTGGAGATCTCAGAGCCATCTTTCTGCCTAATCTCCACGTAGGCACCCTTTTCGTTCCAGTAATCCAGCTGGGCGGCCAGCATGCAGATGGCGTGAGGTTGGTAGCTGGTGACATCGTACATATCCACAAGGACTTCGCCGGAGTGGGCTCTTCCTGGCGCGAGCGCCGCGATCAGCTCGGCCGTGTTGTCATGGTCGACTTTCGGGGGCAGCTTGATGGTTAGTTTAGACATCTTGTGCGTTTTTAGATATCTTTCTGGCTGTGACGAGTCATATGTGGTTTAACCTTTGATATAAACATGGGTCTAATCAGCACGCATGCATTGGACGGACAATTTACCGGTAAGGCCTTCGCTGCTGCTCACGCTGTCATTACGAGACTGACTCGCCCTTTTTCGACTGTCGAATGCGGGCTGGACGAAGCGGACTATCAGCGACTACGGGATTGGATCTCGGCTGACCCGGCAATCACCAAGCTAGACTATGCTTTCGCCGAGTTCGGACGACGACTCGATCCTGCGCACCGACACAAAGATGAGGCGGTCGTCGGCTTGGTCCTGCATCTCCTCTACGCTGAGCATACTCGTCGCCATGGTCGCGAGCACCTTTATTGGCCTGAGATCGCCAGGCTTCCCTGGCATCGGGCCCATCATGGTTGGTTCCTTTCTGATGGGCATCCTACGGCGGCCCATCGAGAGATCCTGGCCACGGCCGCTGACGTCTTTGGTCTGAGGCAGTCGCGAGAAGAAGAGGGCTCCCATTGGTTCATGACGGGAAAACTGCAGGTCGGTTTTACATCCAACGGAGTCGCCGCGCATCTGCAGGATTGGCTGACGAACCATCACACGATGACCAAGCCGGTCAAGATGTTGCTTGGCCGAGGGTCCGATCCCGGGTTGAAGAGCGAAAGCTTCGTCCATCTCTTCGGTCTTTTGTCGCGTTATCGGTCTCGTAATGTCGCAGAAAACATCTTGGACCGAGAACTCCTTGGCTCGCCTTGGGTTTTGCCTGACTCCATTGCGGCCATCAAACAGGCCGCTCTTGCTGAATCTACAGCCACCGAAGGCGAAGGGGCTGGGTTTGAACCAGAGTTCATGACTCCGTTCGCACTTGTCGTGTCGGAGGGCGTGGCGCACTTTTCTACATCCATCGAGGGGTTGTGTTCGATCGGCCTGCCTGAGTCTCCCCTTGAGGTTTCGACCATCGATGGACGATACCTTGCGAATGTTAGCTTCGATCCCAGTCAGGGGTTCACCGCATACCCTCAGCGCATTGAGGTTTCGTTCGGAGACGCCTCATCGCCTCTGCTGTTTGCGGTCAGGAGAAAGGGTTCCCCCCAGGCTATCCTGAGTCAGCAGCTGATCGGATGGGATCCAGCTGAGTGGGTACAGGTGTTCAGTGCCCGAGGTCGCAGGCTTTCTTCTGATTCCCCCTTGGTAAATCGTGATGTGGCCGCAGGTTTGCAGCTCATCATGCCTTCGGTTTGTAAACTCAAGGGGAAATTCAGCGCGCGTCACCAGCTTGACCCTAATTGGACTTTGTACACCCACGTTTTCGCGGACGAGGACGGTGATCTTACGGTCGAGAGCGATGGAGAGGTCATCTGGGATCTCCCGAGCGCCAGTTCTGCGATGCGCGTCATCGAGGATGTCGACGCCTACACCGTCCAAGGTGTCGACACGTCATCTAGTATCCGCTGCGTCGTGAGCGTGGTCTTGAAGCCTGGTTTTGAGCTAGAATCTGTCTGGCTTGGGCGTGAGAAGCTTGCACTCGATGGCAACGGGCAACCTGCGGAGGTCCTTTTGAGCCAAGATCAGCTTATGAATCCGATGCTGATCACGATTCGCGCCATACATGCTGCGAGCGGGATGAAGGGATTGGTGCGAAGGAAGATCGACGTGGCCCCGCGCAGCTTTGTCTGGCTGAAGTCGGCCCATGGAGAG
>JACCDI011323444.1_pt1 | contig 23496 bp, 21 predicted proteins | sample 7442791 | NCBI WGS metagenome assembly JACCDI01 (sample SAMN15323434, study PRJNA562643) | freshwater metagenome | isolation source: river surface water | place: USA:Blue River Watershed | collected 2017-08-15
AATTTTTTTAATAACTTTTTTTGAACTTAATTTCAGAATTGAATTTAAAAGTATACACCTTTAAATAAAATATTGAAAATCAAAGAATTACAATGAGCATGAGTGGACAACAATTTAACGCAGAATCTGTTTGGGCGAATTGCCTGAAGATCATCAAAGACAATCTTAACCCCCAAAGTTTTAAAACATGGTTTGATCCCATCCGATCTGTTAAATTAGAAAACAAAGTTTTAACCATTCAGGTTCCAAGTCAGTTCTTCTACGAATGGTTGGAAGAACACTATGTAACATTACTGCAAAAGACTTTAAAGCAGGTATTAGGTGTTGGTGCTAAACTGGAATACAACATTATTGTCGAGAATAGTACACCAACCAATGGTCCGTACACGATTAATGTTCCTACCGGCAGCAGCAAAAAACCTGTTACCAATGAAGTTAATTTACCGTTAAATGTTACCAACAACATTAAGAATCCATTTATCATTCCGGGATTAAGAAAAATTCCGATTGACTCACAATTAAATCCGAAATATACTTTCGATAATTTTATTGAGGGCGAATGTAACAGATTGGCAAGAGGTGCAGGCTGGGCAGTAGCTCATAACCCTGGTGGCACTGCTTACAATCCATTAATGGTTTTCGGTGGCGTAGGTTTAGGTAAAACGCATCTTGTACATGCTATTGGGAACCTGATTAAACAAGTAAACAAAAACAAAACAGTCATCTACGTTTCAGCTGAGAGATTTGTCAATCAGTATGTAGAATCTGTTAAAGCCAATAATCAAAATGATTTCGTAAACTTCTATCAGAGTTTAGATGTTTTGATTGTTGACGATATTCATCAGTTATCACAAAAAACAAGAACACAAGAAATATTCTTTACAATATTCAATCAGTTACATCAGTCAGGTAAGCAAATCATTTTAACCAGTGATAAAGCACCAAAAGATATCAAAGATGTGGATGAGAGATTGTTGTCAAGATTCAAATGGGGTTTGTCTGCAGACTTAGCAATTCCTGATTTTGAAACCAGAATCGCTATTCTTGAAAACAAAGCTTACGAAAGTGGCTTGTCGCTTCACAGAGAAGTGGTTGAATACATTGCTCACAATGTAGACAATAACATCAGAGAAATTGAAGGTGCATTGATCTCATTATTAGCTCAGAGTTCACTTAACAGAAAAGAAATTGATCTTGATCTTGCTAAGCAAATGATGAAGAATTTCGTTAAGAATGCTACCAGAGAAATCAGTATTGATTATATTCAAAAATTGGTATGTGATTTCTACAACGTTTCAGTTGATTCTGTTAAATCAAAAACAAGAAAAAGAGAGATTGTACAAGCCAGACAAATTGCAATGTATTTTGCAAAGGATTTGACAAAAGCTTCTTTAAAAAATATCGGAACTCACTTTGGGAACAGAGACCATAGTACTGTTATTCACGCTTGTCAAACGGTTAACGATTTAATTGATACAGACAAGAAATTCAGACATGATGTAGAGGAGTTGAACAAGCGAATTCGCATCAATACCTACTAGTATTTGATATTAAAATCATTGAAGACGTGAAACATCAAATTGTTTCACGTCTTTTTTTTGTCATTGATTTTGCAAAATTCCTATTTGTATCTATTTGGATAACTGATAAATACAGGTAAATTTGAAGTGGGGCAATAAATCGTAAAAAAATTTGTTTAATTGTTAAATATCCTTCATCTTTGTAAATCGTACGTACTAAAATCAACCAATGAAAAGAATTATACCTTCTCTACGTCTGTTAGTCGCCATCTTCGCAGTAGCTGTTGCAGGAAAACTGTCAGCTCAGCAAGATCCCTATACCACGCATTACGCGTTCAACAGAACGATGTACAATCCGGCGGCAGTAGGTGCTTCCAACAAATTTTGTGTGTCTATTCTCTCTCACTATCAGTATCTTGGTTATGAGGACAGAACCAAAGAGTTTTGGCCGCTTGACAATGCCAATCCTAACGGACCGAAAGGCAATGCTGTTAAGAATGTTGGACCGAAAACACAGATGTTTTCATTCTCTGCTCCGGTTACCAAATACGGTGGCTTAGGCATTGGTTTTATACAAGATAAATTAGGATACGAAAACAGTACGCATGTTAAGTTAGACGGTGCTTTAAGATATCCAATGAGCAATGGTGCTTCTATATCTTTAGGGTTCGAGGCAAACTTTCTTCAAAAGGGTTTAGATGGCTCGCAGTTAAAGCCATTGGCTCCAAACGATCCTTCTATCCCAGGTTCTAATGTTAACGATAACCACACTATCTTCGGTGCTGGTGCATACTACCTGAATCCAATGGACAATTCAGTGTCTATCAAAAATGTTTGGTTCGGCGCTTCAGTACTGAATTTAAACAGTCCGACATTTGTATACAGTAATCCAGCCCAACCAGGTAACAACATAACTTTCTCTACACCTGAAAAACACATCTATTTAATGGGGGGCTTAGACATGAACGATTTCATGGGTAATGCCAATATGATTTTCCATCCATCAGTAATGGTTAAATACAATTCAGTTGTTCAGTTAGATGCAACAGCTTTAATTGAATACAAACAAAAATTATGGGGTGGTATTGCCTACAGAACCTTGGCTGATGCCTTCTCTGTGATGCTGGGTTACTCTGGTTTCTCTGGTAAGATGAAAGGTTTAAGAGTAGGTTACTCATACGACTTAACAGGAACTAAGATCTTGACTGTATCAAGCGGTACTCACGAGCTGCAATTAAACTATTGTTTCGAAATTAAGATTCCACCTCCGGTAAGAATCAATATCGTAACACCACCTTTTATGCACAGAGATTCAGACTAATACGATTTTTTTTCACATTTTTTCAACGAGTGTACAATATTTGAACACAATTTTACGTTAGCCCAATATAAAGTTATTGACATTTGTCGAAAAAATCATTACCTTTGCCCATTAACCCAAAAGTTTAACACACACATAAACAAATATTTCAGAATGACCATGAAGAAACAAATGGATTTTGTTGTCAGACAGTTTTCAAAAGCGACAACCTCTAAAGAAAACAAGTGGAGTAAGGTGCTCAGCGCAAGTAGGCTGGCACTGATTATCGGCTTGTTTACATTTGCAGGATGTGGACCTCGCACTACCGGTGATTTAACTGGTGTTCAAGGCAGAGGCTTGTGGTTTCACCCACAACCTTTCGGAACTGTTTATATTCCTTCCGGAACTTATCATTCCGGTCAAAGAGATCAAGACGTATTCCAGTCTTTCGTTGCACCAAACAAACAGGTAAGTATTGTTGCCTTTTGGATGGATGAAACAGAAATCACTAATAACGAATACCGTCAGTTCGTAAACTTCGTTATCGACTCAATCAAAAGAGTGATGACAGGTGATGAGAAATTATTCTATGCCTTCCCTGATGATTACACTGGTAACCAGGATGTCAACAACGGTATGGGTTTCATCAATTACGAGCTCGAACTTGAAGAAGAGTTATACAAAGATGAATTAGAAGAACTTTACTACGGTGCTGATGAGCGTTTCAGAGGTAAAAAGCAAATCGATGTTAACCAATTGGAATACGAATACCAGTGGTTCGATTACTCTTTAGCTGCTAACGATGTAGACAACCGTGATAAATACCAGGAAGGTCGTGTTAAAAACCGTAGAAAATATATCAAAACCAACAAAACTCTGGTTTATCCGGATACACTTTGCTGGGTTAGAGATTTCACCTACGCATACAACGATCCAATGGCTCGTCACTACTACAACCACGTAAAATACGATGACTATCCTGTAGTTGGTGTTAATTGGCACCAGGCTAATGCTTTCGCAGCATGGAGAACTATCTATAAAAATACTTACTGGGAGTCTTTCAATGATCCTATCACTGAAGATTTCAGATTGCCAACAGAATACGAATGGGAATATGCTGCAGGCGGTGGCCGTGTAGGTAATCCTTACCCTTGGGGCGGTCCGTACACCAGAAACAGTAAAGGTTGTATGTTAGCTAACTTTAAACCATTAAGAGGTAACTACGGTGCTGATGGTGGTATGTATCCTGTAAGAGTTGATAGCTATTTCCCTAACGATTTCGGTTTATATAATATGGCTGGTAACGTAGCGGAGTGGACTAGTAATGCATGGAGCGAACAGTCACACGTATTCACACACGATTTAAATCCTGATTACAGAATCGACATCGATGAATATGCTAATGATGGAAAAGGTAACAGAACAGGACCAGAAAATTCTCCAATGACACTGAAAAGAAAAGTGATTAAAGGTGGTAGCTGGAAAGACGTAGCTTACTTTATCCAAAACGGTAGCAGAACCTATGAATACCAGGATACAGCAAAAAGTTATGTTGGATTCCGTTGCATACAGTCTTACATTGGCAGATCTAACAAAGACAGAAAATAAATTTCAAATACTTAAAAATAACAATTATCAATTAACCTTAAAAAAAACAAATTTTAACAATTATGAGCAGTAACAGCATTTTCGAGAGCAAAGGATTTAAAAAAGTAATGGCTTACATCTACGGATGGGGAGCGTCAATCGTAATCATAGGTGCACTTTTTAAAATTATGCACTGGCCAGGTGCAAACGCCATGCTGATTGCTGGTTTAGGTACCGAAGCTTTAATTTTCTTTGTATCTGTTTTTGAACCTCAGCACGCTGAGTACGACTGGACTTTAGTATACCCTGAATTAGCAGGTATCGAGCCAACTGAAAAGAAATCAAAAAGCAACCAGGGAACAATTTCTCAGCAATTAGATAAAATGCTTGCTGAAGCTAAAGTTGGTCCGGAATTAATCGGTAGCCTTGGCAATGGTTTGAAATCTTTAAGCGACAATGTAAAAGATATGTCTAGCTTAAGTAACGCTACTTTAGCAACAACTGAATACACTACTAATATCTCTAAAGCTTCTAAAGCTATCGAGTCTATTGGTTCTGCATCAACTGAAATCAGCAACTCTATGAGCAACTTCGCAGGTGGTTTAACTACTATGGTAAACAACTTGTCTTCTACTGCTAATGATAGCGCTGAATTCAAAGATAATATCAATAAATTAAACAAAAACTTAGGCTCATTGAATTCTGTTTACGGAAACATGCTGAGCGCTATGGGTGGAGCACGTGCTTAATTTTTATTTTCAAACAGTAACGAAAGGAGAATAAGAAATGGCAAGTGGTAAATTATCCCCTAGACAGAAAATGATCAACATGATGTATCTCGTGTTGATCGCCTTACTAGCGTTAAATATTTCGAATGAAATTTTGAAGGCTTTCCACCTGATGGAGGTGTCTTTTAATAAAGCAAACGAATCTTTAACAGCTAAAAATAAAGCCTTAATGGATGCCTTCCAGGCTGCAGCAGATGATCCTGCTAAAGCGGTGAGAGCAAAGAAATGGGCTGAAAAAGCAAAAGAAGTACAAAAAATCTCTGCAGACTTCTGCAAAGAAATTGACAAGTACAAAACCGATATCGAAAAAGCAGCAGGTGGCAGAAAAGAACCTGAAACTCCAGCCGATAAAGGTAAAGTTCTTGAAATGAGTAAAGGTGACGATATGGAAGGTCATAAACACTACCTTGGAACAGATGACGCTAAAGCTGGTAAAGGCGACGACTTGAGAAAGTTAATCGACAATACCCGTGCTAAAATGTTAAAAGTTCTGGAAGGTGTTAAAGACGAAAAAGCCGTTATCGCTGCATTTGAGAAAAACACTGCTTTCAGAGTTGAAGATTTCAAAGATGAGAACGGTGCTACCAAAACTTGGCAAAGAGACGTGTTAGGTCACTCTCCAGTTGCTGGTGTTATGGCGATGCTAACCAAAGTTCAAGGCGACTGTAAGTCACTTGAAACTGACATCCTTACTAAATTATCTGAAAACATTGATGCTACTGTAGCTAAATTTGACAAAACTGCTGCTTTAATTATCGCTGAGTCTACCAACGTAATGTCTGGTTCTCAGTTCAAAGCAAAAGTTGCCCTGATGGCCTACAACTCTACTGCTGCTACTAACATATTAGTAAACGGTGTTAAAGTTCCGGTTGTTGACGGTATCGGTGAATACACTGCAACTGCTCAAGGTGTGGGTTCTCATAAAATTGAAGCTAAGATCGAAACTATCGACCCTAACACAGGTGGTCCAACTTTCGTGTCTGCTGCTCCAGTTGAGTGGACTTCATTCGTTGCAGGTGCTACGATCTCTGCTGATGCGATGAACGTTCTTTATGTAGGTTTAGAAAACCCAATGTCTATCTCTGTACCTGGTGTTACTCCAGCTAACGTGTTCCCTTCTGGTTCTGGCATCGCGCTGAAACCAAATGGTGCAGGTAAATGGATTGCAACAGTAAGTGCTGGTACTAAAACTGGTACTATCACTGTAAATGCAAAAATGCCTGATGGTTCACAGAAACGCATGGGCGAGCCAATGACCTTCAGAGTAAAATCAGTGCCTAAGCCTGTTGCTCAGTTAGGTTCATTAACCTCTGGTACTTACCAAAAAGGTGAAATCGCTTTACAAAATACCCTGTACGCTTACCTGGAAAACTTCGTGTTCGAAGGTGTTAAGTTCACAGTAACTAAATACAGAGTTATCTTCATGCCTAAAAAAGGTTATATGGAAGAAGCTGCTGTAAGTGGTAACAGCGCTGCTGCTATCAAGTCTTTCGCAAACAAAGCCAAAACCGGTGACTTAATCGTTATCGACGGTATCAGAGCCGTTGGTCCGGGTGGCGAAAAACCATTGAATCCGATTACTTACACATTTAAATAATATGAAAAGAATTCTCGTCATCTTAACTTTCTGTCTGGCTATAGGCGCCAATGCACAGGTCAACTACGGCGATTTTATCACCAGTGGCGAACACACCAGCTATGTGAAAGTAGCAGTGCGTCAAAGACCAGTTGTGGCTTACCCATACCTCAGAGAAGCAGACGTTAAGTTTTCCAGACGTGTCATCAGATGTATTGACGTACGTCAAAAGATGAACAAACAATTAGAATGGCCTCGCCAACCTCTAAACAGGTTGTTATACGAGGAGATGTCTAAAGGTAATATCATTCCTTACAAAACCGACTCTCTGTTGTCTTTCTATAATACAGAAGACTTCACTAAGCGCGGTGGTCAGGAGATTATCGTGTTCATCGCTACAGACCCTGATGATCCGACCATTGGTTACGATTCAACCTACTACGAACCATACAAGTATGAGAACATCAGAAAGTACTGGGTGATGGAAGATTGGATCTTTGACTATAAGCACTCTGTGTTTAAGCCAAGAATCATTGCAATCGCACCAATTTTTAGACCGTCATACGGTGGTGCTACTGCTCCTGAACAACCATTGTGCTGGATTAAAATGGACGAAATTCGTGGCTTGTTAGCGAATACAGAAATGTTTAACCGCTACAACGACGCTTCACGTTTAAGCTTCGACGATTTCTTCCAAATGAGAATGTTCGATAGCTTCATCGTATACGAATCTAACGTGTTCGATAACTACGTGAACCAGTTCCAGGAATATGAAAACGATGCTGTTGGAGCTCTGTTGAAGAGTGATGAGATCAAGAATGATCTGTTCATCTTCGAACACGACTTGTGGCAGTTCTAATCGGAATATAACTTACTCAAAAAACCCGGCCTTGCGCCGGGTTTTTTTATGCATGAATAGGAATTAGGAACTAGGATATAGGGGGCGAAACGCCAGAGGATATTTCCAATTCTATTTGCCACGGAGCGCAGCTCCTTATACCTCGGTAGAGCAAAGCTCTCAACAAGCAGGCAGTGGACTGCAAGTCCGACTGCTATAATTTGTTTAACGATATAGGTTATTTGTCAGTTACCCCAGCCATCCCTTCACTAATCCCTAACCCCTAGTTCCTGTTTCCTATCTCCTAATTCCTGAAAAAAAGCGGCAATATCCCCCCTCATTTTCCGTTATAATTATAGCATTAAATTATTCGTATCATGAGACATTCTACATTTACAAATCCCCAATTCTTTATCGATACAGGCCCTTGATTTTTAATCTCAGCCGTATCTTTTTTTACCTCTTTTATCAGTTATTAACACTGATCTATTACTGACTTACTAATCCTTATTTATTAGCTCTAAAAACGCTATATGATAGTTCATTGCCGATATATGAATTGGTTAATGAATAGGATGCGTATTGTTCAGGTTTACCCACACATACTAAACAACTAATTAACAATTAAAATCCAAACCTTATGGCTACACAATCACTCAGTCCGAGACAAAAAATGATCAATATGATGTACCTCGTTTTGATCGCTCTTTTAGCCCTCAATGTTTCCCGCGAAATATTGAAGTCGTTCTACCTATTTGAACTCTCATACATCAATGCCAATCAATCTACAGAACTCAGAAACGCCGAATTGATGAATGCTTTTAAAACTAAAATGGACAATCCCAAAGCCAAAGCCCGAACACAGCAATGGTACCAACTGGCACAGAAAACCAGAAACATCTCTAAAGAATTTTGCACCTATGTCGAGTCGGTCAAAAAAGATATTGTCAAAAATGGAGGTGGGAGGGAGGATGCCGCAACTGCTTCTGAAAAAACACCAGAACTGAAAAAACCAGATGATATGGAGGAACACGCGCATTACTTTATTGATGAAGGTTTGGGTCATGGAAAAGTTCTTCAAAAAAAGATCAACGATACCAAGAAACAACTCTGTCAGATTCTGCTTAGTGCCCGCAATGGCGTATCTGTGGCAGCTTCGTTGGAGAAAACCTCTCAACTCAAAGCTATTGATCCACCAAAATCGGCTCTTTCCAGTACCACCTGGGTTAGTCAGTATCTCGAAAATGCGCCACTTGCAAGTGTGGTGACACTCCTTACTAAAACACAACACGATTGTAAGGCTCTCGAATCAGAAGTGCTTGCAGTACTAAGCGAAAATATCAATATCTCGACACTTACCAATGATGCTCAAATGGCCATGATCATACCAGAGCAATCTGCTGTTCTGAGTGGCGAAATGTTCAAAGCAAGGGTCGCCTTAGTGACGTATGACTCCAAAACTGGAGCGCGTATGCTGGTCAATGGTCAGCCAATTAACGTCGAGAATGGTATTGGTTCCATCAGTATTCCTGCCACAGGTTCTGGTGCACACAGTTTAACTGCTCAAATTGAATCCATTGATCCCAATACAGGTAATCCGATATTGGTTACATCACCAGTACTAGAATGGCAATCTTTTCAGGCCTCTGCTACCATCTCTGCGGATAATATGAACGTCTTATTCTTTGGGTTAGAAAATCCTGTCTCTATCTCCGTGCCGGGCATCACACCAGAAAATACTATCGTAACTGCCACCAATGGGATTCAGCTGAAAGCACTGGGCAAAGGCAAATACACAGCAACGGTCAGCGGTTCTGCCAAATCAGGAACTATTCAAGTTAAAGCCCGTATGCAAAACGGCAGTGTCAAAACCATGGGAGAAATGGTGTATCAGTTGCGCAGGGTGCCTCAACCGAAATTCAAACTCGGTAGTCTAGAATCTGGTTCTCACGAAAGATCGGCTATCATGGCCCAACAGTTTGCCTATGCGTTTTTAGAAAACTTCTACTTTAAAGGAGTCCGTTTTCAGGTGCTTAAGTACCACGCCACACTTTATTCTAAGAAGTCTATCAACACACCTGAAGTTACAGTTAACGGCAATTCCACCACGGCACTAAAACAGTTGTTGAATGCTGCCAAGTCTGGCGATGTCTTGTTCATCGATCAAATAAGGGCGTCGGGACCAAATGGCGAAATATCGCTGGAGGAATTTTCGATAAAGATTAAATAATATAAACTTGATATTGGTCTAAGTGACTGACTTTCACCAATAACTTAATTATTTGATAGGCATAAACGGCGAAAATGCATGGCAAAGCCTGTGTTTTCGCCGTTTCGTCGTTTCCTTGGATTGAAAGGATGGTATATTGGAGAATTATACCTATCTTTGCAAACTTTTTTAAATACATGCAAGCCATAAGAAACATCGCTATTATTGCCCACGTTGACCACGGTAAGACTACATTGGTTGATAAAATTTTACACCATTGCAACCTTTTTCGTGATAACGAGGAATCAGGTGAGTTAATTCTTGACAACAACGACCTGGAGCGTGAGAGAGGAATTACCATTTTCTCTAAGAACGTATCAGTTCAGTACAAAGGAATCAAAATCAATATCATTGACACTCCTGGTCACGCCGACTTCGGTGGTGAGGTTGAGCGTGTTTTGAAAATGGCTGACGGTGTGGTTCTGTTGGTAGACGCTTTCGAGGGTCCGATGCCACAAACCCGTTTCGTTTTACAAAAAGCGCTTCAATTAGGATTAAAGCCAATTCTTTTGATCAACAAAGTTGACAAAGACAATTGCCGTCCTGATGAAGTACACGAATCTGTATTCGACTTGTTCTTTAACCTTGAAGCCAACGAAGAGCAATTGAACTTCCCTACTATTTACGGTAGTAGTAAACAAGGCTGGATGAGCACCGACTACAAGCAAAAAACGGATAACATCTCTCCTTTGTTAGATTGTATTCTGGATTATGTTCCGGCACCTATCAATAATGAAGGTACTGTTCAAATGCAGATTACCTCTTTAGATTATAGCAACTACCTTGGTAGAATTGCTGTAGGTAAAATCCACAGAGGGATGATCAAAGAAAACCAACCTGTAACACTTGTAAGAAATGATGGCTCTATGTCTAAAATGCGTGTGAAAGAACTTTACACTTTTGAAGGCTTGGGTAAAAAGAAAGTAACAGAATTACAGAATGGAGATATCTGTGCCATAGTTGGTATTGAGAATTTCCAGATCGGTGATGTCGTTGCTGATTACGAGAATCCTGAAGGCATGGAGAAAATCAAAATCGATGAGCCTACTATGAGTATGATCTTCACCATTAACAACTCACCGTTCTTTGGTAAAGAAGGTAAATTCGTTACTTCAAGACACGTTAGAGAAAGATTGGAAAAAGAAACAGAAAAAAATCTGGCACTTAAGATTGAGGATACAGAGAGTCCTGATAGTATCTTGGTATATGGTAGAGGTGTATTGCACTTATCGATCTTAATCGAGACCATGCGTAGAGAAGGTTACGAATTACAAGTAGGTATGCCACGCGTTATCATCAAAGAAATTGATGGTGTTAAATGCGAGCCAATTGAGATGCTGGTTGTAGACGTACCTGAAGAATACTCTGGTAAAGTTATCGAATTAGCAACACAGAAGAAAGGTGAGCTATTAATTATGGAGCCAAAGGGCGATATGCAGCACATCGAATTCAAAATACCTTCAAGAGGTTTAATGGGTTTAAGAAGTGCCATGTTAACTGCTACTGCTGGTGAGGCTATTATGGCGCATAGATTTGTTGATTACGAGCCATGGAAAGGTGAGATCGCTGGTAGAACAAACGGTTCATTAGTAAGTATGGATACTGGTATGAGTACAGCTTATTCAATTGATAAAATGCAGGATAGAGGAGTTTTCTTCATCGATCCAGGAGAAGAGATCTACGAAGGTCAGGTTGTTGGAGAGAATTCAAGACAGGATGATATGGTATTAAACCTGGTAAGAGCGAAGCAATTAACCAACTTTAGAGCTGCTGGTAAAGACGATTCTGCTAAAATGCCACCAAAAAGACAATTTTCTTTAGAAGAAGCTTTAGAATATATTCAAAAAGATGAATATGTGGAAGTTACTCCTAAATCACTGAGAATCAGAAAAATATACCTTAAACAAACAGACAGAGAACGCTATACCAAGCAATTAATGTCATAAAAAATGCACAAAGTGTGAATATTTTTTGTTGAAGGTGTTTTTTATTCAGAATCAAATGTATAAATTTGCACCCAATTTTAATTATAAAATAGAAAAATGAAAAAATTATTAGTTATCGCTATCGCTGCGTTCGCTTTCACAGCTTGCAACAACGCCGCTAAAACTGAAGAAACTACAGCAACTGACAGCCCAGCTGCTACAACTGAACCAACAGCAACTACTCCAGTTGACACTACTGCTACTACTGCAGTTGACACTACTGCTAAAACAACTGAAGCTGCTCACTAATTCTCAACAGTCTTTAAAATGCAGCTATTTTTCGATAGCTGCATTTTTTTTTGCCCTAAAAATCAGAATTTTCCGTATCTTTGCACCAATGAAGAAATTATACACTTTCATTCTAACCTTATTTGTGGCTTTAGGATCTTTGAGCGCTGAGAATAACCCAGTTGCTTTCAAGTTATATCCGAACCCAATGACTGGTGATGTATTGCAAGTGAATTTTGATGTTGAATTCAAAGTTGGTCATGTTTATACCTTCGCCATCACCAATGTGATTGGTCAGGTAGTCTACAATCATAATTTGTCTGACGACGAAATTAGAAAAGGCAGTTTCACTGTCAGAATGGATGAGATAAAACTTGATAAAGGTGTTTATCTGGCTAAGATGGTGAATGGCGATCATTCATCAGTTCAGAAGCTCGTGGTGAGATAATGAACACCATTCCATTCGAACTCAAAGAAGAGTTCATCCCCCTTATACAATTACTTAAATACACTGGTGTCGCCGAATCTGGTGCACATGCTTCTGAATTGGTGTTAGAAGGTGTTGTGCTCTGTAATGGTCAGCCGGAGACCCGTAAGCGCTATAAAGTGCGCAAAGGTGACACTATCACAGTAGAAGATATTTCTATCTTAGTACAATGAGTCTGATTATTCGAAATGCTACGGCTGCTGATATGCAGGCAGTGTTCAACTTAATTGTCGAACTGGCTATTTACGAAAAGGCGCCAAATGAAGTTATTAATACGCCTGATCAATTAATTAAAGATGGCTTTGGCAATCAACCTTTGTTTGTCTGTTTTGTGGCTGAATCGGATGGTAATATTGTAGGAATGTCTTTAAACTATATTCGCTATTCTACCTGGAAAGGTGCTGTCTTATATCTCGAAGATCTTATTGTTACAGAATCATACAGAGGCAAAGGAATCGGCAAAGCTTTGTTTCAGCATACACTTCAATATGCTTCTCAAAACGGCTATCAGCGTTTGCAGTGGCAGGTACTCGACTGGAATCAGCCCGCTATTGATTTTTATAAAACCTTTCAGGCTGATTTCGATCCGGAATGGCTCAATGCCTGGATCAATCTCTAATTATTCTTTCATGCGTAGCCATTTAAACAATTGTTTATAGCTGGCTTTTTGTCCGTAACTCAATATGCCGATTCTGTAAATCTTTCCGGCTAACCAAACCGTTACAAAGAAACTTCCGTAAAGTATGACTGCTGATGAAATGATTTCTAACCAGGAAACATCGAATGGCAAGCGCACCATCATCACCACAGGCGAGGTAAATGGAATCATGCTGCTCCATACTGCCAAACTGCTGTTGGGGTCTTTTAGAACCGCTACTTGCGCAATCACCAATCCGAAGATCAATGGCATAGATACAGGGAACATGAATTGCTGAGTTTCTGTATCGCTGTCGACAGCACTGCCAATAGCGGCGAATAATGAACTATACAGTAAAAATCCTCCGAAAAAGAACAAGATGAAACCTGTGATGATTTTAATGTAGTTCAAACTCTGCAACTGGTTCATAATCTCTGTCATCATTCCCATTTGCTGAGGTGCATTTTGCTGGGCTGTTGCAACGGCATTTGCGCCTGCTCCGGCTTCCAAACCTATAGCAATACTTAAGACTGTCAGAAGCAAACCTGACAAGATGATCCATGCTGCAAACTGTGTCAGTGCCACCAGTGCTACGCCCAATATCTTACCCATCATTAACTGGAATGGTTTAACGGCGGATACGATGATCTCTACAATGCGGTTGTTTTTTTCTTCAGTAACTCCACGCATAATCATAACCCCATACATGAAAATAAACAGATAAATAATAAAAGCTCCGATATAACCAATGCCTGATTTTATTTCTGTAGCACTGCTTTTTCCACTGATCAGCTGATCACTCATATGAATGTTTGATTTCATGCTGTCTATCATCTCGGCGCTTAAACCTTTTGCGGCCAGTCTTTTGTTAAAATAGTGGTTGCTTAATAATGATTTTAAATCGCCCTTGTCAGAAATTGATAAGCTCTTTTTGGCAAGGATATCTATTGAATCTCCATTCTTGTTTTTGATGTCTAACAGTAAATCTGCTTCGTCGTTATTCACCAAAGTTTTTCCATCTTCAACAGATGTGGTATATGTAAATTGGAAAGTTTCGTCTTTGGGTAAGTCCTGCCCAAGCGATTGCATTGGATCGTGCACCAGTATAGCACGGGTTTCTTTTTTACTCATCTGGTAGTAAGAAATACCAGCGATAGAGCCATAAAATAAGCCAATTAAAATCGGACCAAGAAGTGTCATGATGATAAACGACTTCTTGCTGACTCTTGTAATATATTCGTGTTTTAAAATTAGTAAAATGTTTTTCATGGGATTAATTTTGAGAGACCAGTTGAATAAAGATATCATGAATGCTAGGCATGAATTGCTGGAAGGCAATCAGCTCACTTTGTTTCATTGCATACTGAAGGGTATCGTTGTGCGAAATACCATTGAGCTTTAACGTATATTTCGGAAATCCTGAATCAGTAATTTCTTCTTTCATTAAAGCAATTTGTGGATGATCAAACAGTAAATTGTTTTGAGAAATAATTTCGAAAGTATTGGTTCTGAAGGTTTGTTTGATATCGCTGACTTTACCGTCAAGGATTTTTTCTGACAAATGAATCAGTGCCATGTAATCACAAAGTTTTTCGACGCTTTCCATCCGGTGGGTCGAGAATATGATAGTAGTCCCCTGTTGTTTTAATTCAAGAATTATTTCTGTCAATAGTTCGGCATTCACCGGGTCGAATCCACTGAAAGGTTCATCGAGAATCAATAGTTCTGGCTCATTAATTACAGCAACAATGAACTGAATTTTTTGCTGCATACCCTTACTAAGTTCTTCAATTTTTTTAGTGCGAACATCATACAGTTTCATTTTCTTCAACCAGAAACTTGCTTTCTCACTGGCCTCTTTCTGACTCATCCCTCTGAGTCTGGCGAAATAAACCAGTTGATCAAAGACCTTTAACTTTTTGTAAAGTCCGCGTTCTTCAGGCAGATATCCGATATTCCTGATATGACGAGCTTGCAAAGGCTGATCGTAAAAAAGTACCGAGCCTTCGTCGGCTTGAGTTATCTGATTGATAATTCTGATTAGGGAAGTTTTACCAGCGCCATTCGGACCAAGTAAGCCGTAAATACAACCTTTTGGGATGCTTAATGACACCTTGTTTAAAGCGGTTTTACCCGTATAAAACTTAGAAACTCCGTTAATTGTAAGGATAGTGTTTTCCATAACTTGAGTGAAAGTGAAGCAAAAATGCATAAAATAAGCGGATGTATATGGAATATCGATGAAGTCGATTTTAAAACGATAGAAATTGAGGCTTCTTATAATGCCGGATTTTCTGTTTTACTGAGTAAGAAATTTAAGTTTTTAAAAAGCGTATTTCGTATAATATTGATTTTCAAATGTCAATTATTTAAGTATATTTGTCGTAAATCGTTATGAAGAAAATTCTATACTTAGTGCTGCTGTTGACGGTATTCACAGAGGCCATCTCTCAAACTGCGGTAGACTTCAATAATTATGTGCCGATCAAATGCAGTGGCGAAATTCCGGAAGATTTTAAAACAGAATTGTCAAATCTTGTCAACCAGGCTAAAAATAAACAAACTAATAGCAGAATTGATAAAAAACGTGAAGTTGAGTTCGCCGAATTGTCCAACTATCAGTTAAATAATATTCTTTATAGTGGTAAAGTCCTTTATGGCGATAGGATGACAACTTACGTCAATAAAGTGGCAGACATTGTACTTAAGAATGAACCAGAATTAAGAAGTAAACTTCGTTTTTATGTTCTGAAAAATACGGATCTAAACGCCTATTCTACGCAGAGAGGAATCATCTTTGTGAGTGTTGGTCTCTTGGCTCAGATTGAATCTGAAGCTCAGTTAGCATTTATTCTTTGCCACGAAATAATTCACTACAAAAACAATCACAATTTAGAGACTTACAAGCATAACCAGGATCTAACCAAGAACGAGTCTATGGTAAACCGACTGGGCAATATGATGAACTATTCTAAAGACAATGAATTGGAAGCTGATAAGGAAGGTTTGAAAATGTTTTTAACCACACCTTATGGGACTAACGAGTTAAATAATTTGTTTGATGTTTTATTGTATTCGTATTTGCCTTTCGATGAAATAACATTCGACTCCACGTATTTCAATAGCTTACCGGCCTATTCAATGCCTGGAAAGTATTTCCTTAAAACCGGATCTGACATTACAGCGGAAGAAGATATTGACGATAGTTTAAGCACTCATCCGAATATTAAGAAAAGAAGATTGGGAATTCAGAAATTACTTGAAACAAAGAACCATCCAGATGGTGCATCTTTCATCAATTCGAAAGATGAGTTTACGACAGTTCAAAGAATGGCCCGATGTGAATTGGCTGTTATACACCTGCAGGAAGCTGAGACAGAAGATGCCTTTTATGCGGCTTTTCTGTTGGAGAAACTCTACGGAAAAACTTTGTTTGGAGATAAAATAATGAGTGGTGCTTTGTATACGATGTGTAAGCAAAAGAACCACAACGAAGAAGGTGTCAAACATTCTAAAACATCTAAAAGAGGAAACAATGATATTGAGTTATCTGACGAATACTGGAAAAACATTGAAGGTCAGTCGCAAGCCATTTACCATTTTAGTTATAAAGTTCCTGCGAAAGAATTGAATATTCTGGCAGCTAAAAAAATGTATGAGAACTATTTGTTATACAAAGATGATTTCTTCGGAACTCGTTTTCACAGTTTGGTATACGAGCTGGTAAACACCCACGAATTATCTTTGGATAATTTCAAGAAGGAATATGTTCCTGAGGATACAGCTAAAGTAAAGGTAGAAGAGGTAAAGCCAGAGGACGAAAGTAAACTAAGTAAAGTGTCTAAAATAAAAAAGAAGAAAGCTGTTCAGACAGAGAAGCAAGATTATTCTAAAGACAATTACTATAAATATGCTTTCATCGGGTATTACAATGATAGCATGTTCAAAGAAAGTTTCGAGTATTATGCAGAAGAGAAGACCAGTCGCGAAAAGAAAGAAGAGTCTGAAGACTATCAGAAATACTCAGAGGCTAAAGAAAAGGTAATTGCCCGTCACGGTCAGGCTCTGGATATTCAGAAGTTTGTTATGATTAATCCGTATTATGCAAAATACCTGATGCAATCTAGTTACTACAACTATAGCTTTTTCAATTACAAAGTAAAGGATCCAGCATTAAGTCCCCTTGAAGAAGAAGCTATCGAACAATCTTTGGTGTCTTATATCAACGACTATTCTACTAAATTGGGAATGGATGTAGATGTTATTGGAAGTACACAGCAAAAAGACATCAATACCGACATGTTCAACGATTATCAGCAATTGATGAGTTGGTTTTCAGAACGTATTTCGATTGGAACTATGGGAGCATATACCTACAATGATCAATATATGTCGCAGTATGCCAATCAATATGGATATATAGGGTTCTGTTATGTGTCTAATATTAATAAATCGCTGGAAGTAGTTTTTGTTCTATTTGATATTAAAAACGGGGGGTCTAAATTCCTTTATGAAAAAGAAGTAAAGAAGGGTAAACCAACTGGTGTGTTTTCAAAAATGATGTTATACGATATATTGCATCAGATTAGTCAGAAGCCTACTAAAATCAACAAGCTTAAAAAGAAGTACAAGATAGACGAGTAAATCTTGTCTGTTTTTAAAACTGTTTTAGAAATTAATTCTATAGTTAAAGTTAGGGAATAATCCGAGTTGATATTGGGTTACAACCGACTTTTTCAGAACGTCATAAGATTGAATAAAGACGTTTTGTTGATTGGTGATATTCTGAATATCCAGAAACCATTCCTGAGTGATTTTCTTGCCACTTCTGCGGTAAGTTACTTTAAAGTCTAACCTGAAATAGGTGTTAAATTGCTTGTCAAATGATTGCTCACTAAACACAATTTGCTTATTGTTTAACTGTGAGTTTGCCAGATCGATTGGGGTAAATCTTCTTCCTCCAGCGATGGCTACTTTAGTGTCGAAAGCAATGGTGTTTTTAGCGCCTATTTTAAGTTCTTTTCCTGCAAGCATGTTATAGATAAAGCGACCATTGAAGGCTGTGTTTTTTTCTATCTTGTTACTACCAGAATATTTAGAATCATATAAAGAAAGTGTGTTCAACAGATAGAAACCTTTTGAAAAAATGCGTTCGATAGTAAGCTCTATGCCGTAGTTTGTGCCAGTGCCTTCATTAACTAAGCTATCGGTACCAGGCGTATTGAAATCGGAGCCTTCGTTGATTGCTGAATAAAAAGAGGCGTATTGTGTTACCGGTACTTGATAGACATATTGATAATACACCTCAGATTTTAACTGCCATCTTTTATTAATTCTATAGTCGTACCCACCAATAATATGAGCGCTTTTGGTGAATTTGAGTGCTTTATTCGTATAAGTAATTTCGTTGCCATTATGTGTTTGCAGAAAATACATTTGCATGTTTTGAATCTGACTGTGCAAACCAGTACCCAGACTTATTTTTTTGTTTTTGCTAAGTTGTTTGTTAAAGCCGATGCGCGGTTCTATGGCTTCAGTATTGTTTAGTGTAAGTCGTTGGTAATGGATGCCCGCGACCAGATTAGAGGTTTCAGAAAGTCTGAATTTTAAGCTGGCAAAACCTTGAATTAAGTTAGTGTAGCCTTGATTATTTCTCAGAGAACGGAAACGGTTGTTAACTTTAACGCTATCACTAAAATCAAAACCAAGTCTTTGAATATTGATGCCGACATTCAATTGTTTAGAGGCCGATATTTTGTAATTGTACAGCGAGTTAATGAGCCATTTAGAAGCGTTTGATTGGTCGCGGTAAACAGCAGATCTTACATTGCCACCTACAGAATCAGCAATGGTTTGCACACCAGTATAAGTATAGCCTGCAGAAGTTCGGATATACATACTTTTATTCAGGAACCACGTATAACTGGCGCCAATAACACCCATAGAAGTATTGTATTTAAGATCTTGAGTAGCGCTGCTAAATAAATTGGTAGAATCGCTGGTGTTGCTACTTTCAAAATGGATATTGCTTTTGCCACCAATGCCAAAGATACTTAGTTGATTTTTTTTAAATGGAAAGTGTAGTTTAAAACTGATATCCTGATAGTAGGGAATAGCAGTGCCTGTTCCAAAATTAAATCCAGCTTTCTGTAATAAAGCCAGAGTAGAGTATCGATAATTAATTAAGTAAGAGGATTTGTTTTTTCTGCTAAGTGGTCCCTCAGCGCCAGCTTCAAAACCATTAAAACCAATCTGACCAGTATATTCGTGTTTACTTGAATTTCCATTGCGCATTTGCAAATCAAATACACCAGAGAGCGCGTTGCCATACATGGCAGGGAAAGCTCCTGTGATAAAATCTGATTTTGCCAGAACATTGTTATTGAGAATGGTTACGGGGCCACCAGAAGCACCCATGGCACCAAAGTGACTTGGATTGGGTATGTCTATGCCATCCATTCGCCATAATAATCCTTGTGGTGAATTGCCTCTAATAATAATATCATTTCTTGAATCATTGTTGCCAACCACACCAGCGAAGTTACTTGCCATTCTGGCTGGATCATTTCTACTTCCGGCAAATCTTCTGGTATCTTCGATGTCAAAAGCTTTGGCACTGATACTGATATTGGAATTATTTAAACTGTTTTTGGATTTTACTTTAACACCACCACCTTTAATCTCGGTGATGGATTCATAGATGTCAATATTTAAAACGGTTTCTTTGCCTGATTGATGGATGATGTTAGAGGCAGTGTAGGGTTGATAGCCTGTAGCGCTAACGCGGATATTTATTCGACCTGCAGGCACATTGTCTAACTGGTAATAACCTTTGCTGTCGCTACGGGTTGATAGTGCACTTGCATTAGTATCTGCGACTTCGATTAATGCATCTGCAACAGGGTTAGCAGATTGAGCATCGGTAACCCGTCCGCGAATCGTTTGTGTCAAATTCTGTGCTTCGGTTTGTAGGCCAAACAGTAGAATAAAAAATGGAATAAAGGTTTTCATACTGCAAATCAAGGTCACACTTAACTGCAAGCAATTACCAAATGTTAATTAATGCGAATATTGTTTCTTATGCGACTTAAACTTTGTGGTGTGATGCCAAGGTAGGTAGCGATATGTTCGAGTTTCACCAGGTTTAAAATTTTCGGGTTGCTGGAAATAAGAGATAAATATCTTTGTTTGGCATTTAAAGTTAAAAGCATGATTTCACGTTGCTCTTTGTGAGCAAGAAATAACTCCGCGTTGATTCGACCAAGGCGTTCCCCGGTATGTGATTTATTATAGAGAAACTGTAAATCTTCATAAGAGATGCGGTAAGCTTTGATAGGTTCGAGAGCTTCTACACCGATGTTGGATGGTCGCTGAGTGACAAAGGAACCATAACTGCAGCAGAAACAATTGTCTGAAGGGAATTCAATAGAAAACTCGTTCATATATTCGTCTATGGTGTACATTCGGGCGGTCCCATGAACAATAAAAGTAAGGTATTTCTCAACCTGCCCCTGGTCTAAAATGACTTCCCCTTTTTCAAAATGGATTTCAGAAAGGTGGCTGCTAAAAAGAGCCCATTCTTCCTCATTGAGTAATGCTTGTTGGTCAAAAATAGCTTTGATGCGTGTTTTCATGCAAGGTCAAATCTACAATTTTTAGAAGGCAATTATTACTAATTAGATAAACAACTAAAAATTGTCTTTAAAATTATTCCAGATAGAAATGGTTAACGAGTAGTCTGTTAATATAGGTCTGGTATTTTGCCATTAACTCATTTTCTAATTGTTTCTGTCTAACTTGTTCGCTTGCGGTAAGGGTGTATCTGATACGAGTATTAGGCGTGTACTTAGGTTGGACATGCATTTTAAAACTACCATCAGGATAGCGTCTTAAGCAGTAAGGGTAATCAATCAGTTGCACCATACCATTGTCTATATTAATAGCGGTACTGTTTTTCCCTTTCATTAGATCTTTGCCATAGCTAAAGATAGCTTGTTCGTTTCCAGCCAGACCAAGAATTGTGGGCATAATATCTGTGTGGGCTGCTGTAATAGAATCGTTCCATCCGGCTTTGATGAATTTTGGACTGTAAATAAGAAGTGGAATTTCGTATTTGCCAGTAGGTGTATAATAGTATTCGTTTTTACTGTGCGAAGGGTGGTCGGCGGTAATGATGAATACAGTATTGTCGAAGTATTTCATCTTCCAGACTTTATTGAAAAATTGTCTGAGAGCATGGTCGGTGTACTGAACCGCTTTATGAATAGGTAGCTCATTTGCGGTAAAGACACTTTGGTATTGTTCAGGAATCTGATAAGGGTCGTGAGAGCTAAGGGTAAAGACAGAACTAAAAAATGGTTCTGGTTTTTGGGCCAGTTGAGTGGCAAAGTATTGTAAGTAGGGTTCATCCCAGATCCCCCAGTGACCGTCAAAATCTTTTTTAGGTTCAGGGTATTCGTCGAGACCGAAGTATTGGATATTGCCAGAGATTTTCAGGAAATTATCAAATCCCATAGAACCATTGCGGGCGCCGTAGTAAAAAGAGCAATCATAGCCATCAGCAGGAAGAAAGTGATGCAAGCCTTTGAGGGTGTTATTTTGAAAGTTGCTGTTGATGTATGGTACTTCCAGAAGAGAAGGGACAGAAGCAAAGATAGCAGGAAGACTTTCCATAGAAGTTGTACCACTGCTATAGGCATGAGGAAACACCAGCGCTTGTTTAGACAGACTATCAAGGAAAGGCGTAAAGCGAGGTTCTTTGTTGAGGAAGCCAATATAATCGCGACCAAAGCTTTCGAGAATGATAAGAACGATATTGGGTTTTTGAGGAAGGCTTGGTGTGCTGTTGTATATTGGGTTGAAATTGTTTCTTTCATCCTGGGGGCTGAGCCATTCTACTTTTTTAGGCGTTTGAGTACTATAGGAGGTAAGGAGTTGAGTCGGGGAGTTGATGGTAGCAGACACCCATTGAGGGTCGACAAAAGCAGCCGCATCAAAACTACGCAGAGGTTTGATATCGAAACTACCACGGGCGCCCATAAAAAGGAGAGCAAGAGCGATAAGAGAAAATCTGAGACGAGCTCCCAGAGAAGGGGGAATTGGAGAAGTTTTAGGTTTTGGGTAGAGGTAGAGTAGCAGGAAAGTGATACCTATAAGTAGGAGCAGAAGCCACCAGTAATTAAAAATATAGGAGAGGATAGGATTAGCAGGATCAGAGATTAGTTGAAAGAGTTCAATGCCACTGCGGCGGGTTTTAATTTTAAAAAATTCGAGGTCAATGAAATTAAGTAAGACCATGAGCATGCACCCAAGGATAAAAAAGAAGCGGGTGAGGGAATTAAAGGTGCTGGAAGGATTTTTGAGAGGGAGGATACTGAGGAGATGGAAAGGGATAAGGAAGTAGACCATTGCCTGTATATCAAATAGGACACCCCAGAGTAGGACGAGGGGGATTTGAGCGAGAGGAGCGCCATTAAGGTAGGGATAAAGGTATAAAATAAACAAAATACGGCAGGCAGAAAGCAAGGCGAGGGCTAAAAGGGATCTTTTTAGCCAGAGCGAAGAGGGAATATTTAGTTTAAATGACATTATCAACACTGCAAAAATGCAGAACTGAAGCCATAATATTAAATATTTTGTAAAATTTTCCATATATTCTTTGTTGATTTAAAAAAAAGGTCTACTTTTGCAGTCCTTTTTACAAAAAAAGAACAGTTTAATAATTATGCCAACCATACAACAATTGGTGAGAAAGGGGCGACAAACCTTGAAATTTAAGAGCAAATCTCCGGCTCTTGATTCTTGTCCGCAAAGGCGCGGTGTTTGCACTCGTGTGTACACTACCACCCCAAAGAAACCAAATTCAGCAATGCGCAAAGTAGCGCGTGTACGTTTAACTAACGCAAAGGAAGTGAACGCTTATATTCCGGGAGAAGGTCATAACCTGCAAGAGCACTCTATCGTACTTGTACGTGGAGGAAGGGTTAAAGATTTACCGGGAGTAAGATATCACATCGTTCGTGGTGCGTTAGATACCGCTGGTGTGGAGGGTAGAAACCAAAGAAGAAGTAAATACGGCACCAAAAAGCCAAAGGTAAAAGCAGGTGCTGATGCCAAAGGTAAAAAATAAGGATAAGTATCAATGAGAAAAGCAAAAGCAAAACGCAGAATTTTATTACCTGACCCAAAGTTTAACGACGTAATGGTAACCCGTTTCGTTAATAACATGATGTACGACGGTAAAAAAAGTGTAGCATTCGGAATTTTTTATGACGCTATTGA